>Ga0180008_1001328_pt1 | contig 15865 bp, 24 predicted proteins | sample MM_PW_MetaG_FD_121121 | JGI IMG/M metagenome (GOLD analysis project Ga0180008, IMG submission 121121) | Groundwater microbial communities from the Aspo Hard Rock Laboratory (HRL) deep subsurface site, Sweden - MM_PW_MetaG | ecosystem: Environmental > Aquatic > Deep subsurface > Groundwater...
GGAATGAACGAGTTCAGAGAACAACTGCGAGCCCAGGCTAATACATTCGTTACCCGTGAAATAGCAGATACCCGTTATATGGCAATGGAAGATAGACTAAGATCCCTTGAGGATAAAAGAAGCAATTTGGAAGGCCGTATGTGGATAATACCAACGGTCATCATAATTATACAGATCATTATAATGATTGTGTCATTTATAAAGCCAGGAAGTTGAGAAAGATTTTAAAAAATAACATGACTGATCAAAAGAAAAAAGAGCTGGATTATTTGCGCCACGTTATTCTAAATGGCACAGCCATTATCCTGGGCTCATTAAAAGAAGTGGAAGATCGCATTTTCATGATGTCATCTGCAGTTAAATCTTATCAACAGAAATGGGAAGAGGAACCGGATAATGAAAATTGATTATCCCATGGTGAGAATTCTAAGATTGAATGAGGATCATGACCTCGGGACCTTTGGCGTATTGTTGATTCAGGCAGAGCCTTTTTGTGTGACGCTCGAACCGTCGGATCGGCTTAATAGACAATTTGTCAGTTCAATTCCGGCCCAGCAATATTGGTGTAAAAAGCATTATTCGCCTTTATTCCACAACACTTATAAAATCCTCGATATCCCGGAGCGAACAGGTGTTCTTTTTCATCCTGGCAATAGCGTTACCGATACGGAGGGCTGCATTATCCTGGCTCAATATTGGGGTAAACTGCACGGTAATAGGGCCGTGCTTAACTCGGGGAATACCTTCAAGGAGTTCTTAAAGATCATGGAACCTTTTGAGATGTTCCACTTAACAATTTCAACTCATTATTGATAGGAGGTTTAAAATGGTAAAAGAGAAAAATTATTTGATTTATTCCATTGTTTTCCTGTTTGCTGCTCTGGTCCTGGTTTCGATCTTAGTCTCTACTCAGGGTTGTACGACAACTGTTGGTCAGAAGCCAATACTCACAATGCAGGACGTGAAATCACTGGCACCGGTAGACCTGGCTGATTTCGCCATCAGTTTATACAATAAACGGGCAGATTGGTACAAGGATAGAATCAGCCATTGGGACACGCTGACCGACGACCAGCAGAAACAGGCGAAGAGAGATTATACGTTACTCTGCGAGTCATGGGGCATCATTGACTTGTATGATCGGCTTGTGACAGCAGGACAACCGTCGGAAGACATCCGAATCGAGATTTATCGATTCATGGAGAAATATTTAGGAGGTGAATAATTATGCCATACGCAAAAATACTTATTGCAGCCCTTGACATTTATTTTGCTATTAGTGAAAAGATGAATAAGACGAAGGAAGAGCAACTTGCATTTTACACAGAACAGCGGGTAAGGTTCCGAAATGAGAATAGGCCAGAGAATCTGCCCAAACCGCCTGAGATGGAGGTAAAATGATATGGAAAAGATTCAAACAGAAGAAACATATACAATAAAGGCATATTTATTGTATAAGCTGGATCGGACTATTGCTATCCTGGGGATTGTGGGTCTTGGTGTGTGGGCGCTAAAGATCGGGACTGGGGAGTCCATACAGATTGCGATGGCGGCTATCGGCGGGTTAGTTGGATACGTTGGGGGTAGGACAAGCGCTAAGTGACATTTCTTTTTATTGAGATGCAGGCGATATCAATATCCAGTGTCCCGAAAATAGACCGGATCACGTTTTTGTGGGTCGATCCAAATAGAGATCCATGTTGTTTTTGGAATTTCCAAATTTGCCCTTTCATGCGGTCGTGTGAGCCATACCCCTTTGACAAAATTACATCCCTACCGATGATACAGGTTGATTCATTCCATCTGGGGCCATATCGACGCAATTCCTCGGCTTTTTTGCCGGATCTAAACGCGTCGTAATGTTCTGTTCTTAACGGTATAAATAATGGTCTCATTCTTTCATCCATGCATAACGTTAAGATCAGCGGCGGCTTTAGCCGTCCGGCTGAATTGATTGGTTAGCTTTTTTAATTCTATTCCTTACGATTCTGAGCATACGTGTAAGTTTTTCTTTTTCTTCCCCTGAAGAAACACGCCGCTTTACACGCAAGGAGTATTCTCGCATTTTCCATTTTTTTAATGACATCGTTTGTATCCTTTCAAAAGATAACGCCGAACTCACCGGCATGACCGGTGAAGTGATTGGTTAGACTTTAAGAATGCTACCCAATGCGTTTTTTGTTTTTTCCCCGTGCCATGCCCAGGGCTGTTTTATTGACAATGCCCGCATCTTATTTCTCCTTTGCCATCATTTTCCCTCTGTCCTCCTTTTAATATCCGGTCCAAGTTCCTTGTGGCCTTAATGTCTGATAGCGCATCATGGGCGTCTATCTCTATTCCAAATTGTCTGCACATCGTTTCGAGTTTGTAATTTGGAGCCCGGAAACCCCTTACAATCCTTTCCGCGATTAGGCTCTGTACGTCGTATGTGACACTAAAGAACCAGCTCCCAAAATATCTGTCCCCAAGTTTCACGAACAATGCTCTTAGGAAATCCATGTCAAACCTGACGAAATATCCTGCCATGACAAATTTATCGAATTTATTGAATTTATCAACATACTTCGCCAGGCGTGTTTGGAGCTCCGCCATGGATACTTCTGGTTCAGGAAACTCCCGTATTTCAAGTTCTGTATATCCATGAATATCGAGGGCATCTTGTTCAATCTTGTCTATATCCCCTGGCCTTAAGAACAGATTTATTTCGTCCTGGACCACATCGTCTATCTCCACCAGGGCGGCAATCTGGATCAGCCCGTTTCTGTGCGGATCAACGCCTGTCGTTTCACAATCAAACCACAGGATCTTTCCCATCTTCCGCGATTATCCCTCCCTCCCTGAGATCCGCGCTATGAACTTGTCAAAATAATCCGGAAATTGGTACGAGCGCATAACGTCCGCTTGGAACGACGAATAGGCGATGCCCTCCATGTGCGCCTGTTCCCGCATGAATATTTCAAAATCAGCGATGGTCCACTCGACGCCGGACTTATCGAACTTCAACACGGACTCGACGGAGTTCACGTAACGGGTAAGTAGATCCACTTCCTCGTCATGGTGTTCCATAATGCCCTTGCCGGCTTCCTGCGCGTGTGATTCTCCCAGGTTGTTGCTTTCTGTCCCCTCTTTGTGAACATTAGGGTTACTGAATGGCGGGGCTGCATCTGCGCCGCCTACGCCGATCGCTTGCGTTTCCTCTTGCGGAGGCGCTTGTTGTTTTTTTAACGGAGCAGGGAAAGTCTCTCCCGGGTAAAAGGCATCGAACCTCTCTTTCAGTTTAGCTAAGACTTCCTCGGGATAGTCTTCGTAGATATGCTTGATATTTTGGGTAACAAACGCCTTAAGACCTGTTTTCCCGCCCGACCCGACTCTTAAGTTCCAAAACTCTTTGATAAGGGCTTCATTCGCATCCGGCGCTTTACCGTTTCCATTTTCCTTAGCCTTTGCCGCCTTTAATGTCGCCAGACGAGCATAGACGGCCCTGATAAAGGATTCAGGTGCTTTAAGGGCATTTTCCTCTACCCACTTTTCGGTTTTCTCCTGTTTCTTTGCTATGTAGGATATGAACTCCTTAATTGCAGCAACCGGGATGCCCGACTGTGTGCTTATGGCCTTTGCCACGTCTGCCGGTGGCCTGGTCGATGGCTTTCCTTGCGGTCCTTCTGGCCCTTCCGGCGCTCCTGGCTCACCTGCCGGCGGTGCCTCCGCTCCATTAAAATCAAATGCGCTGGGCATGGGTAGCTCGTCGATCCTGCCCATGCCTAACTGCGTCCGTTGTAGCTCTGCACGATCATCCAGTTCCACGGCCCTTTCCATTTCGATACACTGGGGCTCCAACTTACAGTGTCCCTTAATTACAGTTTTCAAAAACATATCGTCCTCATGTTTTCCCCAAACGGACTTTTTTCCGTCCTTATTCCACGCCTTACTGTATGTGTCCCTAATAAAAAGTATATCTGAAGTCGGCATAAATCTCCGGCTCCGAATTTCATCGCCGACTTTCCAAATGTCATAGGCGCCGATCTTCGCGCTTTTCTCTCGGTCCGGTCCGAACTTGGGCTTATGGTGCAACCGCTCATTATCTCCCCATTCGATATCGAACTCGTCAACCTCATAAGCGACGTGGCCGGTTATGGTGATATCTGCGAACCGTCGCGCCACTTCCATCAGGCCTTTATACATTAACTGCAACTGGACCTCTCTCCCATATGGGATCAAGGCCGCTTTGCCAAAGACGGGTTCGATCCCTACTTGCGCGGCCTGGATCATACAGCTAAGCAGCGACTGTTTGGTACAATCCATCAATGCTGGGTTCTGCATCATGGCCGAGTAAAACAGCCTTATAAACCGGTCCGCCCGTAACCACTCTGGCAGGGCCGCCACGAGTTGCCTCATAGTTTCCGGCTCCTTCATATAATCCCTGATTGATATTGCCTTTTCCTGTAACTCTGCCATTCTTTCTGTTTCGCTTTTGTAATCTCCCATCTGTTCGGATCTCCTTTCCTTTATTTTTTATGTTATGTAGTGACAAATTCCCTATCAATATCAAGCCCATAATAACCCCGTATTTCTGGTAGCCCATAGGCAAGCGCCAATTTGTGACACTCTTTTCTGGCACCCACAGTGGATTGATCTTTTTGTATCCCTTCGCCTACCGAAAATACTATCATGGTTTGTCCGGGCATCCACCCGCGTTTCGCTAAATTTACGAGCTTATCAAAATCCTCCTGAGTGGCTTTCACTCCTGTTTTCTTCATTTCATTTCTCCTTTTTTATCCCGGTCTTGTGACCGGCATTTTATCCTAAAAGATAATGTAAACCGGTTACCCCCGTGTAACGACTGTTTCTTTTTCAAAGATTTTAACGCCAGGGATATCCCTTTTCCCCATTCGGACAGAATCATTGATTTTCTTCATATCCGGTGAACACCATTCTCTTGGAACTTCTTTCTCATTGACGACCTCGGCTGTCCATACCTTACGCGAATAAACCGACGCGCCTGAGTCTCCCCTGAGAACTGTCGCGGGTTTTGGTGCTTGAATCGGTGCAACCTGCGGGGCTTTTATCCCCAGTTCCTTCGCCTGCTCGTTTAGGTTTTTTTGCAGTTTCTTTGATGCTTCATCGATCATTTTTTGCTGTTTCGCTTGCTCTATCTCTTCCTGTTTTTTGAACTGGAATAATTTTTGATTGATGATGTTTTTTGCATTGGTCACTGCCTCTGTGATCCGCTTCTTTGGGCCGTTAATCGCGGCGGTCACTTTCTTATACGGTTCTAAAAAATCTTCGCATTTCTTTTTGACCTGTTTGGTGACTTCTTGGAGCTGGCCACTGATATTCACTGCATCCGCGCTTTCTTCCGCCGTTGTGATCTTAAGGGCGTTTGCCTGGTTAATCAATGCCGTGCCCTTGGTTTCCAGGGCTTTTAAGTCGGCCATAACTGCACGGGTGTCGAACCTTGCGAGTCCTTTGGGAACCTCGGCGGGTACGCCTGGGAACCTGGTCGCCCTTTCCTCCTTGTTTGATTCCATTTCAAGAATCTTCTCAAAGTCCATGCTTTACCTCCCTTTCTTCCTCCCTATTGGCTAAATGCTCTATAAGCCCCAAGGGCTAATAAAAAATCGTTAAAATAATCCGCGTGAAACTCCGTGTATTCCCTGAAGCTGGGAGTCCCGCCGGTGGGTGAGAGCATAAGGGATCCGCAACGGGTGATGGGTAGCCCAAAGGCCTCGTGTTTCATTATAGAAATACCACTATGACTTTCTACCAAGTGCCAGTATGCGGCCACCTGTGACCGCCAGGTCTTTCCTTCAGTGACCGGGCTTTTCCAATCTATTACCGTTAAACCTTCTTCCCCGCGAAAGATACCGCACCAATCTAAAATCCCGGTGTAACCATAGCAGGTACAGTGGAGTTTTTCTTCGATCAGGACCGTGGTCTCGATCATTTCCCGTTTGAAAATCAGATAACTTTTCCAGTAGCCCTCAATCTCAGGAGTGATTAAGGCCGGGGGAACCCAAAGCTCCTTTAGATCCATGAAAATATAATCGTGGATTTTTGAGCCCCTGGCCGTGGCGATCCGCAACCTCTCGGGTGGGATATGTTGCAAATCTACAAAACGGCCAAGGGCCTGTGTGACGGATGGGTTTTTAATCTCCCAGGTGCTCACCCTTCGTCCTCCGGTTCTACCTTCCGCCCGGCAAACTGGCCTTTGATCTCCTTTGCGAAAAACTTCCCGGTTGATTCGGCAAGCAAAAGGGAGATGTGTGCGGACTCCGGGACGTCGAAGTATCTCCAGATAACCCCATTGTTAAACTTAACCTGTAACTCCTGGTTCCCTGCATCATAGCCCACCCCTGCAATATAGCTCGATTTAGTCTTTTCAAACTCCATCTATACCTCCTTCCTCGATCTCGTTTTCGAATAGGCTTCCCTGCTCATCATCAACCCACGAAGTTGAAGTGTCTCGGCAACGGTCCTTTATGAAGTTGATACTCGTAGTCAGCTTGACCCTTGCATTATCTTCTTTGATCTTCACGCCGAATTTAATGTCTAACGCATCATCGCCCAGCTTCAAATAAGCCTGTTCCATTTCCTTTTGATAAGATTCCATTAGTGTCTTAATGCTCGCCTCAATCTGCTCTAAAACATTGTTACTGATTTTCATGCTTTCATCTCCTTTCCTTTTATTTTGGTGTGCAATTTTTCATTCATATTCTCCCTATCCAAAATCCGATTAAAAAACCCACCACGCCACCACTTATGGCACAGATGGCATGGGCTAACAGCCAACTGTAGCCGTCATCGTCATCGTCAATCTCGTTCAGCCGGTCATAAAATTGTTGTTCCGTTGGTTTTTTCATACATTCATCTCCTCTACATAATCTTCCATGACCTCGACAGTCGATTTAAGCACGTCTTCAGGAACATAGTGCTCCCAGATACTCATCGCCCCCAGTGTAAAACTTGTGAACTCCTTTTTCTGGCTCTCATTAAGTAATTGATGGGATAATTCTCGATGTACTTGTAATATTTTCATGTCGCCTCCTTTCAAAATTGTAAGTTGTTAGTTCCAAGATTTACCCACCAACGCGTTTTTTGCCTATCCTAAGGCCGGTATGTCGTGTCCAGGTATATTATAGTTTAATCCGGAATCGTGACATTAAGCCTTTGGGATATGGGCCGGAGGCCGCTCAAAGTCATTCGGCAGTGAGCAGCTTTTTCAAGTTGCCTATAATTAAATCATACTTTAAAATGCTTGTCAAGCATTTATTTCATTTTTTTTACTTTTTTTTTAAATAAAAATTGCTTGACAAATGCTTTACGCCTATGTTATTAATATATCATGGAAATTTCAAGACAGCTAAAATGGCAAAAAAACAAACGAAATCAAGGGCTTTGCATCGCTTGCGGAAAGCGAAAACTGTCAGGGCGGAGCAAACATTATTGTGATGTTTGCTTGGTCGCTAAATATTATGCGTTGAAAGAAAGGAAGAAAAAGAGGTAATCTATGTCAAAATGTAATGGCTGCGGTCAGGAAATCAAATGGGTGATGATGGCCTCCGGCGCGAAAATGCCGCTGGACGTTAAACCGGTGAATATGATCCGGGTCAAGGAGGGGATCGGCGAGGTGATTGAGGTCTGCCGAACCCATTTTGAGACGTGCCCTAAAGCGGGGATATTTAGGAAAAAGGACGGCCTGTGATTTGATAGGATAGAATCTAAGCGCAGCGAAGCGGAGCACAGCGAAGCATAGCACAGCACCTAACCCCATCTACGCCCGTTTCCGAGGCGTGCAACTAAAAAAGAGGGGCTTGTGGGGTGGTAAAAATGGTTGATTTTATTAAAGAGATAGCAGGGGAGTATTATTGTAATGCTCCCAGTGCTAAAGGTCAAAAACTTTGACCAGATCATGTCATGGAGACCTGGGAGGTTTTTTGTCAATGGTGTTATGGAGAAGATAATATTTGTGGAGTAGGAAATCTGATCGCTCTTGATCTTAATCGTTAACGAAGGAGTAACGAAAATGCAATACATTGATTTTCACACTGGCTTTGGGATGGTCATCGCAATCATCGGTCTTATCACTATTATCCTATGGATATTCATGCCCTGGGTCGTCATGCGGATCGGGGGAAAGGTAACAAAATCCACCCAAAACCTACAAGACATTCGGGATATGTTAAAAGACATTCTTGTTGAGCTGGAGACTACCCGGAAAGTTGATATTGAGCTGACCGAAGAGGATCGGTGTTAGGCGGCAATATCGGGCAACCTCCTTTTAAACGGGTTTGAGCGACATGCCCCCCGGCCCGCATTTTGCAAGTAGGGGGGTCCCTTTTTCAGTTGACAACGGAAATAATATAAAATATGTAGTGATAATGCAAATATTGATATTACAAAAACAATCAATTCTCAAGAAGCTCTTGGAGTCCCACTATCGTAAGATACGGGGGGTTGTCAATAACCCGCATACTCCAGGGGCTTCTTGTTTTTTGAGGGTTTGAAATGGCAAGGCCGGAACGCAAAAACGCAGATTATTTCCCGTTTTATGCTAAAGATGGGAGAACTTTGTTTTTATTGGAAAGTAAATACCACTGTAAGGGAACAGGGTTTTTTACGAATGTTATGCGGTTTCTTACGTTGGAAACTAACCACCACGTGAGTATCCAGGATGAAACCGACTCAATGTACTTTTTCTCTAAGTGCCATTGCGACTCAGAATCTGGTATTGATATGTTAGATATAATGTCTAAAACAGGTAAAATAAACAAAGAGTTATGGTCTATTCGGGTTATTGTTTCAGAGGATTTATTGAATAGTTTAGTAGACGCGTACAGAAACCGTAAAAACACCATCATAACCATACCAGAATTAATCCAAAAATACATTACTGACGTTAAAAACCCAGTTTCTGACACTGGAAACCCACAAGAGCCCGTAGTTTCTGACGTTAAAAAACCACAAAGGAAACTAAAGGAAACTAAAGGAAAGGAAATAGTATTATCCGCATTTCCGGAAAATGCGGGAAAGAAAGCGGGAGTTGCAACCGCTTTTCCGAAAAAAGCGGAACTCTCTGAAACTTTTTATCTCACCAAAAAGAAAAAGAAACTCACCGGATGGAAGCTCGAAACCTTTGAAAAATTCTGGATCTCATTTAATTGGAAAAAAGATAAAGCGAATGCTGCAGACGCCTGGTTGCAAATTCCGGGACTGACCCAAGATCTGGCAAATGAAAAAATCATACCTATGGCTTCTCTTGAAGCTGACAATAGACAGAATATCCTTGATCGGGGTGGCACGCCTAAATGGGCTCAAGGATGGATATCTGGCCGCCGGTGGGAGGACGAACAGATAGTTCAAACGGATGAATGGGCAGCATTTAAGGCCCGAAGGGAGGCGGAAATTAAAAAATGACCTATGACTTATTTATAGAATTAACGGCTAAACTCGCGAGATGGTGTAATAAAAACTTGAATGACACGCAAAGGGAAATTTATTGGGAAGCAATAAAGAAAATACCGGATAAAGCGTTTGAGGATATTATTGACACTTTGATCGGCGAAATTCCTCCAAGCGGAAAACTTCCTAAACCTGATGATATATCTCTCCAATGGTTCTATTGGCGGCAAGCTCACCCGGATAGCGTGACCCCTGAATATAAGCAAACATGGTGTAACGAATGTGACGGCGATGGTATTTTCTCTGTTTGGTATCAGGATTATATAGTCCCAAAAAATCAGATCCCACCCGGTAAAGACCCGGATAAATTCATTTCATGGTACAGGATGTTTGTGCCGTGCAGTAAATGCCAAAACTGGAAACGCCAATTCCCGACAAAAGGACCATGTCGTCCCAAGCGGTTTTATACCCGGCTCGATATTTTAAGTATGGGGTGGCGGCTTACAGATCCGTGTTTCGATAATAAAAATAAACTCCAAACTCCGCTAAAGAAAGACCTCAATCAATTAGTAGATATAGCTGTAAACGATATGGATGCCGAATTACTTCGTATTGAGAAAGAGGTTTTAAATGGAAAATAATGAAATAATTAATTACACCATTGAGATCCCTGGCGAACCTATTGCAAAAGAACGCCCTTATTTTGTCAGCAAAGACAGAAATGGGAAGCCTCTCCCTTTCGTCAAAACGATAAACAGACAAGAGGACGCCCAGACCGCGTGGAAGTTTACTGCGATGAAGTTTATGACGGAAAGCGGGATTGGAATGTATATCATCGAGAACGCTCCTATTGCCATGGGATTTACCTTTATCATGCCGGTCCGGAAAAACTGGCCGCAATATAAAATCAGGGATCTGCAGCGCGGTATGACGTTTTATCATTTTGTGAAGCCGGACCTTGATAACCTGATAAAATTTACAAAAGATTGTCTCCAGGGTATCTGCTACAAAAACGACAGCCAGGTAGCGATTTATGATCCGCCACCGGTCAAAATCTATGGCTTTGAGCCTAAAACAATCATCAGGATCCGGTCGTTACCGGAATTTGAAATGAAACGAGAATGAAAATGGCGGTAGAACATAGAATTAGAAAAAACGGAAAAGGTGAAACTAAACTGATAAAGCTTACAGCGCGAAGAGCAATTATCGAAAATTGTAAGGAATGTCTCGGTTTCGAAACAAATCCGAGGGAATGTACGTCTTATTTATGCGCATTATACCCATTCAGATGTCCGGATAAATCTCTGGGGAGGTAAAAATTATGAAAACATGTTTGATTTACTATAGAAAAGAACCCGGAAAAGGGCAACCTGCTCCGGATGTAGAATTCATCTGTTCTGATTGCACGCAAAAGTTGTGTAATGCCACTCAGGAACAAATTAAGGATTTATATCAGAAGGCGGTTGATAAGGGCCTTGAGGCAAAGGCCGGGATATTTAAAACTTTTATATCGGAGGAAGAGGAAGATGAACAGCGAAATCCAAAAAGAGACACTTCAAAACATACTTACAGAAAACGACCTTTGCGAGTTACTCGGAATGAACAAAACACAAATTTCGGTTTTAAGAAGGGAAAAAAAGTTACCCTTTATCAAAATCACAAATAGAAGCCGGTTATATTTTGAGTCAGATATAATCGAATTTTTCAAAAAAAACAGGGTAATTCTTAATTTGGGTTAGTGATCAAGAAAGATCATAACTCAAAAACCTCTTAAAACAAGAAATAACATACTCACAACCACTCAGATGTAGTTTAATTGATAGTTTTTTTTTAACCCATAGGATAGTATAGGTTTTAGTTTTAAAATGCTGCGAGCCAATGAAATCAACCTGGGTAAAAAGTATCCAGGGCTTAAAACTTCTATAGAGCTCCCAGGATCGAAATTGAGGGTTTTCTGACATCTTAAAAAAAATGCCTTGACAAATAGAATTTTTAAATATTAATGTATCAGTAACGCAACACTTCCACCGGGGCGGGGCAATGATGGGGTTTCCTCCTTTACCCGAGTCCCGTCCCCTTCCCATCATTGCTAATATGGAGCATAAATGGGTAAACCTGGCCGACCTACAAAATATTCTAAAAACCTCATCAATACCGCCCGCGTAGCCTATCAGGAAGGTTTTACAGATCAAAAATTCTGTAAACTCATCGATGTTTCACGTGAAACACTTTGGCAGTGGCGTAGACAATATTCGGATTTCAGCAATGCCATCCAGGAAGGAAAAGATTTTTTTGACAGCGAGAAAGTAGAGGTCTCTCTGAAGAGGCGAGCTCTTGGTTTCAGATTTACTGAAACAACGAGGGAACCGAACGAAAACGGACAGATGCAGGTGGTTAAGAAGGTCAGTAAATTAGTTGTGGCAGATACCGCCGCGATCTGCTTCTGGCTGAAAAACCGCAGGCGTGATAGATGGAAAGATATTAAAGCCATCGAAGCATCGGGGCCTGAAGGTGGGCCAATCCCTATCCAATATGTGGACGCGAAATGAAATCAGCGCGTGATATCCCGGTAACCAGAATATTTAAGGAAAACAGAAACGCAAAAAGTGGCGTCGTAATTAATCGTGGCGGAGCTCGATCGTCTAAATCTCATAGTTTAGGCCAGCTTTTCATTTCGGAATTGACTACCGGTAAAAATAAGTTGTTGCTCGTCACAAGGAAAACATTCCCCTCTCTCCGGATTACCGCCTACAAGCTCATTATAGACTTACTCAAGGAATATAATTATTACTCATTTTGTAATCACAATAAAACCGAGCATAGCCTAACATGGCCTTCTAATGGCAACTGGATGCTCTTCTCCAGCCTGGATGATCCTGAAAAAATCAAATCAAGCCAATGGAATAAAATCTGGATGGAGGAAGCTACGGACTTTACATACGATGATTTTCGTATTCTCCAACTCCGATTGAGCGGTCCACGCCAGGCTAATGAATATAACCAACTTTTCATGTCCTTTAACCCTATTGACGCTTTTCATTGGATTAAAACCCGATTAATCGACAAAGAATTCGGTATTAAAGAAATACAATCCACATATCGAGACAATCCCTTTTTATCTTCCACATACATCGATATACTCCTGGCCCTGAAAGACACCGATCCCAATTATTGGAAAATCTATGGGGAGGGCGAATGGGGGATACTCGAAAATATCATCTACCGCAACTGGGATACAATCCACCCTGATTGGTGGCCGGATAATTTCGATAATGTTATCTACGGCCTGGACTTCGGATTTAACTCACCCAGCGCCTTGATCGAGATAAGCATAAAAGATGATGAAATATATGAACGTGAACGGCTGTACGAATCCGGCTTGACAAATACCGAGCTTATTGAGAAATTACATGATCTGATATCCGACAAAAGCAATTATCTGTTTGCTGATACAGCCGAGCCTGCCAGGATAGAAGAAATAGCGCAGGCCGGATTTAACGTTTATCCGTCTGATAAATCAGTAAAAGACGGCATCGATTACGTTAAATCGCAAAAAACAATCCATATTCATCAGGAGAGCGAAAATCTGATAAAAGAGAAACGGGGATACAAATATAAGGAAACCAAAGATGGCCAGGTGCTCGATGAACCCTTAAAATTCAACGATCATCTCATGGATGCCGAGCGTTATGCACTTTATACGTTTTATATGCTGTTCGGCGCAGGCGAATCATGGGAAGGCTCTTTCGGTGTAGGCCAAACACTATCGAGCGGGGCGGATTGGTAAATGGGTATATTTAATTCAATACAACAGATATTCAAGAAAGCTGACGAGCCGAAATCATCTAATGTCGGCACACCTTCAGCCGGAGAGATAGGCATCCATGGCACTTCTCTTTATGGCACCGGGACTTTCAATCAGTACAATCCTGACGACCTTATGATCAATAAGGGCAACCGCGTCTATATAACCATGATAAAAGACGATCAGATCAAGCCTACTCTGCAATTTAAGATCAACGCTGTGTTATCCCGCAGCTGGTATTTCGATATTGCAACGGATGATAATGGCGAGCCCCGCAAAGACCATGAGGATATGGCCGCGCTATTTGAGCAGATTATAAATCAATGCCATGGCAGCTGGTCGGATCGACTTATCGACATTCTAACTGCTTTTCAAAACGGCTATTCGGTCAGTGAAAAGATATTCCAGCCGATAGATTATGATGGCAAAACGTACTGGGGCCTGAAAGACATTAAGCTCAGGCCATTCGAGACGTTCGATGGCGGTTTCCGGTCAGATGAACATGGCAATCTTTTAGAGCTCGTTCAGCTGGCAGGCGGGAAAGAAATCAAAATCCCTGTCTCAGCAATCATACATTTCGTACATCAGCCCGATGTCAATAGATTTTACGGCGAATCGGATCTGCGGGCGTGTTACCGCGCCTTTTGGTCGAAGGACATTACGATCAGATTTTACAATATTTTCCTCGAACGCCATGCGAGCGGCTTCATCTGGGCGAAAGTTAAAGGGACCCTGATCGGTAATGAAAAAAATAATCTTGAAGATCTGCTCAATAACATTTCTGCCCGCATGGCTGCTCACCTGCCCGATAAGATAGATCTGCAACAATTTCAACCGGTCAGAACCGATGCCTTTGAGAAGGCCATTGCGCTACATGATAAGGCTATCGCAAAATCAATCCTTGTGCCAAACCTCCTTGGCCTGTCCGAACAGGGGGAGACCGGCAGTTACGCTCAATCCAAGACGCAACTTAACGCATTTTTCTGGATTCTGGATATTATCGCAAAGCGACTGGAGGAAACACTTAACGAGCAGCTCTTCAGGCAACTTTCTGTCTGGAATTTCGGGACTGAGGACTTCCCGTGGTTCCGTTTTGAGCCTATCTCTGACGATCGAAAAGCAGAGATAGCAAAACAGTGGGCAGATCTTGTGAGCAAGGGCGCGGTGACAAAGAGCGAATCTGATGAAAGATACATCCGTCAGATCCTCGGATTCCCTGATAAGACGGAACCAGAGGAAGGAGAGGAAGAACCTGTAGCAGATGAATTACCGGCAGAACAGCCAACAGAAGAGGATATCGAAAACTGGATATCCGCGCAGCCTAAAGAAAAACAGGAGCATATCAGGAAAGAATTCGCCGAACGGCCCTGGCTAAAACGAATTGATTTCACGATCCTGAAGGCGACCCTGGATGAGCAGGACGGTAAATTCCTCGATGATCTAAAACAGAGCATGGCCGAAACCCGAGTAACGATCGAGAAACAAATAATCAATATTGTGCGAGATCGATCCCTCGGCAATGTGCAACTCAAGGAATTTCTTGGCCTTGGTATAAATAATGCAATTTTACGCAGGCTAAAGCAAGGCATCCGGAAAAACCTGAATCGCACACTCGAAGACGGATATGAACTTGCAAAGCGGGAATTGCCGAAACAGGTATATGCAAAAACGATCCGGCCAGGCCTGGATAAAGATCAGGTAGAAAAGCTCTTGGCCGCTAAGACCATGACGATTGCAGGGATAATAGAGGCCGATATTTTAAAGGCAGTCCAGCAGGTTATCGAAAATGGCATAAAGTATGATAAGACCCTGGCTCAGATTATTAAGGCGATATCCGAGGATACAACGCTGGTCGCTTTACTGCCTGAAGTCGATGCGGCAGGCAGAGCAATTAATGTGCCTACCCGCCTTGAAAATATCGTCAGGACCAATACCGCAGATGCGCTTAACCAGGCCCGTACGGCTCTTTTCGGACAACCGGAATTCAAAGGGTTTATCCTTGCATATGAATACAGCGCGATCCTGGATGACAGAACGAGCGATTATTGCGAATCGATGAACGGTAGAATAAGAAAAGACTGGGGCTCGGGCGCGCCTCCCGCGCATTATCAGTGCCGAAGTCTTTTGGTCCCCGTTACGATAATAGACGAATGGGACGGTAAGGAAAGCAGGCTCCCTAACATACAGCCACAGAAAGGGTTCTTTTGATAACGCTTAAAACCATAACAACTATCGAGCTATCTAACATCTGTAATCTGAAATGCTCATATTGCATTAACCGCCTGCTGGTTAAGCATCCGGCCAGGGAACCGGGCATCATGTCAGACCGGGTTTTTGATAAAAGCCTTGAATGGCTGCAGGAATTATGCCTCCGTGAGACACAGCAGGAGGTCAACATGAATGGCGATGGAGAGTCATTTCTGGACCCGCAGCTTGTCAAACGGATAGCGCGAACGAAAAAGATTATGGGCGAAAGGCGCGTATGCCTATGCACGAACGGAGTTAATATGACTCGCGAGGTCTGCCAGGGCCTGAAAGATGCGGGCCTGGATCAACTCGATTTATCCCCGCACTCTCCCGCGCACGCGCGCAAGGCAGCCGTTATCATGATAGAAGTGGGGATTCCTGGTGTGGTTAATGACGGCGTAATCATTCAATCCC
>Ga0180008_1001329_pt1 | contig 15863 bp, 16 predicted proteins | sample MM_PW_MetaG_FD_121121 | JGI IMG/M metagenome (GOLD analysis project Ga0180008, IMG submission 121121) | Groundwater microbial communities from the Aspo Hard Rock Laboratory (HRL) deep subsurface site, Sweden - MM_PW_MetaG | ecosystem: Environmental > Aquatic > Deep subsurface > Groundwater...
ATGCTTGCCCAGATCGATACCGATCAATGCTACTGACTTCATGGCGATGGCCTCCGGAATAAAAACACCCTACGAAAGACTAGTCTGCGCAGGGTGTCGGGGGTGACCATCTCATTAGCCCGCGCGACTAAGCAGTTGCGCGGTTTTTTGTGCGGAGGGTTTAGCGGATTTTCAGCTTGCCGATGCGGTCATTATTCAGGCTACCAAAGTACAGGTAGTCGCCCACCGGCTTGACCGAGGTGACCATGCGCAGGTGAGTGCCACTGGTGTCGTGCAGGCTCTGGGTGATTTCCCCTTGTTCGTTGAGGGCGATAGCAAAACCGTAGGGCACGGCCTTGGGCCAAAGTGCACGCGGCAACTTGGCCATCTGCGTTTTCAGCCATGGATATCGGTGCAGGAAGTCAGCGTCAGCCTTGCGCGGAGTTGGCAGGGCCACCCAGAAGGTGCCGTTGCGGTCGCCCTGCAGGTTGTCCGGCAGGCCGGGCAGGTTGTCGATAAAGATATCGTGGGTTCCGGCCTTGTCGCCGCTCAGCCAGTAACGGGTGATGCGGTAGCGGTAGGTTTCGTTGACCAGCACGAAGTCTTCATCAGCCGACAGCGCCACGCCGTTGGCGAAATACAGATCCTTGAGCAGGACCTTCGTTTCGCCGTTGCCTGGGTTGTAGCTGAGCAGGCGGCCATGGGGGCGGGCTTCGAGCAGGTCGAGTAGGTAGTCCGGCTGTTCAAAGCGCGAGGAAGCATCGCTGAAATAAATGATGCCGTCGCGGGCAATATCCAGGTCATCGGTGAACTTGAAGGGTACGCCTTCGGCCTCTGTTGTCAGCACGGTGATCTTGCCCTGGCCATTGATGCTGAGCAGGCCTTTATAGGCGTCAGCCACGATCAGGTTGCCGGCAGCGTCAAAATCCATACCCAACGGCCTGCCTTGGGTGTTGGCGAAGGTTTCCATGCGGCCATCAAGCGTGATCCGCACGACTCTGCCGTCATGCAAGCCGCTGTAGACCTGGCCTTGGGCGTCCACGGCAGTGTCTTCCGGGCCATGCACCAGGCCGCGGCCGAGCAGCTCGGCTTTCATCAATGTGTCGTTGGGTTCTAGCACGCTGGTCATCGCCGGAGGGGCCGGCGCCTCCCAGACTAACGGGTCAATCGGGCTGGGCGTGATAACGAGGTAGATCGCCACGGCCGCGATCAGGGCCAGAAGCAGGCCAAGCAGTTTCTTCATTGTTGTTATTCCCTGTAGTGAAGAGTGAAGTAAGCGCCGGGCAGAATAACGCTTATGCGCTTTACCGCGCATCGTGAATGCCCGGCTATGGGGTGTGGCGATATATACTGCGCCGCATTCTTGATGGGAGAGCCGTGTGGCGATTGATATTCAGTGGATTGGTGATGACGCCAGCCTGGCGGAGCATTGTGCAACCTGGCGTACGCTGGCGTTTGTGGCGGTTGATACCGAGTTTATGCGGGTCGACACCTTTTACCCGATTGCCGGTTTGCTGCAGGTTAGCGAAGGCGAGCGGGCCTACCTGATTGATCCACTGCTGATCAGCGACTGGACCCCTTTTGCCGATTTGCTGCAAGACCCAGCGGTGGTCAAGGTGCTGCACGCCTGCAGCGAAGACCTGGAAGTTTTCCTGCGCCTGACCGGAAGCCTGCCGGCGCCCTTGTTCGATACTCAGCTGGCGGCCGGTTACCTCAACCTCGGCTTTTCCATGGGCTATTCACGCCTGGTACAGGCCGTGCTGAATATTGATTTGCCCAAAGGTGAGACCCGCTCCGACTGGTTGCAGCGGCCGTTATCAGCCAACCAGGTGAGCTATGCGGCCGAAGACGTGGTGCACTTGGCCGAGGTGTATACCCGGCTCAAGGATCAACTGTCCGCAGAGAAATATGCCTGGGTACTGGAAGACGGTGCTGAACTCGTCGCCAATCTCACCCGTGAGGTTGATCCCGAATTGGCTTATCGCGAAGCCAAATTGGCCTGGAAACTCTCACGCCAACAGTTGGCCGTACTCAAAGCGCTATGCACCTGGCGCGAAGTCCAGGCGCGCCAGCGCAACCAGCCGCGTAACCGCATCCTCCGTGAGCATTCGCTGTGGCCATTGGCCCGTACTCAGCCGGATAACCTGGTGGCCCTGGCGCGGATTGAGGACATGCACCCGAAAACCGTACGCCAGGACGGTGAATTTATTCTGCAATTGATCAAGCAGGCTGCGGCCACGCCAGCCGCAGAATTGCCCGAGGCGTTGCCTGAGCCGTTGCCGCTGGAAGTCTCGTCACTGCTGAAGAAGCTGCGGGCTATCGGTCAGCGCGAAGGTGAGCGCCTGAACATCGCTCCCGAACTGATGCTGCGCAAGAAAACCCTCGAAGCTTTGTTAAAAACCGGCTATCCCAATGGGCCCTACCAGTTGCCGGAGTCGCTGCGCGGCTGGCGGCGTGAATTGATGGGCCAGGCGTTGCTGGATTGCCTGGCTGCAAACGGAGAGTCCGCGTGAAACGTATTTGCTCAATCTACAAAAGCCCACGCAAGAACGAGATGTACCTCTACGTGCTGCGCAGTGACGGTCTTAAGCGCGTACCAGAAAACCTGCTGCTGGCGTTTGGCCCGCCGGCCCTTGCATTTGAAATGGTGCTGACACCCGAGCGCGTCCTGGCTCGCGAAGACATCCACAAGGTGCTGGCCAACCTCGACGAGCAGGGCTATCACCTGCAAATGCCACCGCCGGAAGACGAGTACATCGAGCACCTGCCGGATGAACTGCTGCGCCGTAACGACCCGATGTAAACGCCATGCATGCGACTGCGAAGGCCCCACTGCGTGTATTAATTGCTGAAGCGGAGCACGCGCTGTATGCCGAGCTGCTGCGCGAGCAAGCCCCCGAGCTTGAATTGCGTGGCAGTGATCAGCCGGATGCACTGGCCGAATATGCCGCCGGCGGTGCCGTCTGGCTGGGCCAGCCAGACCTGCTGGTACCGTTACTGCGTCAGGGGTTTCAGCCGCAGTGGCTGCAATCAACTTGGGCCGGTATCACGCCGCTGCTGGCCAGGGGCTTGCCGAAAAATTATCCGCTGACCCGCGCCGTCGGCATTTTCGGTCAGGTGATGGCCGAGTATGTGCTCTGTCACGTGCTGGCCCATGAGCGCCAGCTGTTGGCTCGGCTGGCAGCGCAGGTCGAGCAGCATTGGAACAATCGCCAACCGCACAGCCTTAATGGGCGCCGCGCCTTGATTATCGGCACGGGTGATATTGGCCTGCGCGTGGCGCAGTTTCTTGCGCCATTCGGTATCGAGCTGTGCGGCTTCGCCAGCCAGTCACGGCATCTGCCACCGTTTCGCCAGGTGGCGGGGCTCGATGAGCTGTCGCAACTGGCGGGCGAGGCCGACTACTTGATCAATCTGCTACCGGACACCCCGGCTACCCGCGATATCTATAACGGGGCGTTTTTTGCCTGCTGCAAACCCACTGCGCTGTTTATCAATGCCGGACGTGGCGTCGCGGTGGTCGATGCCGATCTGGTCGCAGCGCTGCACCGGAGGCAGCTGGCCGGCGCGGTGATTGATGTCTGTCGTGAGGAGCCGCTGCCAGCAGGTCATCCGTTCTGGGAGGCGCCGCGTCTGCTGCTGACCGGGCACAGCTCGGCACCCACTGACCCGCGCCTGCTGGTGCAGTTGTTTGTCGACAACCTGGCGCGCTGGCAGGGCGGTAACGCACTACGCGGGCAGGTGGATTTTTCCCGCGGTTATTAACCCACCCTCCATTCGGCATACCGCCCTTGGCCGCTGCTGGCCAAGCAGCTAGACTGCCGGCCTTTTCGCTCTTCACGTACCCTCGCCATGGCCGCCAAAGTCGAACCCTTCTGGAAACGTAAAACCCTCGAACAGCTGAATCAGGACGAGTGGGAATCGCTGTGCGATGGCTGCGGCCTGTGTTGCCTGCAAAAGCTTGAGGATGAGGACGATGGCAGCGTGTATTACACGCGCATCGCCTGCAAACTGCTCGACCTAAACACCTGTCGCTGCACCGACTACAGCAATCGACGCAAATTCGTCGCCGACTGCATCCAGCTCACCCCGGCCCAGGCTGACCAATTTCAGTGGCTGCCGCCCACCTGCGCCTATCGCTTGGTGAGCGAAGGTAAGGACCTGCTGCTGTGGCATCACTTGGTCTGCGGTGACACCGAACAGGTGCACAAACAGAAAATTTCTCAGGCCGGACGCATGCTCAGCGAAAACAGCGTGGCCGAAGAAGACTGGGAAGACCACATGATCTTCCGCTCGGGCTGAACCGCACGTCAGTAACACTGCCTAAGCTCATCTGCGCCAATGAACAGCCTCTGGAGGCCTGCCATGTTGATTCGCCGTGTGTTGTTGTCTGTCGTCTTACTCAGCCTGAGCACACCGTTGTGGGCGAAGAAGGTCGACTTGGATTATCGCGTGCGCTTTCTGCCGGAGACCGAGCAGGCTGAAGTCAGCCTGACCCTGGCCGACGGCGCACCGGTGCTTAGCCTGGCGTTCAATTTGGGTCAGCAGGGCGTCTACAGCGACTTCAAGGCCGACGGCCAATGGACCCAAGACAAGCCCGAACTCGGCACCTGGCAGCCGGCCAAAGGTAAATCGACCCTGACCTACCGCGTGCGCGTCAACCACGAACGCAGCCCAGGCCGCTTCGATGCACGGATGACCAAAGACTGGGCCTTACTGCGTGGTGACGATCTGGTGCCGGCAGTAACGCTGCGCCAGGAAGACAAAACCGAATTGGTCTCGCGCCTGCTATTCGAACTGCCCACGGGCTGGAAAAGCGTTGAAACGGGCTGGCCACGTATCGGTAAGAACAAGTTCCGGGTGGATAATCCGCAGCGCAAGTTCGACCGGCCGACGGGCTGGATCGTCGCCGGTAAAGTGGGTACGCGCCGCGCCAAACTGGGTGAGACCGATGTAGCAATTGCCGCCCCCGTGGGTGAGGGCATGCGCCGTATGGACGTGATGACCCTGCTGACCTTTGTCTGGCCACACGCTCAGGACGTGTTCCCGCGTGATCCCGGCAAGCTGTTGATTGTCGGGGCTGGCGATCCGATGTGGCGCGGCGGTCTGTCGGCCGCCAATTCGTATTACATGCACAGCGATCGTCCGCTGGTCAGCGAGAACGGCACCAGCTCCCTGGTGCATGAACTTGTGCATGTGTTCAGCCGTATTCGCGCCCGCGATCGCAGTGACTGGATCACCGAAGGCATCGCCGAGTACTACGCCATCGAGCTGATGCGCCGCGCGGGCGGCTTGAGCGAGGAGCGCTATCAGAAAATTCGCGAACAGCTGATTGGCTGGAGCAAGCCGGTAAAAAGCCTGCGTACCGACAACTCCAGCGGTCCGGTCACCGCCCGCGCCGTTCTGTTGCTGCAGGAGCTGGATCGAGAAATCCGCCAGGCCACTAAAGACAGCACCCAGCCGCGCTCGTTAGATGACGTCACCCGCGGCCTGATGCGTCTGGATAAAGCCACTACCAAAGACTTTATCGAAATCAGCGAAAACGTTATGGGCGGCGCCTCCGAAGTGCTGGACAGCAAGCTGTTGCGCTAACTACTTGAGGCCCAATCCGGATTTGGTGTTGAGGCCCTTGGCCATGCGGTCGTAGAGCACCACATTGACGGTGGCCGCGAGGTTCATGCAGCCCTGGGTGGGGATGTAGATCACGTCCTCACACCAATCGAGGACTTCCTTGCTCAGCGAGCCGTCTTCGGGGCCGAAGATGTAGATGGCGCGGTCGGGGTGGGTGTACTGCGGCAATGGGCGTGCACCTTCGACCAGTTCCACTGCGACCGGTGTGCAGCCAATCGGAATGATTTGCTGCAGGTCTTCAACGCCGATCAGCGGAATATCCATATAGATGCGCTGGGTGTCGGTGACAAAGTCGCGGGCACGCGCATAGCGTTTGCCGCTGTAAAACACTGAGGCCGCGCTATAACAGCCTGCTGCACGCATGACCGAACCGACGTTCTCTGGGGATTTTGGGTTGAACAACCCGATGCAGCTGTATCGTTTGTTTGCCACGTGTCCGGCCTTTTCTGTGCCTTGCGGCAACCAAAATTAAAGGCCGGGGATTATACGGGCTGGTCAGGCTGGGGCCTATTCTTTGCTCTTCAACCGTGCCGCCAGGTCAGCAAAGGGGTTGTGCGTGGCCTGAGCCGTCTTCGGCGTGCTGAGCGAGCCTTCACTGAAGTACTGCTGATCGGTGTAGCGCGAATGCTCATTGTCATGGCAGAACAGGCACAGCAGCTCCCAGTTGGAACCGTCCTGCGGGTTGTTGTCATGGTTGTGGTCGCGGTGGTGTACGGTCAACTCGCTCAGGCGCTTACCGGCGAACTCACGGGCACAGCGGCCGCAGACGTGTGGGTACATTTTTAACGCTTTGTCGCGGTAGCCTTCCTCACGCGAGCGCTGGGCATCAGCAAGGATGCGGTCAAGCTTGGCGGTGGCGGGTGATTTATCGCTGCTCATTGGGAGTCTCGTGAATTGTGCCTGTGTGCGCAGTCTAGCCTTGCCGGCGATCAGTGAGAACTGCCAGTTCGGCACTTAAGCGCTTGCGCGTGGCCTAAGTGAATACCTGCTCATGGAGATGCCATATGCGCCCGATCATTTTGCTCGTTGCCCTGACTACCCTGACCAGTACGCCGTTGTTGGCTCAGCAACCTATTGGCAATCCGCTTCCAGAACCGGCGACAGGGGCGCCCGGTACGGCCACACCGCAACCTTATGGCATGCCCGCTGCGCCACGGCCACTGCCGAGCGCGCCGGCTAACAGTGTGCCGCTGCTTAAGCAGCCATCCTTGTTAGAGCCTTCGCAGAACCGCAGCGATCAAGACCTGCAGCTGTTGCGTGAGCAACGCGAGCGCAATGCACAACCGCTGAAAAAGCCTGCCGAGTGACCGTTCCTTGGCTGTGCGAGCACTTTTCGCGGCCTCAGTGCAGGCCGAGGACCTTGAAGATAAAGGCGTACTCCAGAGCGACATCCTTGAGCGCCTGATAGCGCCCGCTCATGCCGCCATGGCCGGCGTCCAGATCAGTCTTCAAAAGCAACAGGTGGCTGTCAGTCTTGTGCGCCCGCAGCTTGGCCACCCATTTGGCAGCTTCCCAATACTGCACGCGGCTGTCGTTGTAGCCGGCCACGGCGAGGACCGCCGGATAAGCCTGAGCCTGGATATTCTCGTAGGGCGCATAACGTTTGATTCGCTCGAATACTTCAGGCTCGCTCGGGTCGCCCCATTCGTCGTATTCGGTGACGGTCAGCGGCAGATCGGGGTTCTGCATGGTGTTGAGCACATCGACAAACGGCACCTCGGCGATGGCCGCAGCGAACAGTTCCGGGCGCTGGTTAAGCACGGCACCGATCAACAGGCCGCCGGCGCTGCCGCCGCTGATAACCAGTTGTTCGGCCTGGGTGTAACCGCTGTTGATCAGGTGTTCGGCGCAGGCAATAAAGTCGCTGAATGAATTGTGCTTGTGTTGCAGCTTGCCGGCGCGGTACCAGGCTTCGCCCAGTTCGCCGCCGCCGCGCACATGAGCAATGGCAAAGACAAAGCCACGTTCGAGCAGCGACAGGCGCGCGTGGGAAAACCACGGGTCGAGGCTTTCGCCGTATGCGCCGTAGCCATACAAGTAGAGCGGGGCGCTGCTGCCCAGTACCTCGCGCTTGGCCACCAGGCTGATCGGCACCTGAGTACCGTCTGCCGCTGTCGCCCACACGCGCTGGCTGACATAGCTGTCAGCATCAAACGGGCCGAGTACCGGGGTTTGCTTGAGCACCTGCTGCGCGCCGCTGGCCAGTTCCAGCTGACGCACTTGCGCCGGACGGTTGAGTGCTTCATAGCGCAGGCGAATCACCGGGCTGTCGAACTCCAGGCTGTCCTGCACATACAGGCTGTCCTGCACATACAGGCTGTAAGCCGCGTCGGGTAACTGCACGCGGTAGGCCGTTTGCCCTTGCGGTTGTACCTCGATGATCGGCAGACCGTTTTCGCGCAGGCTAAGTACCAGCGCGCGCTGATTGAGGCTGACGCCTTCGAGCATCACCTGCGGATCATGCGCGCGCAGCAGGTGCCAGTGCTGGCGAACCGGGTTTGTAGCGGGGGCGCTGAATAGGGCGAAGTTGATCCCGTCTTGGTTACTGCGAATCAGCCAGCACCACTGACCATCGAGCATGCCGTGGTCGATGTCGTATTCATGGCCGTCTTCGCGCGGGGCTACGCAGCTGAAGCTGTCTTGCGGTGTGGCGGCATCCAGTACCCAGGTTTCGCTGGTGGTTTTGCTGCCTAGCTGCAATATCAGCTGACGCTCCGAGCTGCTGCGGTAGCAACTGAGGAAGAAACGCCCATCTGGCTCATTGAACACCAGCTCGGCCGCGTCAGTGCCCAGTGTGTGGCGATAGAGTTTGTGCGGGCGGTGGGTGTCGTCCAGCTCGCCGAAGAACAGGGTCTGGTTGTCATTGGCCCAGGTCATACTGCCGTCGCAGTCGGCGAACGGCAGCTCGATCAAGCTGTCGTCGGCCAGTTCCTTGACGAACAGCTGGTAGGTTTCCTCACCGCTGGTGTCCAGGCTGTAGGCCAGGCGCTGATGATCAGGGCTGATGCTAAATGCCCCCAACGAGATAAACCCGCCCTCGGCCAACGCATTGGGGTCGAGCAGCAATTGCTCGCTGTGTTCATCGACGTTCAGCGTGCCGTCAGCCGGTTTGCGGCAGCGATAATGCCTTGGGTATTCGTCCCCAGCGGTGGTGCGCTGGTAATACAGGTACGGCCCCCAGGGCGAAGGCAGGCTGAGATCCGTTTCACGGATGCGTGCCTTGATCTCCTCAAACAGTGCTTCACGCAGGGGTAGCTGTGCGCTGAGCTGCGCCTCTAAATAAGCGTTTTCAGCCTTGAGGTAATCGAGCACCTCGTCACTGTCGCGGTTTTCCAGCCAACGATAAGGATCAGCAGCGTTATCGGTGCGGGCCACAGGGGCGTGGTGCATGGGGTAACTCCATAGGCTAACAGCCACAGCGGGGACGCCGAAGCAGGCAAAAGCCGTTATCATAAGCGCCACTTCGCCCGTCGGCTGCTGAAATCTGCGCGCTTCTGTATCTGCCAGTCAGCGGCACCATTAATACCAGAGAATTTGCGTTTTATGACTGAAAACGACTACCTGCTTGCCTGGGGTGCCTATCTAGTTGCAGCACTCGGCTGTCTGTTGGTGTGGTTTCGTCTGACCGGCTGGATGTGGCGCTACCTGCGCGAGCCGCTGCGCGTATTGGTTCTGGTGTTGTTGTTCAGCCCGACCATTGTTGACCCTGGCAAAGAACAGTTCGCCCCGGCGATCGCCATCACCGCCATGGACCTGCTGCTGGATGTGGGTAACAACGCCTGGCGTGCGGTGGCCGACCTGAGCATGTACGGCTTGATCGCGTTTGTCCTGTACCTGCTGTTTGTGGCCATTCGCTGGCCTGTGGAACGCTGGTGGCAGGCGCGTAAAGGCCCCGCGCCGATTGCCGATGACGAACCGACCCTGCGCGAGATGATGGCGCGCGATGCCGATACCCCAGAAGACACCCGCTACGATGCCCGCAGCGACCGCCGTATGCGCGTAGAGCCCCGTCTGTAAGCAGCGCCGTTGGCCTTGCATGTCAGCAGGCCTAATGCTCATACGCCCCGTCTCTGTGCAGCCGGCCCAAGGGCTGTTACGCGAGCGCGCCAATTGTTGTGGCGCGCTCTGATGGGGTTTTTATCATTGGTGCCTAAGCGCCCGGAGGCCAGATTGCGGCTAGATGCTCAACGACTGCGCGAGGCATTGCGCCATGTGTGAATTGCTGGGCATGAGTGCCAATGTGCCGACCGATATCGTCTTCAGCTTCACCGGCCTGATGCAGCGCGGCGGCCGTACCGGGCCGCACCGTGATGGCTGGGGCATCGGCTTCTATGAAGGGCGCGGCCTGCGCCTGTTCCAAGACCCTCGGGCGAGCAGCGAGTCTGAGGTGGCGCAATTGGTGCAACGCTACCCGATCAAGAGTGAAGTGGTGATCGGCCATATCCGGCAGGCCAATGTCGGCCGAGTCTGCCTGGCTAACACTCATCCTTTTATGCGCGAAATGTGGGGCCGCAATTGGTGCTTTGCGCACAACGGCCAGCTGGCCGATTTTGCCCCGCGTCTGGATATCTACCGGCCGATTGGTGATACCGACAGCGAAGCAGCCTTTTGTGACCTGCTCAACCGCCTGCGCCACGCTTTTCCTGAGCCGGTTGCGGTAGAGGCGTTGCTGCCAGTCCTGGTCAATGCCTGTGCCGGTTATCGTCAGCAGGGGGTGTTCAACTGCTTGCTCAGCGATGGCGATTGGCTGTTCAGCTTTTGTTCGACCAAGTTGGCACATATCACTCGGCGTGCACCGTTTGGCCCGGCTCATTTGAAAGATGCTGATATGCAGGTGGATTTTCAATCGGAAACCACGCCCAATGATGTGGTCAGCGTACTGGCCACTGAGCCTTTGACCAATAACGAGAGCTGGACGTTGTACCAGCCGGGCGAGTGGCGTTTATGGCGCGGCGGTGAATGTGTCGCGCAGGGCGTGGCTGGCTGAGCAAATGCAGGTTTAGGACGGGTTTACTGGGGGAGGGGAGCAATGTTCAGAAGTTATCTGCGGTTAGCCTTGTTTGCACTGGGGCTGCTGGTCGGGGTCCAGGTGCCGGGCTTTATCGATGACTACAGTAAGCGCGTCGACGCCCATCGTATTGAGGCGGAGCAGGGGCTTAAGGGATTTCGGCAAACTGCTGAGCGGTTCTTTAAAGGCGATTTGGTCGCTTTGGTCGGCCATTACCAGGCCAGCGCTGATCCAGTCATGCGCAGCGATGCGCAGAGCCTCGGTACGTTGGTTGAACGCTCGGCATTTCTTGAGCGCGAAGCCAAGGCCATGCAGGGGGCTTGGTACGCCCAGGTCTGGCACCTGGCCACAGCTGCAGACCATGAATTAATGAAAGAAACCCTCGACGCCTACCGCTACCAAGTGCTGCTGGTGCCCGAAGCCATTGCCTGGGGCATCGCCTGCGCCATGCTGCTGGCCTGGCTGCTGGAAAGCCTGGCGCTGCTGATCGGTATGCTGCTTGGCGTAGGCCGCAGCCAGAAGGTGCAGCAGCGGCATTGGCGTTGATATGCCTAGAAGCTGATGACCAGTTCTGGGCCCAGGTAAGCGTTGGCTTGATTGATATCGTCATCACCGAGCAGGCCAACGGCCGCCGCTAATTGCAGGCGTGCCAGCAGGTAACGCAATTTGGCTTCGAGCAAGTCACGTCGTGCGATGAACACTTGTTCCTCGGCGTTGAGAATGTCGACGTTGGTGCTGGAGCCCGCGAGAAAGCCCTTCTTGGCTGAGTCCTGTGCACGCTTACTCGACGCTACGGCCGTTTCCAGTGCTTTGATGCGGGCCTGACCGCTTTGCACGCCGCGGAACTCGCGGGTGATCGAGGAGAAGACCTCCTCGCGTGCGGCATTCACTTCCTCGCTGGCTTGTTCACGGCTGGCCACTGCCTGGCGCACGCGGGCGCTGACGCCACCGCCGGCAAATAGCGGCATGTTGAACTCCAGCCCTGCGGATGCATAACGGTTTTGTTGATTGATGGTGGACAGTGAGTCGCTCTCACTGTTGGTGTAGCCCAGCACCAGGTCGAGGGTCGGCCAGTGGCCGCTTTTAGCCCGATTAACCTCTTCTTCCGCCACGCTATGGTTAAAGTTACGCGCCTTCAGGGCGGGGTTATGGACCTGCGCTTTGTCCAACCAAGCTTGTAAATTGCCGGGGTGCAGCAGTGTTGTGGTGAACCTGTCGTGCAGGGTCGCGACCTGTTGCGGCGTTTCACCGATCATCTCTTGCAGCAGGCGCAGGGCAACGACTAAGCGGTCCTGCGCTTCAATCAACTCGGCCATGGCCAAATCGCGGCGCGCCGTGGCTTGGTCAACATCGGTGATGGTGCCGTCGCCCAGATCGAAGCGCCGCTGTGAGGCGCTGACTTGTTGCTCGAAGGCCTTGAGTTTGGCGTTCGCTAAATCAATGGTTTCCCGCGCGAGCAACACGTCAAAGTAGCGATTGGCTAAGCGCACCGCGACATTTTGCGCCTTGGCATCAAACACCGCCTCGCTATAGTCAGCGCGGTATTTACCCTGGCGGTATTCAGCCATTTTCTGCCGATTGAACAATGGTTGCCGTAACTGCACAGCAAGGTTTTGCGAGTCGTAATCCAGATCGTTGCTCACGGAGTTGCCGACTATGTTGTCCTGTTCTTGGGTGCCATTAATTTTACTTTTATTGGCGCTGGCATTGATCCGCGGTAATAGGCCTGCTCGTCCCAGCGCGCGGTTTTCCAGGCCTGCATCACGTTCATAAACGGCAGCGCGGTAGGTAGGGCCTTGGAGTTGCATGATTGACCAGGCCTCTTGCAAGTCCAGGGCAACAGCGGGAAGGCTAGCGAGTCCAGCGAGGCACAGAAGCAGTCTGGCGGTCATGTCATTGCTCCTTGAAGGCACCATCAATGCGGTCAAACATCGGTTTCATCAGGTAGCTCATCAGGTTGCGCTCGCCGGTCTTGATGGTGACGGTGGCCGGCATTCCAGGGCGGATCATGCTGTTGCCGAGCTTATCCATGCCTGCGCTCGTCACCTCAACCTGCGCCAGGTAATAAGGTTGTTTGTTGGTTTCGTCGATCAAACGATCTGCCGAAATGGTCATTACCCGGCCGGGAATACTGGGTGTTTGCGCATGGTTGAAAGCGGGGAAGGTGATGTCCACCGGCAGGCCAGGGATCATTTTGTCGATCGCTTGCACCGGAATCATGGCATCCACCTGCAGCGGTTCGCCGGCGGGCACCACATCCATAACGGTTTGGCCGGCCTGAATGACGCCGCCAACCGTTGAGACATTCAAGCCCAGCACCACGCCGTCGATGGGTGAGCGGATCACTGTATTGGTGACTTCGTAATCCAGTGCGCGCAGCCGATCAGCCAGGGCCGTGGCCTCTTTTTGAGTGTCGCTGAGTTGCGATTGCACTTCCTTCTGATAGTCCTGCTCAAGTTGCAAAATTCGCAGCTTAAGTTCGGCAATCTGGTTACGAGTACGGCCTATGTCGGCAATATTTTGCGACAGCGCCGCATTCAAATCGGCGCCGTTGCGCTCCAGTTCCAACAAGCGATTGCGCGTCACATAGCCCTCTGCCGCCAGGCTTCGAACGCCTACCATCTCCTGTTTTAAAAAGTTCACCTGGGCGCTACGCGAGCCTTGAATCTGCCGCAGGCCTTTGAGTTGCTCTTCGGCGCCGAGGATATTTTCGCGCAAAATACCGGCTTCACCGAGCAGAGCCGCGCGACGGGTATTGAATAGGCGTTGCTGCAGTGTCATGGCCGAAATCAGACGTGGGTCGTCGGCAAAGCGGGTGACCAGTTGCGGGTCAAAGCTGACGGAGCTGGCACCGTCACGTTCGGCCTGCAAACGGTTTTCGACGCTACGCAGCACCACATATTGAGAGCTGACCACGCCTTGCTCGGCGATTGCACGGGTTGAGTCGAGCTCAATCAGTGCTTGACCGCTTTTTACGTGGTCACCTTCACGAACCAGAATGGCTCGTATCGAACCGCCGGTGAGGTGTTGGATCGTTTTGCGGGCATCGGTCACATTGACTGTGGCAGTGGCCACCACACCCGCATCCAGCGGTGCCAGGCTGGCCCACAACAGAAACCCACCAAAACCGGCAAATACTAACCAGAGGCCCCAGCGGCTGTGACGGCGATCGTCAATGTCGATCACCTGTTCAGGGTTCGCCAGAATGAGGCCCTTATGCTCGTGTTCAAGGTTGGACATGACGTATCACTCCTTGCTCTTGACGGACGCCAGAGTGGGAGCGGTGCCCTGGCTATGCGCGACATTGGCCTGACGCAGGCTGGCGAAGACTTCGTCACGGCTGCCGAATATCTGCACGGCGCCCTCATGCAGCATCAATAGCTTGTCCACCATGTTCAGTACGGCGGGCCGATGAGAGATCAGTACCAGGGTTTTGCCACGGCGTTTGAGGTCTTGCAGCGCCATCACCAGTGCTGCTTCGCCGACGTCATCCAAGCTGGCGTTGGGCTCATCAAGGACAACCAGTGCAGGGTCGCCGTACAGCGCGCGGGCCAGGCCTATACGCTGTTTTTGCCCTCCCGAAAGCGAGCCGCCATCGGTGCTGAGGTAGGTGTCGTAACCTTGCGGCAAATGCAAAATCATCTCGTGCACGCCGGCTTGCTTGGCGGCGAGAATCACCGCTTCGCTGTCGATCTCGCCGAAACGCGCAATATTTTCGGCGATGCTGCCTTCGAACAGCTCCACATCCTGTGGCAGATAGCCGAGCCAGGGGCCGAGCTCCTCTTTATTCCAGAGAAAAATGTCTGCGCCATCAAGACGAACCTTGCCGGCATAGGCAGGCCAGACGCCGACTAACAAGCGTGCGAGGGTCGATTTGCCGGCAGCCGAGGGGCCGATCACGCCGAGTGCCTCTCCTGGCTGCAGGTTAAAACTTACACCGCGCAGAGTCGCATTAGGTGAGCCTGGGGGGCTGGCAAATACCCCGTTTAGGCTGAGCAGGCCGGTCGGTTTGGGCAGCGACATCGAGATCGGTCGGGCAGGGAAGTCATTCAACAGCGTGTTGAGCCGCGCCCAGGCGCTGCGGCTGGAGAGTACTTGCTTCCAGGCAGCAATGACTTGTTCTACCGGGGCGAGTGCGCGCCCGGAAAGAATGGAGCAGGCGATCATCATGCCAGGCGTGATCACGCCTTGAATGGCCAGCAGCGCGCCAGCCCCAAGAATCAGCGATTGCAGGGTGACGCGGACAAAGCGCGTAGCCCCGTTTATATAGGCCGCCCGGTCAGAGGCGAGGGTTTGCATTTCAAGAATTCGCAAGTGATTGCCGAACCAGCGCTTACGGATGGCTGGAAGCATGCCCATGGCTTCAATGACTTCTGAATTGCGCAGGTTGTTGTTGGCAAAACTGCCCGACATTAAGGAGGCCTTATTGGCTTCGCCTAGAGGCTTGCGGGTGGTGACTTCGGTTAGGTAGGCAAGTGCAAACAGTAGCAGCGAGCCAATCAGGGTAATAAGCCCGAGTAGCGGGTGAACCAGGTAAATCACCAGCAGGTAGATGGGGGTCCAGGGGGCATCGAAGAACGCGAACAAACCATTGCCCGTGAGAAACTGCCGCACCATTGCCAAGTCTTGCAGGGCTTGTGCTGGGTTACCGCCGCTGCGCCTGAGGTTACGTTCAAAGGCTGCTGTGAAAACACGTCTGTTGAGCATCATGTCGAGCCGGTTACCGACCCGAATCAATACGCTCGAACGCACCACCTCAAGCAAGGCCATCAACACGTAAAGACCCAGCACCAGCAAGGTGAGCATCAAAAGAGTTGTGACGTTGCTGCTCACCAGGGCGCGGTCGTAAACCTGCAACATGTAAACCGCAGGGGTCAGCATCAATACATTGATCACCCCGCTGAAGGCAGCCAGTACGTAGAACGTTCGACGCAAGCGAAACAACACGTCGGCCAATTCAGTACGCTGGGACGGCAACATGTCCATATAGATTCTCCAATGCGCCGCAGTGTTGAGCAGGCTGACGGTAAGGAGCGTCGATCTGCTGTTTACTCTGGCCGGTAGATATCGCATGTGAAACAGCGCCCATGAACGCCGCTGATAAAAGCGACTTTCACGCTAGGTATTAACCTGGCAAATAAATAGGGCATATTAGATAATCTGTCTCCATGAAAATAGATGCCCGTAAACTCAGCCCCCAAGAACAACGTGAAAAGCGCTCCACGGCCCTACGCATGCGTGAGCA
>Ga0180008_1001330_pt1 | contig 15860 bp, 12 predicted proteins | sample MM_PW_MetaG_FD_121121 | JGI IMG/M metagenome (GOLD analysis project Ga0180008, IMG submission 121121) | Groundwater microbial communities from the Aspo Hard Rock Laboratory (HRL) deep subsurface site, Sweden - MM_PW_MetaG | ecosystem: Environmental > Aquatic > Deep subsurface > Groundwater...
CAAGAACTTGCCAGACTGCCTCCGGAACTGCTGTCCGGGCTGCGCTTAAGTTTTCTTGACTCCATGCTGCACATGCAGCCGGAAAAGCTGGACCAGATTCTGCACACTGCCTTGCTCAACCCGGAGCCAACCCTGTTGGTGTATGGCGACTGCTGCCATAATATGGATGAGTTTATACGACCTTCAGTTTGTCGGCGTACTGCTGGGGTAAATTGCTGCGAGATAATGCTTGGCTCGCCGCGTTATTGTGAGTTGCGGAGCAAGGGTTCTTTTTTCTTTATGCCGGAATGGACCGAACGCTGGGCTGAGGTTTTTAAAACCGAGCTGGGCTTTGCCGACCCGGACCTTGCCAGGCGTTTTATGGCCGATTCTATGAGCGGCTTGGTGTATCTGGATACCGGCGTCAGTACTATCCCCTCCGGTACCATCAAGGAAATAGAAGCGTTTATGGGCATGCCAGTGCGGATCGAACACACCGGCCTGCAGCAGTTGGAACTGTCCATCCGCGCTGCCCTGAAAGATCTGGGGGCTTATGACGGCGCATAGCGACGAAGCCGCCTTCGGCATACTTTTATCCGATCTTCTGCAAAGCGTGTTGTCGGCGGCCGACAGCCCTTCGGGTAGCGCCGGGCTGCTGGCCGAACGGCTGCGGCATTTTGTGGGGGTAAAAACTGTCTTGGTATTTCAGTGTCTCGGTAACGGCTCCGAGCACCTGCACCGCCTGATTTCGGCAGTTCCAGAACGCCGGCGCAGTCTGGCCGACAGTGCCGACATGCAGAAGCTGGTGGAGCTGGCGCATGAGTTGCCGCATATCCAGTATTTCTGCCGGCCGGAGGAGGCTGCCCCGGAGGATGAACTGCTGCGCCGCATCGAAGAATGCCTAATCGGACTGGACGCTGGTTTGACCATCATAATTCCACTGTTATACGAAAATAATCGTAGCGGAGTCATGTTCCTCTTCGGGCTGATGGATGAACAGCATTTGGGCAATCTGGTTTCCAGCCTGGACAAACTGGCCGGAGTGCTGGCCCTGGTACTGCGCAACGGCATTCTGTACGAAACGCTGGAAGCCCGGGTGCAGGAGCGCACCCGTGAACTGGAGCACGAAAAAGTGCGGCTGCAGAAGGCTTTAGATCAAAATACGGTGCTCTTTAAGGAAGTTCATCATCGGGTCAAGAATAATCTGCAGATTGTGGACAGCCTGCTGCACCTGCAGAGTAGCGAATCCCAGGATGCCAGTGTGCAGAATACCCTGAACGAAGCACGCAATCGCATCAGCGCCATGGCCCTGGTGCATGCCGAGCTGTACCAGTCCGAGGATTTTTCCAGTATCGATCTGGCTTCTTATATTCCCAACCTGGTGCATACCATCGCCTCGGCCGCACCACGGGCACCGCGGATACAGTATTCGCTGGCCCCGACCAGAATCCCCCTGGAGACTAGCATCCCGCTCGGACTGATTATCAATGAACTGGTAACCAATTCGCTGAAATACGGACTGCGCGGTACTGCGGACTTATGCATAGCCATTACCCTGGAGTCAGACACAAAGCATGTCTCGCTGCACATTGGCGATAACGGTCCGGGGCTGCCGGATAGTCTGGACCCGGAAATCGGCGGTAATCTTGGTCTGTCTATAATACGTTCGCTGGTGGGTCAGGTAGATGGCTCTGTCAGCTGGTCGCGCGGACCCGGGTTGGTTTGCAGACTGGAGGTACCGCTTTCAGAATCCTGAAACGCGGTTGCGCCCCTGGTGTTTTGAGGTATACAGAAACTTGTCGGCCCGTTCGATGAGGCCTTCCTGGTTGTCGCCGTCTTGCAGCCCGGCTACGCCTATGCTTATGGTTACCGGCCAGGGAACCCCGGAAATATTAAGCGCAGCCACACCATCGCGGATGCGGTTGGCGATAAACTGGGTAAGCTCGGAATTGGCCTGCACAATAAAAATGATAAATTCTTCACCGCCGTAGCGGGCCGCCACGTCGCTGGACCGGATGCAGGACTGGATGGTGGCCGAAACCGCTTTTAGTACCTCGTCGCCGACTGCGTGTCCCAGTTTGTCGTTAACCTTCTTGAAATGGTCAATATCCAGCATCAGCACATGCAGCTGTTCGCGATAGCGCACGGCGCGCGCAAAAATATGCGAGGTGGTTTGCTGCATGTAGCGCCGGTTGAACAGGCCGGTAAGCGAGTCGCGGTAGGAAAGGTTCCAGAGTTCCTGGTTTTCGGCTTCCAGCGATTTTAGCCTGGCTTCGGTGGGAGCCAGATTGCGCCGAACCAGCTCCGAACCGAAAAACGACAAGAGCAGGCCGAAGCCGAGCAAGCTTATAAAATCCATAGTCAGCGCTTTGTGCAGTAGCAGCTGTCCGGCTGCCAGCAGAATTACTGCCAGTACGCTGAGCGAGCCCAGTATGCGCGGATGGTTCCATAGCATCACACTGATAGCCAGCAGCCCTGGCAGAATCAGGAAAGGTACAAAACCGGTCAGCAGATCTACTGTACATATGGCCATAGTAAGAATGAAGCTGATGATTGCCAGCACGGTTTTACTGCGGCCGGAAAACTGAATCCAGGCTTTGTCTTTACGAATCAGTGTGTCGACGCTGAGGATTATGGCCCCAAGTAGGATAATAGCCGGCAACAGCATACGGATCAGACTTACTGCCGACACCGGCATTCCCAAAAACGGCAAAGTTGCTCTGAGCGTGAGGAGTAGTGCGGTAAGGAAGATTCCTGTAAGTACTGCAGCTGCGTGGGAAAGCAGTTTCACGCTGTATCTCCGTCTTTTTGTTTTATATTGTATTATTTACAGACTCAACAAGCTGATTACTCGATGTAGCTTGGCTCTGTCCAGCATAGAATACGTGCCGCTTATAAACCTGTCAATCCGGAACCAGCGATAATTACGTTTTTTCACAAAACCTGTCGCCTTTTTATTATATTAGTTTTATGAAATATACAATAATTATACTATTGACCATCGGCCTCGCCGCCTGTGTTGCTCCGGATATGATTGATTCAGCGAGTGTTGACTCCGTTTCTGGTTCAGCGGCAGTATCGACCAGTACGAACAGCCGATTGGCAGAACTCCCGGCCGGGATGGATGAGCTGGTGCTGGGCGGCGGCTGCTTCTGGTGTCTTGAAGCAGCCTATGAACTGGTTCCGGGGGTTCTGTCAGTTGAGTCCGGTTACTCCGGCGGAGAGCGCCCCAATCCGGATTACCGGGTGGTTTCACTGGGTACAAGCGGCCATGCCGAGGTAGTGCGCATTGTTTACGATCCGGCCTATACCACCCTGGAGCTGCTGTTCGATCTATTCTTTACTATACATGATCCTACGACGCCCAACCGGCAAGGCGCGGATATCGGTCCGCAGTATCGGTCCATTATTTTGTATCGCGACGAGCTGCAGCTGAAGGCCGCGCAGTCGGCACTTGGCCGGGCCGGCAATGTGTATGAAAACGCCGTGGTAACGGAACTGCAGCCGTTGGAGCGTTTCTGGCTGGCCGAAGAGTACCATCAGGACTATTTTGCCAAGAATCCAGATGCCGCCTACTGTCGTCTGGTAGTAGCCCCAAAGGTGGACAAGACACTGCAGTTCCTGCAGGATTTATAAAAACTCCGTTTCAGCTGGACAAGCATCCTGCGGCTTCTTATACTCATCTGTACTATGAAAAAGCTTGGTACATTCAACGGGGTATTTATCCCCAGCTTCGAGGCCATCCTCGGCGCGGTGCTCTTTCTGCTCTTGCCGCATCTGGTGGGCGAGATGGGCCTGGTCAACATGCTGTTAATTGTAGTGGTGGCTAATCTCATAACCACAGCAACGGCATTTTCCATCGGTGATTGTACCAGTTCTGTGCACAATATCGGCTCTGGCGGCATGTACGCGGTATCAAAACGCAGCCTGGGAAAAGCCTTCGGTGGCTCCATCGGCATACAACTGTTTCTGGCCCAGGCAGCCAGTATCGGTTTTTATGCCATAGGTTTTGCCACTCCGTTACAGGAATTGTTGCAGGGCATCCCGGCAATAGCAGCCCTGGCCGAGAGTATGGGCTGGTCGATATTGGTGCAAAAGCAGCTTCTGGGCAGCTTGCTGGCCCTACTCGGGCTGGTTTCTTCGCTGATAGGTGCCGACTTTGTGGTCAAGATTCAGTTTATCATCTTTCTGATGCTTTCGGTGGCTATAGGCGGTTTCTTTTTCAGCCCGATGATGGGTCTGCAAGCCGGCGGGCAGCCGATCTTCCAGTCCATGGCCAACCTGCGCGGAGCAGGCACTGCCTATGGTTTTTTTGTGGCACTGACTACTTTTTTCCCGGCAGTTACCGGAATTGATGCCGGCGTGGGCATGAGCGGTCTGCTGAAGACACCCAAAAGAAGCCTGTTCCGCGGTACTTTTATTGCTATCGCCATTACTTTTGCCGTATATGCCGGACTGGCCATAGTGTTCAGTTTTATTAACCCGAGTATGCTGGTTGTTGATTCTGCCGGAAATATTCCTTCGATGACCAGGCTGTTCTCCGGCAATATTATCCTGTATGTAATTCTGATGGCCGGCGTTATGGTGGCTACAGGCTCGTCAGCGCTGTCCTACTTTGTAACCGCGCCGCGAACTGCTCAGGCTCTGGTGGAGGATTCTATCCTGCCGCGCTGGATGGACATATTAAAAAAAGATTTTAAAAAAGGCGGAAGCGAGCCGCGCTTTGCCACCCTTCTGACCTTTATCATCGCCATGGTTGTGGTCTGGAGTGGTGATGTTAATGTTTCCTCTCGTGTTGTGGGTATTGCCTTCCTGGTTGTGTACGGCTGGATAAATCTAGTAGCTTTCTTTGAAAGGGTTTCCGGAAATCCCAGCTTCCGGCCGACCCGCAAGGTACCGACTTTTGTCGGCCTGGCCGGTTTTATCGGTTCTATGACCATTATTGCCATGGACAGCTGGTGGCTTGGACTGATAGTTCTTGGCAGCCAGCTGCTAATCTTTAACCTGATCCTGCGCTATAAAGCCAAGGGGCAGCTGGAAGGCGTATGGTGGGGGCTGATGTTCTCGATTATCAACTGGGGTATGCACCGGCTGAAGAAAATCATTCAGGGAACCAAGAACTGGCGGCCGCTGCTTTCGGTATTTGTGTTCGGTGACCAGTTGGACGATGGCCTGCCAGCGCTGCGGCTGGCGCGCAGGATTGCTGACTTTAAGGGTATGGTTTCCATTAATGTGATACCTGGCAAGAATGGAGTGGATGTAAGCCAGCTGCCCGATGATGCCAGAATTGTGGATGTTGACCAAAAAGAGGCTTCGGAATTTATTCCGGCGGCTGCCCAGCTGGCTTTGCCCAGTGGGCTAAGCTTTAACTCGGTGCTGCTGAGTGCCGATACCCGTTTGCATCTTTCGGCAATTATCGAAAAGCTGATAGAGCAGGGGAAAAACGTCATGGTCTATCAGCACGGACCGATACCTGTGGACAAGGCCCCGCGGCTCGATCTGTGGTGGAAGGGTGAAGATAACGGAAATCTGATGGCGTTGCTGGCTTATATAATAGTAAAGAGTGATGAAGAAACTGGAATAATTCCACCGTCGGTACGTCTGGTCCGCCGGCTGGAGGCTGGGCAGTCGAAGTCCGATGTTGAAGCCGAAATGCACGAACTACTGGATCACAATAATATCAGTGCCGAACTGCTTTTGCTTGAAGAGGATGAAAACTCCTTCGTCGACGTGCTGCATACGGTCAGTAGTGATGCCTCTCTGATTCTGGTGGGTATGCCCGGAAAAAAGGCCGGACAACTGGCGCGTATGTTTAAGCTGGATAAATTATTATTCGAACGCGAACTCGATCATTTTAAAGAATTGCCTCCGGTATTGTTTGTTAAGGCTGCCGGTGTGATGGAGCTCATGGAGGAGTAGGATCGATGCGTTACCCTGTAGAATTTCTGGCCAAACTGCCCAAAACCGATTTACACTTGCATCTGGACGGTTCGATGCGGCTGTCTACGCTTATCGAATTAGCCCGAGAAGCTGGAGTGGAGCTGCCCAGCTATACCGAAGCCGGTCTGCGCGAAACCGTGTTCAAGGACCGCTATGCCGATCTGAACGAGTACCTGAAAGGTTTTGCCTATACCTGTGCCGTGATGCGCAGTGCTGAAGCCATCGAGCGGATTTCCTACGAACTGGCCATGGACAATTTTGCTGAAGGAGTCTGGTACATCGAGCCGCGTTTTGCGCCGCAGTTGCTTATGAACGGGCAGCTGTCGATCGAGGAGGTGCTTGGTGCCGCCGACCGGGGGCTCAAGCGCGCCAGAGCGGAAATACGTCGGCAGGTACCGGAGGACGAGCCGGGTTTCGAATACGGCATCATCGCCTGTGCCATGCGCTTTTGCAATGAAAAATTTTCACCATATTACAAGCAGTTCTTCGGGCTGCATAAATATTCCGGCTCGCGCGAAGTAATCCGCGATGTGTCGCTGGAGCTGGCCCGCAGTGCCGTAGCCATCCGCCGCGATACCGACATCCAGCTGGTTGGCTTTGATCTGGCCGGCAGCGAATACGGCTATCCGGCCGACAATCACCGCGAGTCCTACGATCATGTGCACAAACACTTTATGATGAAGACCGTACACGCCGGCGAAGCCTACGGGCCTGAATCGATATTCCAGGCCATAACCAAGCTGCATGCCGACCGTATCGGTCATGGCCTTTTTCTTTTTGATACATCGAAAATCCTGTCCTCCGATATCAGGGACAAAGACCGCTATGTTGATAATCTGATCAATTATATCGCTGAAAAGCGAATTACCCTGGAAGTATGCCTTACCAGCAACCTGCAGACGGTGCCGGAAATTGATCATGTTGCCAAACATCCCCTGCAGCGCATGCTGGACAATCAGCTGTCCATTACCCTTTGCACCGACAACCGCCTGGTTTCCAATACTACCGTAACCAATGAATTGTGCCTGGCCACCGAAAACTTCGACATCAACGCGCACCAGCTGAAAGACCTGATTATAAATGGCTTTAAGCGCTCGTTCTTTCCGCGCAGCTATGCCGAAAAACGGCGTTATGTGCGTCAGGTTATCAATTATTATGAAAAGCTTGAAGCATCCATGAAGATTGTGTGAAGATGGCCCGTTTCGCTTGAGATAGGGGTTCTGTCAAACTATACTGCTCCGTGAATGAATAACAACGCGGAGGAACCATGAAAGACAAGGCAGCTGCCCCGAAAAGGCGTAAAACAGTCTCCTGGCTGCGGCGGGGAGTGCAGATTTTTTTCTTTGTGCTGGTGGCGCTGATCGCGACTACCGGCGCTATCAAGGAGCTTGGAGTCGAGCAGCCATTCTTGTTGCAGGGCGCTTCATTGCACGCAATCTGCCCCTTTGGCGGAGTTGTCAGTTTCTGGCAGCTGGTAACAGCCGGCCGCTTTGTAAGCAAGATCCATGAGGCCTCGGTAGCTCTTGCGGTGATTGCGCTGGTTCTGAGCGTATTGTTCGGGCCGGTAATCTGCGGCTGGGTATGCCCGATGGGCAGCATACAGGAATGGTTTGGAGCGATCGGCCGCAAGTTGTTTAAAAAACGTTACAACAATTTCGTGCCCAGGCGCCTGGATAAAGTCCTGCGTTATCTCCGCTATGCGACACTGATCTGGGTTACCTGGATGACCATTGTAAGCGGCAAGTTGTTTTTCCAGGAGTATGATCCCTACTTTGCACTGTTCAATTTCTGGACACACGAGGTCGCCCTCACCGGCGTGGTCATTCTGGTGGTCACTCTGGTATTGTCACTTTTTGTAGAGCGGCCGTTCTGCAAATACGCCTGCCCCTACGGCGCATTTCAGGGCATTTTTAACCTGTTCCGCATTTTCGGCATCAAGCGAGTAGCCAAAACCTGCATCGACTGCAAAGCCTGCGACCGGGAATGTCCCATGAATATCAAGGTGTCGACTGCCGGTACAGTGCGTGACCATCAGTGCATCACCTGCATGAAGTGCAGCAGTGAGGAAGCTTGCCCGGTAGCTGATACCGTGGTACTGGCTGCCGGCGCTCTTCCCCGCATGAAAGTTGCCGCCATCGGCGCTAACGAGGAGGCCGCAGAATGATCCGGGTTAAAACATCTTTACTTGCTGTGCTGGTTGTGGCCGGTATTTTCGGCGGCATCATGATCGCCAAGGCTGTAGGCTATTGGGCCACTGAATCCACCAAAGAACCGGTTAAATTCAAGACCGGAGAGTTTGCCGGAATGCCAAACCCGGCGGATATCCGCGGTTCATATACCTGGCTGGATATCGAGCGGGTCTTTGCCCTGCCGGCAGCGGACGCAGCCGCAGCGTTTTCTTCAGCGAAGCATAGCTTCGCGCCTGCCGACCGGGTAAATTTGCTTGAGGAATTATATGTACCCGTGCTGCCGGAAGATATTGAAATAGGTACCGGGTCGGTACGTTTGTTTACGGCCTTGTATACCGGCTTGCCTTTTGAGGCCGAGGTGGGCACCCTGCTGCCCCCTGGGGCCATTCAGTATCTGGTAAGCGAAAAAGGCTTGAATCGTGCTGACCTGGCGGCATTTGAGGTGCCTGCGGAATTCAAGACTGCTTTGGCTGGTGCGAACCTGTCTGAGGAGGCTGCCGAAACGCCTGAGGAGGCTGGGGGGAAGGTAGACACAGCTGCCGAGGCTGCGGAAACCGGCAGCGCCGAAACAGCTGCAGAGGAAGAACACACTCCGACACCAGCCGGCGAAGGCAGCGGTATCGGAACGGGCACGGGTACCGGCACTGCCATGACAGTAGTAGGCAAGACTACTTTCTACGATTTGTATCAGTGGGGCCTGACTAAAGAACAGGTTCAGGCAGCTATCGGCTTCGAGCCCGGTGCCAATACGACGAGTGTACGTGATGCGGCAACAGCCGCTGGTGTTGAATTTTCAGTAGCAAAAACAGCCTTGCAGGCGCTGCTGGATACACTGAAACCCTGATTGCTTCAGTCTGGGCGGCTCTGCCTGGGGCAGGGCTGCCCGGCAGCGTGAATCAGCTTGCTTCAGGATTTTTCGCCTGCGGCTTGCGTTGCTGCCGGCCGGCGAAAACCCCCGATGGTTTCCTGCAGCGTGGCCATCGGGCAGACAGCGCACCAGGCCCGCGGCCGGTACAGCAGACCCAGAGCTACGCCGCCAAGCAGCGAAATAACGCACACGGACCAGAAAAATGTACCAAGCGCCGCCGGTATCTGAAACAGGCGCACAATGCTGCTGATTACGCAGACCATCATAAAGCCGCATAAGGCGCGGCGGGTACCGGCTGTTGCAAAACCTTTTGGCAGGGGCTTGCCGCGGCTGAATGGCTTAAGGGCCAGGCCCAACGCTTTGCCGCGCGGGCAGGCGTAGGTGCAGAACGAGCGGGGTTTTATCAGGGTCATAATAAGCGCGACAAGCATTACCAGGGCTACGGCAAAGCCGATATAGGGAATAAAAAAGCCGCCAACAGCAACTGATACTACAAAAATGAGCGAAATAAGGGCTTGGATGCGGGCTGGTCTGGTCATTGCATCAATATATATTAAAAAATGAATATATTCAACAAGTAGGGCCTGCCCCCGGGGCGCGGCATCGGCACGGCAACACCGGCACGGCGGCGGCATGCCGGGCGACTTGACTTTTGGCCGGCCAGCCGCTACTGTCAGAACTAGCCCGTCTGACGAGGAAGTTCCATGCTGGCACTGATGTCGCTGTTTACCTGGTTTGAAATTGCCCTGTGTTTTCTGCTGTTCATACCGATTCAGCTGGTGTTGTTCGTGCTTACCGCGCTTTTTGACCGCCGCCGGGTGGTTATGCATTACCATTCCGGACTCTGGTGTGCCTTTGCCCTGTGGCTGAGCCCGCTGTGGAAGGTAAAAATCCAGGGGCGCGAGCATCTGGACCGCAGCAAGCCGCATGTGGTCATCATGAACCATCAATCACTCATCGATGTGCTTATCGCCTTCCGTCTGTTCTATCCGGTTAAGATGATAGGCAAGAAAATTCTGGGTTTTGTACCGATAATCGGCTGGAATCTGTTTCTGAGCGGCCATTTGCTGGTGGACCGTAAAAATCAGAAAAGCCAGTTTGACGCGATACGCCGCCTGGAAACGCTGCTGCAGAAAGGCGACTCGCTGCTTGTGTTCCCCGAAGGTACGCGCACCAGAGACGGCGAACTGGGTGAATTTAAAAAAGGCGCTTTCCGCTCGGCCAGCAGCACCGGAACTTCCTTGCTGCCGGTGGTTATCGACGGGCCGTATCAGGTGCTGCCCAGGAAGGGTTTTAACGCACTCTGCCGCCATCCGATTTACATTCACATTTTGCCACCAATTCTGGTAAGCACCGAAGACAAGCCGGCCGATTTGGCCCTGCGCAGCCGCGAGGTTATGGACGCCGAGCTGCAGCGCATCCGCAGCTTGAAGTAATTGCCGCACCGGAAATGGCGCGCTGGTTGAGCCGACTGTCTGATTGCGTCATTTATTTGTGCCGTCCGCCGTGTTATGCTTAAGCCAACACAGCACAGGAGGCATACATGCTGCTCGAGGATATCGGTTCTGTTATTAAAACTTATAGGTCCAGGCTGGGCTTTACCCAGAATGATCTGGCCGCCGCACTGCAGATAAGCGCGCAGGCTGTTTCCAAGTGGGAGCGCGGCGAAAATGCGCCGGACATTGCCATGTTGCCGCAGCTGTCGGAAATTCTCGGTGTATCCATCGATACACTGTTATGTTCCAACTGGCGCGACCAGCGTACGGTTGCGGCTACGGTGCTTTTTGCCGACCTGCAGGATTTCAGCAGTCTGGCCTGCAAACAATCAGCCGCCGATCTGGCTATCTCCCTGAATACGTTTTTCTATCCACTCACCGAGCAAGTGATGGCCCAGGACGGTCTGCCTGTCAAATATATAGGTGACGAGCTCTTGGCGGTGTTTATTGGCGCGCAGCATCAGTTGCGGGCTTTCCGCGCGGTATTCGCCGCCCGGCGGTCGCAGCCGTTTACGGCGCGCTATACGCTTGCCAGCGGGCAGGTGTGGATGGGCAGTATCGGTCACCCTCTGTATGCCAGACTGGATATTCTTGGCGATACGGTAAACATGGCTTCGGTGCTGCAGAAGTGGGCAAAAACCAAAACCACCAGCCTGGTTGCCGCCAGCGCTTCGGCGATAGAGCCGGTGCGGGCCGCCTTGCGGCTGGGGTTTAGAGAAACCCTTTCGGTGCTTGGCGCCGGAGAAACAACAGAGGTATACGAGGTTCTGGCATTGGATGAAGCCGGCGTACAGCTGTAGCATGATTTTTGCCCCGGTCACTTGATTTCAGGCTGCTCCTGCATCAAACTCAGAACTGGAACGAGGTGGCCGGGATGATACGCCAGAACTGTCAGCATTTTTTACTCTGCATGCCTGTAGCCCGGGCTGGACTGCTGCGACAGTTCGCGCTGCAGTCGGTCGAAAGATAAGCATGACAAACATACAGGGTACTACCCGAAACATCAGCACACTTTACCGCAAGATTCTTCAGACACTCAATATAAGCCGGGCGGTGCTGATAGGTATGGCTCTGCTGTTCCTGGTTTTTTTCCTTATTATAAACAGTCTTCACCTAAATGGCGTCATTACACTGTGGCGTGACTATTTTCTTGCACGGCTCGACCGGCTTGAAATGACCATGGATGACGGAACCCGCCGGTTTGGCGACCTGCCGCTGCCCGAACATGAGCTGCGGATCAGTGCCGGCGGAACGCTGCTCCGGTCGCCCGATCCGCTGATGAATGGGCTGGATCTGCGTGAAAGCGGGTTTTTTACCAGAATTAGCAAACTTGAATCTGGTGAACTTTTGATTATTTTTTACCAGGATCTGCTGGATGGCCAGCAGCGGGTACACCTGGTCAAGAGCTATCCGGGTTACTATCAGGTGCATTCTTTCCGGCTGGATAATTTTTTCCCCTCTACCCTGGCCAGTGGAACCCGACTGGCCATTGTGTCCGACGAACATATCCGGTACTCTGATAATCCTGATTGGCTAGGTAGGGAACCACAAACTGGGTTATTGCGCATCGATGACGGGAAACTCTATCTGGTGGTCGGGAAAAGTATCACGGCTATAGCCGGCGGACAGCTGCTGGTGTTCCAGGATATCAGTAGTGATATGCTTTTGTTCGGCAGTGTTGCCATTCTTCTGCTGATAGTCATCGCAATAGTCAACCGGCGCACCAGCCGGATTCATTCTGATTTCGAAATGCTTCGCCGGGAACATGACGAGCTTTTGATGTTTACCCAGCGTTTGTCAAAATCTATTGCTGCAGCCGGGAGTGATCCTGTCCTTATGCTGGATTCAATGATACCGGCCTTGGCAGAAGTGCTGCACAATGCTTCGGAAAAGCCGCTGCAATTTGATGAAAACATCCAGTACCATGCCTTGATTCGCAGTTTTGCGCTGGAATTGCTGCATCTTATAGGCTTGGTGCGTGACGAGAAAGAGAATCTGGCCAAGTATCAGATCGATCTGGAGGATTCCATCATGGAACGGACAGCCGAGCTGACACAAGCCCGGGACGAAGCCCGTTTGGCCAACCGGGCAAAAAGTAATTTCCTGGCCAATATGACCCATGAATTGCGAACACCACTAAACGCTATTTTGGGATTTACGCAGTTGATGGGGCATGACCTGAAGCTGCCGGCAGAACACCGGGAACGTCTGGCTGTGATAAACCGCAGTGGAGGACATTTGCTTGCGCTTATCAATGATATTCTGGAAATCTCCAAAATTGAGGCTGGTCGGGTGGAGCTGCACCTACAGACTATAGCCCTGGATGATTTTTTACAGGGTTTGATGGATTTGTATAGCCATCGAGCTGTACAGAAGGGATTGGAACTAAGGCTGGCACTGGAGACCGGACTGCCTGTCAGGATTAGCACCGATTCGGCAAAGCTAAATCAGATTTTGGTAAATCTGTTGGGAAACGCCATCAAATTTACCCAAAGTGGTACAGTAACAATGAGTGTAAGCCTGGTTCGACCGGCCGATCTCGCGGCAGTAGCGCTAGGAGCTGAGCGCAATCCGGCCATTTGTTTCGAAGTGCGTGATACCGGGGTTGGTATTGCAGTAGAAGATCAGGAACGGATTTTTCAGCCTTTTGAGCAGATTTTCAGCACTTCGATGGGGCAGGGTTCCGGGCTGGGCCTGGCGATTACCCGCGAATATGTGGCCTTGCTGGGCGGCGAATTAAACCTGCAAAGTCATTCGGGAAAGGGTTCGGTTTTTTCATTCTGCCTGCCTGCAGGCGAGGCCGTTCAGGGCTTTAGCTCAGGAATATTAACCAGGCCGGCCAGAATGGTACGTAAGCTTCAGCCCGGCCAGCGCGAGTACAGGGTGCTGATAGCCGAAGACGATGGTGACAACCGCAGGTTGCTGGAAGATTTACTGCTTTCGGTAGGTTTCTCGGTAAAAACCGCTGAAAACGGTAAAATTGCACTCGATGCTTTTAAAAAGTGGAAGCCGGATTTTGTCTGGATGGATATACATATGCCGGAAATGGACGGTTATGAAACTATCAAGGCTATACGCCGTTATGAATTGCTGGCTAATCCAATGGGACAGTGGTACCGGGTGCCGATTGCGGCGATTACCGCCGATTCTTTTTATGACACCAGGACCAGGGTGCTTGAAAGCGGATGTGATGGTATTGTAATAAAACCATTTAAGAATGAAGAGATATTCCGGGTGATGGCCGGCCTGCTTGATGCGCGTTTTATATATGCGGACCAGGATGAATCAGGCCATGCGCACCATAAATATGAAGCCGAAGTCAGTTGTCTTGTCCCGGAAAATCTGGCCGGGCTCGATCCGGTTTTGGCAATGCGCTTATATCAATCAATTGCGATGCTTGATGATCAGCTTATACGGGAACTGATTGCAGAAATCCGTAAGACAAGCGAGCCCCTGGCCGATGAACTGTTGCGGCTTACTAGTCAATTTGAGTATGATGCAATTGTAACCTGGCTGCAAAACGGAATCGGGGGTATGCGAGATGAATGAACCGGATTGTGGAAACCGCGAGCCTTATACCATTCTGGCTGTAGATGATATCCCGGAGAATCTGCATCTCCTGCAGCAAATTCTTTCAGCGGAGGGGTACCTGGTGCGGGCAGCCCCCAGTGGTGAACGGGCGCTCTATTTTGCCCGCACCGCCCATCCAGACCTGATTTTGTTGGATCTGCGTATGCCGGTAATGGACGGTTACGAGGTGTGCCGGCAACTGAAGGCTGAGGAACGCACAAGGGAAATACCAGTACTTTTTATCAGTGCACTGAACGAAACGGCGGACATCGTCCGGGGCTTTGAGCTGGGTGGCGTCGATTATATTGCCAAGCCCTTCAGAACCGAAGAAGTTTTGGCACGGGTGCGCACACACCTGACGCTGCGCCGGCTGCAGCTGCATATGGAATCCGTGGTGCGCTGCCGTACCACCGAGCTGGAGGCGGCCGTGCAGCGGCAGGAAGTGCTGCTGCGTGAAATCCATCACCGGACACGCAACAACATGACGGTGATGATGAATCTGATAGAAATGCAGCTGCAGAAAACCCGCGATCCGGCCACGATGGAGGATTTGCGCACCCTGCAGGAACGTATTCACACAATGGCGCTGGTGCAGCAAAACCTGCATCAAATTGAGCTTACCTATGTTCAGCTCGAGCAGTTGGTGCCCCAGCTCTGTGATGCCATGCTGCCGCGCTATCCGCATATCCAGGAACGAGTCCGCTTCGATTTCGACCTTCCACCGCTTAAGCTGCCGGTGGATATCGCAATTCCGGTTAATATGGTGGTCCGCGAGCTTGTTTCCAATTGTCTGCGCCATGCCTTTCCTGATGGCCGCTCCGGGACGGTCCGCGTCAGGCTGCAGCCTCAGGCGGATGGTTTGCAGAAGCTGTTCGTGCTGGATGACGGAAAGGGCTATACTGCTGCAGCCGACTCGGGACCGGCGGCTGGATTGGGGCTGCAGCTGGCCAGAATGCTGGTGGAGCATCAGCTGGAAGGCTCGCTGGATTTCAGCGCCGCGCAGCCTGGTACCTCGGCCTGTTTCAGTTTCCGCGACAACGGCTATTCCGCCCGGGTATAAGTGGGCGATACGTCGGGCTGCCGTGGTCTCTGCGCATGCATAAATATACAGAAATTTCAGCAGATTCTGCATAAATGGTGCATAAATCAAGCCCGAATATATTGACACTGCCAGCCACCATGCCGCATTATGCGCCTGACCAGGAGGGGATAAGGCACAACAGGTGATAGGAAGCAACGTACATATCGGTAACGTCAGCAAGACGTTCGGCGACTTTGTCGCCCTGGATGATGTAAGCATCCAGATTCAGAAGGGAGAGTTTTTCTCTCTTCTCGGGCCTTCGGGCTGCGGCAAGACCACCTTGCTGCGCATCATCGCCGGCTTTGAAGAACCGGCCTCCGGGGCTGTTTTGCTGGATGACCGGGATGTTCTGCCGCTGCTGCCGAATCAGCGCAGCGTCAATACCGTCTTTCAGAATTATGCCTTGTTCCCGCACCTCTCGGTGTTCGAGAATGTAGCTTTTCCGTTGCGCCTGCACAAGCAGAAAGAGCCGCTGATACGTGCACGGGTTAGCGATTATCTGCAGCTGGTAGAATTGCAGGACCACGCCAACAAGAAGCCGTCGCAGCTTTCCGGCGGGCAGAAACAACGAGTAGCTATAGCCCGGGCGCTGATCAACGAACCCTCCGTTTTATTGCTGGATGAGCCGCTCTCAGCACTGGATGCCAAGCTGCGCCAGCACATGCTGATAGAGCTGGATTCAATCCATGACAAGATCGGCATTACCTTTATCTATGTTACGCATGACCAGCAAGAGG
>Ga0180008_1001331_pt1 | contig 15845 bp, 25 predicted proteins | sample MM_PW_MetaG_FD_121121 | JGI IMG/M metagenome (GOLD analysis project Ga0180008, IMG submission 121121) | Groundwater microbial communities from the Aspo Hard Rock Laboratory (HRL) deep subsurface site, Sweden - MM_PW_MetaG | ecosystem: Environmental > Aquatic > Deep subsurface > Groundwater...
CCCTCAGCGGACTCATCGTCCTTATGGGCTTCGATTAGTCGGGTCTTGGCAGCGTCAGGTAGCTCAGCCTTGTCCACGGCTTCCTTAATGGCCGCCTGGGCTTCAGCTTTTGCTTTCTCCTTCTCCGCCTGAGCAGCCGCTTCTTGCAAAGCATCCCGTTCAGTGGTCAGAGTTGTTACCTGTCCCTCCAATTCCGTGATTCTGACTTCTAGTTCCATTTTAGCTTTTACCTCCGCTTGAATTTGGTCTTTAATATTGGACTCAATCACTTCTACCAGGTCAGGCCTAGCCTCTCGGAGCGTTGCCAAGTCTATGAGTTCTGCGTCAATGAAATTATCTTTGATGCTTTCTCTTAGACCGGCTTGCCCACCAGCTCCAGCTTCTGTAACGAAGTCGACTGATTGCAAACTACTTTTGACCAGCCTCTCCACAAACACAGTCTTAACACCATCGATGGTCTGTTTAGTTCCCTTACCAACGGCATTGATAGATGTGCCGAGGTGCTGTAAATCACCATGTTCAAATAGAGTCTGTATCTTCTCCTTCAACCACCCAGCATTGATATGAGCTTCCCCTACAGCATTGCCTTTGTCAGACATCTTAGTATTGTGTAATATAGCCACCCAATCTCTGAGAGACCTTTCAGGGCGCTCCTTCTCTTCCTTCTCAGTCGGGTGGTCGGCATACATCTTATTCCCATCAAAAATTTCAGCAGCATCCTTAATAGCCTGCTCAGAATAGAAGCGTGCCTTAGACGAATTAAAACCTGGCTGTATGATGCGAACAGGGACGATACCTTTAGAGATACCTTCCTTGGTAACTTCCTCAATATCTATTTCGCACGATTCAAATATCCGCTCCCGACTTTCTGATTCCTTTGATTCCTTTACCCACCTCGGTATTTCCTCATCCTCTACACCTAATTTGCGATACTCGGCTCTGATTTTGCGCTTGACGGCAGGCATGTCTTCACTGGGAATGGCTACCTTCTGTCCTCTAAAACCGCCAGGACTTAGGGCTGCCGCAGCCCTACCTAGCTGAGCCCTCGTCACCTTCTTTTCTAAGTCCTCCCATAACCTAAGTTTCCATGTGCTAGATAATTCTGGGTCTGGGACATAAGCGTAAGCAGCTCTGGGAAACGATATACCGTCTTCGGTCTTAGCAGGTGCGGCCTCAGTGAGTTTTATAATCAGTGCATCCGCCTCCCCCAAGGTAGGCGCTGCGTCCTCCTCGGTTAGTCCCTCCTTTTCCAGTAGCTCTAATAGTTTGGACGTGACAGTGTTGGTGTCATACTTCTCCTCACGGCCAGATGCGACCTCGGTGAGACTATCAATCTTGGCTTCCACCGCCTCTTGAGCAGGTGTATAAACGGTCTGTGGCACTACCTTCTCAGCCTGCCCGAATACGACCTTTCCCTTTCGGTCAATGACATAGGACATGCGATAATTCTTGCCGCCTATCTCATAGATGACCTCAGTATCATACATATCACGAATCCAAGGGCCATGATCCCTATTACCGATAGCAAGTGAATCCGTGATGGCTGCTTGGAGGATAGCCCTCTTGTCATTATCACTCATGGCTTCTTTCACTTTCGCCTCCTTTGCTACCCACTTTCCGTCTTCATTTTGCTCGTATTTTGTCTTAACAGCCGCCCACGCCGTGCCGTGAGACTTGCCTTCATCCCCTTTATACTGCGTGAAAGCGGCATTAAAAGCCTTTTGGTATATTTCTTGCCCATGTTTAGGCAACTTCTTCACGCCATCTGGTAAACTGGCTAATGTTTGATAGGGCATCTTTACCTCCTAAATATAAAAAACGATAAACATTTCTGCCTATCGTTCCTCGATTCAGCCTCTTCTTATTCTTTTTATTACTATACTTTTTTGAGATTACGCAATATTAAGTATTCAGCTTCTTGGATGGCTTTTTCTCCTTCTGTTAATCTATGCTGACCTAGTTTCCTTCTTCTGTTAATAGCCTCTTGATACCGAAAGGCAACATCGGCTTGCCCCTTTTTCAATATCAAATAAGGATAAACAAGTTTTAGAAATGTAATAGCATTGTTAGAGGATACTGACCAATCCCATTGTGTCCTGCGTGGTGCCCCAAAGTTTCTTATTCTTATATGCCCACCAAAGAACATTCTCAATAATTCTGGTATATATTGGTTTGAGATTGACAGAGAGCAAAGGAATGTATAGTCCGACCTCTTGGGATGCCTAGACCTACCTATCCGTATACAGCCTTCGCCATCAAATAATCCTGCTATATAAGCTAAATCAGTTCGTTTCACTATTACTCCTTAATCTAATTTTATTGTTAATTGCTTATACTACCAGCATAATTTTACTTAGATTTCTTGCCTACCAAATCCCACGCCTAAATCTTTACCCCATACAACTACAACCCTTTCCTCATTTATATCACCCTCAAATACGAACTTCATTTCAGAAATGGGCGAGTCTTTACTATGAGCTATTGATATACGCTTCAATTTAGAGCCTGCCCTGCGTTCTGATAGCATCTCAACTATACTATCATCCTGACTCATTAAGGTTCCTCCTTAATCTATTTTTACCGTCCTCTCTATCGTCACGAGAGTCGGCTTGCCATTTCTTATTTTCACTATAACACTTCCATAGTCAATTGTCCAGTCAATCTTCTCAAGCTCCTTCTTTAGTGCCTCATCTTGCTCATTCTGTATTGCTAATCTGTCCATTATCTTACTCTCTCAGGAACTAAAGTGCATCTACAACCGGGATGCTGTGGAGGTCTATCTTTACCACCTGAGAATGTGGCATCTATTTTTATTGCTCCTTGCGCTTCATTGGCAAGGCACTCTTCGCTGACTCTATCATCCCCTACTGTAGACCAACTCTTATGAGTAATGGCTAATCTCTTATATGTCTGCAAACTTGCCTCGCTCATAGACTCATTCAATTCAGTAGTAGCTATCAGCTTTCCCCGGTATACAGACATATCCATAATATCGGTTCTGATTAAACGACCTATCTTCGGCACTGATAATCCTCTATCAACACCATCAACTAATAACCTAGCCAGGCGGTCTCTAGTTACTTCATCTATATTAGTTACCTGTTCAGCAGCCCTCTTGCGTATCCATTTTTTAGCGCCCTCATCCACAAGGGCGAACGTCGGCTTAATCCGTACGGCCTGAGCCGCCTGTGTGCCACCAAGTTCATAGCCCTTTGTGGCGTTACCTTCAATAGTAATCCTTAAATCACTACTTCCTACTTCGACTGCCCTTCCCATTAGTTTTCTGGCGTCGCTTTCTTTTGACTCCTTGTACTGGTTCACGTAGCTTGCCAGGCTGCTGTAAGGGAATTTCCTCGCCAGCCTTCGGAAGTAGAGACTCATCTCCGTGGTGAATCTCGCTTCCAACTTCTTGCCTTCTGGTGTCCTCGTTCCCGTCTTTACTAGCGCTTCCAATAGCTTCTGTATCTCGTCCAGTATCTGGTCGTAAAGCGATTGCTGCGGGGCAACGCTCTGGACAGATAGCACGGATGATGCCATGTTCGTATTCAACGAATCCCTTGTCATGGCAGACTGAACACTCCTTCGACTTTACCATTACCATCCTCCTTTTCTATTGCTACCCTAAGCTCTTTCAAACCCTGAGTTAGTTTATGCGAGGCACTTTCTATAGGAGATATACCCTCTAGCACCTCATCTGGATTGTTGATACCAAGATTAGTTAATATCAGTTTCTTTATCTCATCTACACCCAACTCTGGCATCACTGTCAGTATCTTGACGATTGCCTCAATGCTGTCGGTAGCCTCCTTCTCCACAATGGGAGGGAAGTCTATGTCAACGAACCGCTTATCTTTGGCAACCCCATTTTTCTCCATCACATAATTAAAGATGTTATCATAGATGTCGCCCCATAACTCCTGATACGTCTCAAATTGCACTCGCATAGGGCGTTCCATTGCAGTAGCAGTAGCTAAACGGAATGATTCGCCAGCACCGAAATAGTGTGGAAAGATACCGACTGCAGAGCCAAACATTTGTAGAAGCATAGCGCCGTCAACCTGAGCATTACGAGCTCCAGAATCCGTCCTCACTGGCTGTAAGTCCATGCCCTCATTCTCAATCCAGGTAGAGCCAGGAGCAGGCGGTGGATTAGTCTCTGTACTGCCCCCGCTGGCAAGAGTTGACCTCATTTGATTCCTCATAGCGTTGACTTGGGCGGAACTGCCCTTGACCTTGCCCTTCCAAGCAAATATCGACAGCGCCTCTGTAATAGCCGCTCTAGCCTCAAGGAACTTGCGGTGTGCCTTTGCCCAATCCATAGCAGCTAGTAGTAGTGATATACCCCTCAATCCAGGACTGTTAAACGCTATATGATAGATAGACCCTTCTGCAGTAGCACTCTTCATTCCACCGAGGGAATCTGGCCACTCATCGGCAGGCTTTTCATTTGTCCAGTCAGGGTAGTAGGCTTCCTGCTGCTGATTCTGCGGCGTAGCCCACACACGCTTGTATAATTTCTTGGTCTCCTTATCATCCGGATCCGTGATGATTTCCGTAATTTCTAATGGGTCTATACGCCGTATCTTTACATCGCCAGCACTTTCAAAGAAGATAAAGAATAGCTCACCATCAACCAATAGTGAATCAGACGATTTATGCTGCCCCTGACTGGATAATACAGGCTTGTTTACCTTATCATCCCAGAACTCACGCAGCATATCATTGGCCACTTCGTCTTTTGCAGTCCACCTGATACCACGGCCAATAGAATAATCTGTCCAAACCCGTATAGCCTGTTTGGAGAGCGGGTCCCTTATGTAGTAGGCACGGGCACGGCGGACAGAAGCAATCCTGGTTATGTCGGGGAATCCAGTCTCAGCGCCGAATCTCATCCAGCCGGCATCATCTCTTGCAAGTTCAAGGTCGGCAGTCCCAATGCCATATTCCCTGAGCAGCATCGATTCCAACATGGGATTGTCAGGGTCGGGTTCCCTCTCCGCCATTTCTCTTTTAACACTTTCTGGTAGCCAAAAATCTTCTAACATCACGCCTCCTTACTTCGGGCATTTAGCCTTTATCGGTTTAATCCAACTCAGGTGTGATTCTCCCGTATCTCTCTATTGTATCATAAGTTACAATCTTATCGGTATGTATGGGACCACGCATAAAGGATAATGCCTGTGTAGTACTGTCCACCTGGTCATCGAATTCAGAGTTGGGAAACGCCGAGAGTTCTTCAATATAGTCGAATAACCATGGTGCGCTCTCAGGTAAAAAGACCTTACCCGCCTCTATCGTAGGCGTAGCAGCATAAGCCCTAGCTACTTTGTCCCTGTCTACCTTGACTGGTAATACCGGTATCCGAGTGTTCCGTTGCAACTCCTGAATGAGTGATTGTCCACTTGCCTTGTCTTCCACTATCACCACACCAGGGAGGTCTCTATCATATAACGCAATGGCAACCTTCTTTAACTCAGGGAACTCTACCTTGCCTCTCCACACATCCAAGAGATAGTAACCATTCTGCGCCTCCCCCCAAACTGTGCAGACCGAGTAATCATTCTGCGTCTTGTCCTTAAAAGCAGTATCCCATGAGTGCAGCTTCCTTGTAAAGCTCGGAGGTTGCCTGAAATACTGCCACCATTCCCTTTTGATTATCTGCCCCTCTGCCACTGTGGGGTTTCCTTGATATAGGGACTCAAAAGCTCTGCCCCCTATAGATGACCTGATATTTTCCAACACCCCAAGAGGATACCGCTCAGGCCACAACGCCTCGCCGTCTCTTATTGCAGGGAAGTGCAAGACTTCCCATTGGTCTGATGCAGGGTCTTCCCGTGCTTGTTTCAGGAGTCTACCAACAAGGTCTTCAGGATGCCATCTGGTCATGACGACAATTATAGCAGCGTCTGGCTCCGCCCTGGTTCTAAAGACTTTCTGATACCAGTCCCAAACCTTGTCTCTGATTGTCTGACTGGATGCTTCCTCTTCATCCTTGACTGGATCGTCTATAATCCCCACATCGAAACCACGGCCAGTCAAGCCGCCACCGATACCAACCGCATAATATGAACCACCCTGCTTAGTGCCCCATTCATGGGCTGCCTGTCTTTCAGGTATTACCACCTCCTGCCCAGGTCTCTCAGGCCGATGGTGTATATCAGGGAATAGCCTAACCATCTCAGGAGAAATAAATATATCCCTTGCCTTGCGAGAGTGTGTTAAAGCTATAGACTCAGCATAGCCAGCCTGAACCATATAATCTTCCGGGTGTTTAGCTAAATACCAGCAAGGGAAACGAAGTGATATTAGCTCGCTCTTGCCATGGCGAGGCGGCATCAATACAATAAGCCTTTTAAGTTCTCCCCGCTCTACATTCTCTAATGCTTCAGCTAACGCTATTAGGTGGGGCGGTACCTTATAATCTGGCATAGTATATTGGCAGAATGGGAGAAGGTTTCTACGAGCCTTGCGTCTCCTCAAGAGTTCCTCGGCTGCGTCTATTCTTGATAACCGCTTCGAGCTGTTCGTCCGATAAGTCCTCTGCGTTGCCGATATTACCACTGTGCTCAATCTCCTGTTTGTCAGCTTGACCGAGATAATTCTTACCGAGAAATATAGCCATTGCCGCATTCTTCTCTGATAGTTTGAATTGGTTGCGGCGGAGGCTAATCAATCCTCCTACTCTGTTTTTCTCAAAATACTCAGGAAATGAAACGCCGAAATTCTCTCTAACCCTACTGGCTATAGTATCAATCGAACAGTGAAACCACTGCGCCATTTCTTGTTCTGAGCATTGCATAAAACAAAGCCTTTCAAGCTCTTTGAAGTCTATTACTATCTTATTCCTATGTCCTCTGTTATTAGTATGATTAGCCAATTTTCACCGCCTCGGCCACATAATAGGCATTTCTACATTTCCGCAGCGCTTGCAATCCAAAGAACCCACTAAGGATTCACCATAATAAGAGTGTCTGCGTTAGTCCCATCCATTCAAGGTTATATCAAACCGGTCTTTTTGTCAATTCTAATGCGATTTTGTGCGTAAATAGAAGGTTGACAAAGGCTACAAAATAGTTTATAATAATTATGATGGAAAGTAAGCATAGTAGGAAAGCTATATGCTCATTATGTCAGAGAGTATTCTCATTAGGGAAGCGTGGCCCCATTTCTAATTTCTGTCAAGATTGCCGACCCGAAGCCCTAAAAAGAAGATATGAAGGAAGGTATGAGGGAAGATATTATATTCCTCATCCCCGTCCTCCCCATCCTCGCAAATTAAGTTATCAAGAGTTAGCCTTTGCTACCAATGGCAAACAATGCCAGCGATGCGGAACTCAATCAAAGAAGCTATATGTCCATCACAAGGATGAAAAAGGCAAAAGTAAAACTCTTTATCCGGATAACAGCCTCGATAACTTACAAGTCTTATGTGCGAGATGCCATATGAAGGCTCATAATATCGGGGTAATCCCTAACCTGACTAAATTACAAGAAATGCGGTCTCACGGGCTTACTTTAGAGGCAATAGGCGAATACTTTGGGGTTTCAAGACAAAGAATTCACCAATTGATTAAAAATAATTCTGCTTAGGCACAGTTTATTTTTCATTTTACACGTTATGATTTAGCTTATGTATGCGTTCTTTCAACTCAGCTTGGGCTTTCACTCTGTTAGCGTTTGGTTTATTATCACCTAACTCAAAGGTCAGCGCTTCTACGGCTTGTTTTCTTTTCACTATCAGGAACGGTAAGAGTGTCGTTAGTATTTCTTTTATTTTACCACTACTGGTTAAAGACCATTCCCACACGTCTGACCGCTTATCTTGATAAACTGAACCATAACCAAACACTTCTCGGTAAAGGTCGATGACTTCATAGTTTTTATTAGCAACCTTAAGGCGTAAGCAGTAATAATCTTTACTGCCGTCTCTATCTTTCCTCTTATATTTGCTTACTACAATACACCCTTCGCCATCAAATAGACCTGCCAGATAAGATAACCTTAATTCATTCATGCTTTAACTATACACTATTCCGTGTAAAGTGTCAAACACCACAACTAGCCAAAAGAGCTAGGGAAAGCGAGTAAATAAGGGACTTCACGCCTATTAGTTAGCTATAAACAACTATGAATCTACGCTATAGTGTTTGACAAAGAAGTCAAGTAGGCGTAAAATAGGCTTATGAGTAGTAAAAAGGTAGCAAAATAAAGGAGGAAGGAAAATGGCATACAAAATTGAGGCACTGGTAAAGGGCTCCTGGACAGATGATGCGGTTGGCACAAACGAGTTCGGCACAGAAGAGGAAGCGGAGGAGATGATACCTATCCTAGCCAAAATATATGAATGCCCGGTAGATGAGTTCCGGGTAATAGAGCAGTAAGCCAAAGCCTGGCCATCTTCGAAGAATGGCCAGGCTATCCAAAAAGGTAGCAAAATAAAGGAGGGTAAAGAGGGATGACAACAAGAATAGAGAAAATCAATCAGGAACTTAACAACGGTAAACCAATACAACCAACCAGGCTGGTTATGCTGTTGGCTGAATTAAAGAGGCTTGGCTATTATAAACCGATAAGCTAACCTCTTGACACACTAAATAGTAAAGGAGGTCCTGATGAAATATACTGACCTATCTAATGTAAACTATATACCCTTAGAGGAAGTCCCCACTCATGACATGGAAATGAAATGGAAATGGAAGGCATTCTTTGATAAACTCCAAGATGGGGCTGCCGTACTCAACTACAATAACAGACAAAGGGCACACCAAGTGAGGCATATCTTAATAGTTTCAGCTAAATACCATAAACTCACAGTAAAAACTAGAATAATACATGGTACTACAGAAATACATGGAACTGATGATTGGCTATTATATGCCTGGAAAGCCTAAAGGAGGAAGCAATGAACCAACACACTAAAGGGGAATGGGCACTAACAGGCGACAAAGCACCGAACTGTGGGAATATAGACATTGGCTCACTCTGTGAACATAGATTTATCCCCATAGCCAGGATAAATAAGGATTGGGAGAATGTCGAAGCCAATGCCCACCTTATAGCTAAAAGCCCACAGATGGCGAGGTTATTGCAAAGACTGATTAAAGATGGTTATAGCGCATCAATAATTAAAGAAGCAGGAGAGATTATAGAAACGCTTCGTAGACACCTAATAAAGGAGGGTAAAGAGGAATGGAAGTAACATCACGGCACCGTGAAGTCTTAAGTCTCATAGCACAAGGAGATGAGATTATTCTTCGGGTAGACCCAGAGACCGTCAAGGAATTACGGTTGAATGGATTTGTAACACGCACCTATACACAGCAAGCGTTTGTCTATTCGGTTACTCCCAAAGGATATGAGATATTAAGTAAAGGAGGGTAAGTAATGGTAACTGAAACAGAAAGACTCAAGAAGATACGAGAACTAATAGAAGAATACGCAGCGAATCCGGGTGATTATAATATATTTAAGGTGGTAGCAGAAATTGACTCATTATATGATTTATGCCCAAACTGTGGCGCACACTTGGAGAATTGGAAAGAAATGCTTCATGAGGAGCACTACTGTCCAAATATACTGGGGTAGGAACACAGGTCGTAAAGTTTTATCCTATGTAATATAAGGAGAAATAAATGAAAATAGACAAAGCTATTGAGTTACTTGAAACCGCAAAAGAGGGCTTTCCTTTAGGTAATGTTGAGCAATACTTTGTAGCTATGGAGCTAGGCATCGAAGCCCTTAAAGCAATTAAGAACTACCGCCAACTCCCAGCATATAGCACCTTACGGATACTACCAGGCGAGACACCACCAAGCCCGCCAGAACCTTTTACCATTCACGTTCCATTCCCGCTAGAAAGGGGGACATCAGATGACTAATAAGAAACTTGAATGGGGACAATCTCAGGTTATAGGCAACCCACCAGAGCCAGGAGAAGAGATTACAATTCTACCCCAGGAGATGGCCAGCACAGCTATCGTCATGGTCAATCCGGACAAAGCCCCTTCATTTGCTAAACATCTGGAGGCTACTAATCGTATCCTGGAGATAGCCACGGTGCGAGAAATCCTAACTGAAACCGATGCTAAGGCCGCGAATGATGACCTAAATGTTATGGCGGAACTCAGGCAAGCCGTTGACATAGAACGCAAGACATTCACAGTCCCTTTGAATAATTATCTGGCCAGCATCAACGGAGCATATAAGTTGATAACCGACCCACTGACTGAAGCTGAACAGATAACCAGAAAGCTATTGACAGCCTATAAAGTCGAGCAGGAACGAAAGGCGGAGGAAGCCGTGAAACTGAACCAGGAAGCTCTTGAATTAGCCCGAAGACAGGCAGAGGCAAACAATGGGGAATTCACTGTTGACATCACGCCGGTCCCAGTGCCGTTCGCTCCAAAGCTCACACGCACAGACCAAGGTAAGTCAGGCTTAATAGATGTGTGGAAGTATGAGATAGTCAATATTGATGCTATTCCTAGAGAATACATGATGCCAGACGACGCTATTCTCAAGGCTATTGCCAAGAAGCATCACGACCAGAAAGTAATAAATGGTGTGCGCTTCTATAACGAGCCTAGCTTGAGAGTATCGAGATAAGAAGGAGGAATAATGAGTAGAATCAGGTATTGTGTAACTACCCGGGGGTTGTGGTATAAATGTAATGCGGGATGGGGTAGCATAGGTGGCTCTGGTATGAAAACCTGCAACGATGAACCAATGGAAAAGAATTGCCGTAATATAGTTGAGTCCACAGACCCCTTGATTTGCCCGACTTGTGGTACAGTATTGGGGATAATCGGAGATAAGGAGGAATAGGTTAATGGACAATATGACTTACTGGGACGCATTAAAACAACCGCCACCAGAGGCGCTCAAGACGATTCAGGGAGGTAGATTAAAGGGTAAGACAGACATCAATCCGCAGTGGCGATATAAGGCCATGACGGAGCAGTTCGGGGTTTGTGGTATAGGCTGGAAATATAACATTGAAAGGCTCTGGCTGGAGCCAGCCCAAGATGAGGTATGCGCCTTTGCTGAGGTAGGCTTATCAATCAAGGTAGACGGCGAATGGAGCGCACCTATACCAGGCATCGGCGGTTCAATGCTTATCGCGAAGGAATCGTCTGGCCTTCATGTTAGCGATGAGGCCTATAAAATGGCCATAACCGATGCTCTGAGTGTCGCTATGAAGATGATAGGAGTAGCGGCAGACATCTACGCTGGTCTCTTTGACGGCTCAAAATATACTGAGGAGAAGAAACCTGCACAGTCAGTTAAGAAAGAGAAACCAGAAGCAAGCATACCTGAGACTAGCGAGGCACCTGTTGAGCAACCACAAGAGAAGACTGAAGAGGCAGAATTACCCAAAACTATTCAGGCTCTTTATAACTGGATAGCTTCTCATGGCAAAAAATATGGGCGAACTTGGTTCTTGCAGAACTTTAACTATACTGAAGAGGAATTAAAACAGCCAGAGCGAGTTGAAGCGGCATATAAGGAGATTAAAGCAATCACTGGGTGGTCTTAAACAAACTATGTTATAGAATACTTGTCTTTTACTACATGGTATGGTAAAATAAAGATATGGTAGAATTAAACGAAGTTAAAAGAGGGTATGAAATTGCCCACAAAAGTCTGAGTATAAACTTTATATGGGCAGCTTGCGAAGATTGCGGGAAGGAAAGATGGGTTGCCCTAGTAAGAAATAAGCCAAGAAGTAGTTTATGCAGGTCTTGCTCATTGAAATTACGCCATAAGAGGATGCCAAATTTGATTAGAGGAGTAAATAATCCTCATTGGAAAGGTGGAAGGACAAAGTCATATGGTTATATTTTAATTAAGCTTCAACCAGATGATTTCTTCTACCGGATGGCATCTAAATATGGTAGGGTTTTGGAGCACCGTCTTGTTATGGCAAAGCACCTTAATAGATGTCTTTTACCTTGGGAAGTGGTTCATCACAAGAATGGAATTAGAGATGATAACAGATTAGACAATCTACAATTATTACCAACAGGGAAATATCATATCATCGATCCACTTACCAAAAATCTCATCAAAAAATTAGTTAAAAGGATTATAAGTTTAGAGACAGAAAATATAAAACTAAAACTTGCCGGATGGAAGGAATAGACAATTGAAAATAGCTGGTGTCCGTAAGAAACTATGGGTCTTACAGTGGCGATGATTGACCAGCCAGCAAGATATTGCACGTAGGTTAGGGTATATCGGTAGAGAGTGATATAGAACTGGAGGTATTGAAAGATGAAAATAAGTCTTGAATATAAACTAGAAGATATGTGGATTGGTGTTTACTGGAGATATGCGCCAGCCTACTGTTTATGGCACATTTATGTCTGCCTGATACCTTGCTTCCCAATTCACATTACTTTTGATAGAGTACGCCATAAAGCAAAAGAACTTACTCCACTGATAAAGGATGTATTAAAGAGTTGGGGTTTGTAAGTAGAGAGTGATATAGAACTATGAAGATTAAAGTATGTCAATCGCATAAGCCTAAGTGTGATGCCAGGATAAAGAGAGCAGGCAAAAGGTCTTTATGCTGTAGATATGGCTGGTGTGGTTGGGCTAAACCTGTTAAGAAGTAGAACTATGAAGAAGTATCAGATAAGGAGGGGAAAATGAAAGAAAAGATATTCAAAATCAAATGGGAGGATGAACTCGGAGAGGGCTGGATGAACCTTTTTAACCTAGAACTCTGCTTGTTTTCTAAAGAATGTATCGGGGGTCAGGCAAAGGATATGGTTATAGTAGAGGAACTTGATGACTGTGGCAAGGTTATTTTAGCTCACAGCACAATCTTGTAGGGGGAACGAAGTAGAGAGTGATATAGAACTATGATGGGGGATAGACTAGTTGGTAGGTCGCTAGCCTTTGAAGCTAGAGTGGGTAGGTTCAAGCCCTACTCCCCCAACCAACTCAGTAGAGAGAGAACTATGAAGGATAAGCCCTGTGGTGGTGATTGGTATTGGCAGTTGACAAACTCTCTCATTAGGAGTATACTTTAGTTAGATTAAATTAAAAAGGATAAGATAATATGTCCTCAGATATCTACCGCACATCAGACACCGCACTGGCTGCTTTCTTAATCACCGCAGGGTTTGACTCACCAGATATTGAATATGCGAATGGCAACAGAGCCTACTTTCTTTTTGAAGCCTCAGATAATCTATTAAACTCAATAAGCACCTATGACACGGCACGGGCCACCGGGAATATCGTGCTCTTTTTTAATGTCTATCAATCTCTTCTTAGAAGGATAAAGGAACGATGAACCTTCAAGAAGCAGCGAACAAATACCACAAGGATAAGCTCTCTATTATTCCTATTCCCTACAGAGAAAAGGCAGCTTCAATTAGGTGGGAAGAGTATCAGAGGCGTCATCCAAATATCACTGAGATAAGAAGTTGGTTCAATAATAGTCATAAATCAAACATAGCTATTATTTGCGGGAAGATTAGCAATAACCTTGTCGTTATTGATTGCGATAGTGACGAGAAGTTTTATGAGTTAGCAGCGATTATCTGCGACAAGACGGGAACAGAAGATATTTTTGAGTTCACCACTATCGTTAAGACGGGCAAGGGCTTCCATATCTGGCTCAGGACAGACGAATCAGTTAAGTCTCAGAAGTTCCCGCAGTTAGACATTAAGGGAGAAGGCGGGTATGTAATAGCCCCACCATCAATGCACCCTTCAGGACACATTTACAGTTTTGTCAATGACCTCATAACACCACCAATCAAACGCATCAGTGAATTGAAGGATATAGGGATTAACCTTGAACAAAAACCAGAGACCCCAATATCTCAGCCAAGCTGGGTAAGTCAATTATTAAAAGGTGTTAGCGAAGGTCAAAGGAATGATGCAGCAGCTAGGTTAGCAGGTTACTTTAAGAAGTCCTTGCCCATTGATATAACAACCACCATCCTTGAAAACTGGAACACTAAAAACATTCCACCACTCCCCCTTAATGAATTGCAAAGTATCATAAAAAGTATCTATAAATATACTGATGTCGTAACTTCTTTAATTAAAGGGGAGGGGTGGGGTACGGGGGGTGGGGAGGGGAGGATATATACTCTACCTTCGGGTGATGATTTAGATACGGAGCGTTACAATAACGTTACAGAAAGCGTTACAAAAGCGTTACAAGGTAGGGGAAGCGTTACAGAGCCGTTACAGAAAGCGTTACAAAAACGATACAAGGTAGGGGAAGCGTTACACCCGACATTGGCTAAGGTAATAGAGGAATGGGTAAGAGATACTACGGCTTGGTTCTCTTATGATGACATTGATAAGGACTTAGGGATACAGACTCCGAATGAAAAATTAAATAGAAGAGTGATTATCCTGCGGTTAAAAGCCGCTGGTGTTATTGAAACACATCAAAGCAATAATAAGCTACTGAGATATATAAAAAATGATGTTGTTAAGTTAGACTTTAAGGCAGGTAGAAACCGTATACCTATAAACTTGAAAATGCCTTTTGGTATTGAAAGATATTTTAATTTGTATGCTAAAAACATTGTCGTAATAGCTGGTGCTCCTGACTCCGGGAAGACAGGTTGGTTACTTAATCTTATAAGAGCCAATCAGCATAACTATGAGATTTATTATCAGAGTAGCGAGATGGCAAAAGAGGAACTGGCGTCAAGGCTAGAGAACTTTGAGGGAATTGACCTTAATGATTGGACATTCACGGCAGAGGAAAGAAGCTACAACTTTGCTGATGTTATCCGTCCGGATGCAATAAACATTATTGATTTTTTAGAAATAACAAAAGACTTTTTTATGGTTGCAGAGTATCTAAAAGAGATACATGATAAGCTGACCACTGGTGTAGCTTTTGTAGCATTACAAAAGAATAGGGGGGCTGAATTGGGGCGAGGTGGTAATCCGGGACTTGAGAAGCCACGTTTGTATCTTACAATGGATGCTGGTAAGATAAAAATTCAGAAGGCAAAGAACTGGACTGACCCGACATATAATCCAAATGGACTGGTTCTAAAATTTAAGATAGTCGCTGGGTGTAAATTGCTTGTAACTGATGATTGGCACTATGAGGAGAATTGATGGCAATACAAGAAGTTGAAAGTGGGCAGGTTAAATCCCCCTTTAGCGGTTGGACAAAGGAACAGACGGAAGATTTTTTCAATGTTGAAGGATGTCCGATTTGTGGTGAGAATTTATGGCGAGATGATTTTGTTTATTGGGCAGGCTATAAGTTACTAGCTTTCCATCCTGATTGTGCTCGTAGTATGTGTCATGGCTTAATGATAGATTTAGTAAAGATAAAAGAATAAATCGAAGATTCTATACAACACATTACAGATTGGGGTACATTGACAAGTAAAAAAGATACTATGGAGAATAAAGGAGGCTAAAAGTGAGTGAGTCATTGACACCAGAAGAAATAAAGGGGATATTCCTGTTACATTTTGGCAAACAATATGGTTATGAGGCTGCTAAAGAATTACTCAAGCAGTTGCCAGATTGTAATTATGCTGAGGCGATAGCCGAAGCTCAACTAACCAAAGTCCACCTCAAGCAAACCAGATATGATGTTTTGGAGGAGATTTGGGCGGAACTAATTTTAGAGTGCAAGACAAGAAGGGCTCCCCAAAGCTACCAGGATTTTCACCTAATTTTGGAAGCAGTTAGGATAAACCTCTGTAAGAAGTGGGGAGATGCTGGAGAAAAGGGAGCTGCCAAGCACAGGCTGGATAGACCTGACAGAATGAATAATCTTGATAAAGCTGACCAAATCCTAGACCTCTGGCCTGATGTGGAGCAAGATAATCCAATAGTGGACA
>Ga0180008_1001333_pt1 | contig 15835 bp, 16 predicted proteins | sample MM_PW_MetaG_FD_121121 | JGI IMG/M metagenome (GOLD analysis project Ga0180008, IMG submission 121121) | Groundwater microbial communities from the Aspo Hard Rock Laboratory (HRL) deep subsurface site, Sweden - MM_PW_MetaG | ecosystem: Environmental > Aquatic > Deep subsurface > Groundwater...
CAGCAAGGCTGGCGCTGGTTTACTCCGGGCTGGTTGCATTTTTCTGGTTCTCATCTGGTATTTAACCTGATTTGGGTCTGGTATTTATTAGGCCCGCTTGAACTGAAATTAGGTCGTATTGTTGCCGTTAGCCTTACACTACTGGTGCTGTTTTTTTCTAACCTCGCGCAGTGGCTGATGGTGGATGTCAACTTTGGTGGCATGTCCGGCCTGGTCTATGGTTTGTTTGGTTTTTATTGGATATGCGGTTTATTAAAACCAAACTGGGGTTTGCACATCAGTAATGGTTTAGTTGGTTTTATGCTGATATGGCTGGTGATTGGCTTTTTTGATCTGCTATGGATTTCGATGGCAAACTGGGCGCATCTGGCAGGTTTGCTGGCTGGAATACTTTGCGCTGTTTTACTTATTGCTGCAAATAAAACACTTACCGCACAGCGCTGACAGTGCGGTAAGCTGGAGATTAGTGGTACAGGTATTTGGTAAATAACACGTCTTTCAAAATATCCTGACCTGTTTCTTTTTTCAGAGTGTCGCGCAACTGGTTCAGAATTTTTAACCGGATTTCTTCACGGCCTGTTAAAGACTTAATGGTATCCGCATTTTCGCGGCCAAAAGCGGCGACAATTTTATCCAGGATCAGGGGTTCGTGGTGTTCAACCACTTCCAGATACTTTTTATCCATAATCATCAATTCCATCGTCACCCGCACATAACCCAGTTCTTCAGTGGTTGGTGTGACATAGTTAGTGACTATGTCCGGGTCAAAACCAAAATAAGCGTAACTCGCCTTCATCGGCGTATTGGCTTCATCCTGAGCCCAAAGGTTTTGACTTAACAATAAAAAAACAAAACAAGTCAGCGCTTTTTTCATCCGGTTTACTCTTTCATTTTTATCAAACATTCAAAAAAGGATCTTACCCGAAGGTCGGACGTTAAGCTATCAATGCTGGCATTTCTTTTGCCAGCCGTAAGCGTTGCGCCACCATTTTTCCGGTTAAGGCAAAACCAAGCAACACACCAGACGGACTTTGAAACTTCGCTATCCAGTCCAGCTCTTGTCCTTCAATAGTCCATTCACCGGGTTGCTGTGATGCTGCAGGCCAACTAACTACAGGCAAAGCTGGTGATTTAACAATCACAGGCATCACAGGGAATTGTACCGCTGTGCTTTGTCCTGTAAGAGTCAAAGCTAAAGCTTTGGCAGATAAACTAATAGGCTGAATATACATCAGGTTATGGCCACATACCTCTGCACAGTCGCCCAAAGCATAGATATCAGCGACCGAAGTTGCCAGAGTCTGGCTCACCTTTATGCCCTTTCCACACCAAACACCGGCTTGTAGTGCTAATTGCACATTTGGCCTCAAACCTACAGCAGAAAGGATTAGTTCTGTCTCCACACGGCGGCCATCGGCCAGTGTCAGGCTGAGTTGCTGGTCGATGAGCTCTGCATCTGCGATAGCAGAACCCCAATAAAACTCTACGCCAACTGTTTTTAGCTGCTGCTGTAATACCTCTCCCAATTGAGCTGGTAACAGCTGAGCCAAAGGTTGTTGCTCCAGCGCTATCACGGACACCTGAAAACCAGCTGCAGCTAAATCATTAGCATATTCAATGCCAACTAAACCTGCACCTAAGAGTGTGATTTTTTGCTTACCCTGGCATTGCTGCAGGAAGTTCTGATAATCAGCTAAATCATTCACAGACCAGACCAGGCCTGCAGTTGCCGCAGGTAAAGGCAGTTTGACCGGACTTGCTCCTGTAGCAAGCACCAGTTGCTGATACTGTATGACGCATTTATCTGTTTGCAGCTGATGTTGCTCTGCGTCAATCTGTTCCGCGTTACAGTGTGGCAAAATCGCGATGTTCAGTTCATCAGCCATTTGTTTTGCAGTTTTTTGGATAAAATCTGCTGCGCTTTTGTGTTTGCTAAAACCAGTGGATAACAAAGGTTTGGAGTAATAATCCGCACTGTCGCTGCTGATAAGGCAAATACCGCGATGCGGGTCCAGCTTACGTAATTCTTTGGCCAGGCTATAACCAGCGTGGCCGGCTCCGACAATTAAGGTGTGGCAATGGGTCATAAAACAAAAGAGGCTTACAGAATAATGCCGCTATGGTACTCAATTCTGTATCCAAAGGCATTACATACCAATACGATGGCAAAATTGTTATGATGCGCGGCAACTTAGTTGCAGTTTAATTTTATGCACAGCACAGACAGTCTTTTTCAACTCAATGCCTTGTGGCAAAACGCCCAACAGCTGAACTTACCTACCGCTCTAGCGCCCTGGCTGTTAAGTCAGGGATCACTGACGGCTCTGTTAAAAAGCCGTTGCCAGACCTTCAGACTGGAGCTGGTTACAGAACACTGGCAAGCATTGCCTGATTTTTTACAGCAGCAATGGCAGCAACCCCAGGGCTTAAAACGGGATGTGATCCTGTGGTGTGATGATAAAGCTTGTGTTTATGCGCAAAGCTGGTTTCCTGAATCAACGCTGGAACAAATGGAAGCTTTAGCCCGGCTGGGTTCACAGCCTTTGGGTGAATATATTTTTCAGCATGCCAGTTTAGAACGTGGAATTATTGAAGTGGCTTTGCTCGAAGCCGGCTTGTCGTTACCTGTGGTGGGTCAGCAGCAAGAGCTGTGGGCTAGACGTTCTTTTTTTTCAGTACAACAACAGGCCTTGTTGGTGCAGGAAATCTTTTTACCCGGAGTGCTTGAGTTATGAGATGGCAGTTGCAATGGCAGAACTGGCCTTATTACCGCCAGTTAATGCGTCTGGACCGGCCTATTGGAATTTATCTGCTGTTGTGGCCGACCTGGTGGGCTTTATGGCTGGTGTCATCCGGCTTGCCGGATTTAACCTTGTTGCTGGTATTCAGTGCTGGTGTCGTCTTAATGCGATCTGCAGGTTGTGTGATTAACGATTATGCTGATCGCAATTTTGATGGGCATGTTGAGCGCACCAAAACACGGCCTCTGGCTGCTGGATTGGTCAGTAGTGGCGAAGCCTTACAGTTGTTTGTGCTGTTGCTGCTGTGTAGTGCAAGTTTGCTGCTGTTTTTAAGTCCGGCCACTCAGTTGTTATCCTTAGTCGCCGTTGCTTTAGCTATTCTTTACCCCTTTATGAAACGATTTACCTATCTGCCTCAGTTTGTGCTGGGAGCCGCTTACAGCTGGGGTATTCCTATGGCGGCAATGGCCGCAACAGGCGGTATTCCGCTGTGGATTTGGGGCTTGTATCTGGCTAATTTAGCCTGGACTGTGGCTTTTGATACCTTTTATGCCATGGTCGATATGGACGATGATAAAAAGATTGGCGTTAAATCCACAGCGTTATTATTTACCCCCTATTGCCATCCTATTATTGCTGCTCTGCAACTGCTTTTTGTAGCCTTGATGGCCTGGGTAGGCCAACAAAATGGCATGGGATTGTTTTTTTATGCGGCGCTGTTTTTAGTACTGCTGAGCTTTATTCATCAGCATTGGCAGGCTAAAACTCAGGGCAGGGCAGGTTGCCTGCAAGCTTTTTTAAATAACCATTACAGTGGATTGTTACTTTTTGCTGGTATTGGCCTGGATTTGTTATAAGTCGCTGCGCTTTTTCCGTCGCCATGGTAATAACAAGGCGCCAGTCAGGGTAAAGAATAATGCAGTGGCAGAAAATATAATCAGTAGTGGATGGTTAAAATCTTCTCTGTCCTCGTAATCCATAATATGCAGCATCCAGACAAAATCGAACACACGCCAGTTATTGGTGCGTACCGACATCAGCTTGCCTGTGCGATCTTCCAGATAAAAGCTGCTGCCTTCATCATCCGCAAATTGAACCTGCCATAAAGGCGCTGCTAAGTGTCTGACTTCAAAAGGTGCCTGCTGCAGGTATTGCACTTGGCTAATCTCAGCATCGCCCTTGTACTGTTGTCTGGCTAATTTTTTTACCTGTGCTTCGGCCAGAGGTGCTAAGGCTTCGGTTGTTAAAGCCGAGTAAAATAGCCGCTCTTTGTCTTTGTTGAATTGGTAGACAGGTATTGTGCCTTGTTGGCTAAGTTTTAACTGATACTGCGGGTGTTGGTGTGCCAGCACAGCGGGAGAGATAGCCTGGCTCCAGTCTGGTACCGGCAATTCCTGACGTAAATGTTCGCCTCGTACTTGCTCTATAGGTAAAAGGCTCATCACCAGACCGCTGCCAAACCAGCAAATCAGTTGCAGCAATAGCACCCAGCCAAGATACTTGTGGACCCTGCGCCAAAACGACAGACGAGCCAATGACGATAGCTGTGAGGATAAAGATAAAAACACAGGCGCTGTTCCCGATTTTTTTATTATCTTGCCTTGAAGCAAAGCGCAGTGCGAGTAATTTGTTGGAGTTTTATGCTTTTTACTGTGACGGGTCAAGCTGGCCCTGAATACTGTTGTTATGCCGAAACCAGCCAGCAATGCTGTAGCGGGTTTCAGTGGCTGGCAGCACTTCATGCGGAAAACGGCAACTCTCAAAAATCACCAAAGTACCAGCTTTAGGCTGAACCTTGGCTAATAACTGATCCTGTTCGTTATAAAGCACCAGTTCACCACCTTGTTCTACCGTATTCAGATAACAAACACTGGATAACACTCTATTTGAGCGGCCAACAAAAGCATCCAGATGTTTCTGATAAAAATCACCCTGCTGATAGCGGGCGTAATGCGCTTCAAAATCTATTAAACCTAAAAAACAGCGCTGATTCATATCCTGTTGCAGTAGTGTCATCAATTGCAAATATTGCTGTTGTATCGGGTTATCTGCATTCAGCCAGGCGGTATGGTCACGCCGTACCTGCTGGTTGAGCTGGTGTTGACCCTGACGGCCAACTCCTGCCGCAGTCAGTGGTTGTTGTTGCACGTCCTGATACAGGGCCCAACATAAATCAGCCGGAATAGCCTGCTCCAGCACCACATAACCTTGTTGGTAAAAAGGCGTGGCGAGTTGGTGTAACCAATCTGTTGTTGTCGGCCATTGATAGGACATAAATACCGTTGCGCTCTATTTCACGATGAAATTGCGGCTTTGTACGCCAGAAGCTGAACTGCTGTCAAGACAACACAAAGGCAAGCCTCTGTGTTGTCTTACAGGGAGAGATGTTAATACTGGTAGTAACTGGCTTTTTTCAGTAAAGCCGGTGCATCAATTTTACCTGTGACACATTGGTTGATATCGGCTTTTTTCACCACCCAGTAGTGATCTTTGGCATTGTCACGACCCGATAAGCTTAGTTGGAAGGATACAAATTCCTGTTCTTTTAAGTCTCTTAAACTGGCGCCGTAATCACATAAGGTATTACTAAATACCTGGCCTACTTTAGCCACTAGCTCAGTCTGGCGCTGCGCGGCCAGCTTTTGTTGCTCGGCGCGTTTTTTATTGTATTCCTGCTCTTGTTCGGTCAGATTTTTTTGCAGCTGTGCCAACTGAGTTTTCAGTTGTTCTGACTTTTGGTTAAGCTCTTTCAGTTCCTTTTGTTGCTCAGTGTTGAGCTTACTGACCTTCGCTGAGAACTCAAGATCACGTTTTTCACGTTCATAATCCCGTAAATCCCGCTCTATATCCCGACGCTCTTCCCGCAGGTCCCGCAGTTTTTCACTTTGATCCTGCTGCTGTTCGGCCAAAGCTTCGGCTGCTTCAGCCATTTCTTCCATAGCTTCTTCATCAAAGTTAAAGCTAAAACTACCGCCATTTCCCACCACGTTGATAGCGTTGGAAACGCTGGTTGAAATCGCCATCGCGGCACCAGGTGCAGCTGGCGGCATAGGAGGCATTACAAAATGACGCAACCAGCCACTGTTACTGTCAACCCGAAAGGCGACCCCCTGACCCTGCAGATAGCTGTGCTGAATGCGACCTATGCTGGAATGATCTTCGCCGCCTAAAGAGCTTTGCAGTATGTCCTGCATAATTTTCAGGTTTTGGCCGAGTTTAGCGTTCACTTCTGTGGCTGCAAAACTGTTGCTTGCGATAATAAGGCCTGCCAACAAGGAGACTTTGCTGAACATCTTCATGGTTTTCTTACTCCACTACGTTGTTGATCCGGGTTATAGACAGCACTGGTATCCAGTCTGGCCTGGCTTGGCTGGTAATTTTCCTGCCAGTAGTGCCAGTCTGATTGTCGTTGCTGATTCAGGTATTCCACCAGTTCCAGCATATCGGTGCGTCTTTCTTTGGTTTGTTGTTCGGTTAAATAATCCTTCAGCAAAATCAGCTGTGACGCTTGTTGCTGCTGGGTGCCCTGTAACTGGGTCTGAATATAATCCTGCTGCTCTTTACGATAGCTTGCGAGCAGGGTTTCCAATTGTTGTTGCTGCATTTGTTGTCCACCACGCCAGCTTAATGTCAGGCCACCGTCCTGCATTTGCATTTCCAGCGGTGACAAGCTGACAACTAAGGCCAGTACAGAAAAGGCAACACTTAGTTTGGGCCACCAGTTGTTGCTTTTAGCCGGGCGCTGCCATTGCTGTGCAAACATCGACATGGTGTCGATTTCCGGCACTGGCGCAAAAAACGCTGCTTTAGCCTGACGCTGAATCATCTGCGCTGTCTGGAAACGGCTATACCATTCACTATTCTGGTCCAGTTGCTGTTCGCATTCGCTGGCCGTAATTTTTCCGGCCAGCCAGGCTTCAAAAATTTGCTGACTGTTCGACATCTGTTAACTCCAACTGCGTACGCAGTTTATCTAAGGCCGCATAAAATCTGGATTTGATGGTGTTGCTCGATAGCGCCAGCTGATCGGCAATTTCATCAAAAGTAAACTGCTGATAAAACCGCAATTCCACTACTAAACGTTGCTCCGGCGGCAAGGAACGTAGCTGTTGCTGCACCATGCGCTGCGTATGCTGGCCATACAGTTGTTGTTCAAAGCTGGGTGCTTCATCATCATAAAAATCATGATCGTCGGTAAACTCTGTGGTCGCTTTACGCTTGCGGAGCATATCCATGGCTCTGTAGTTGGCGATGCCAAACAACCAGCTTTTAAACGAGCTGTCACCACGGTACTGCGCCAGATTACGGCAAAGCACCATCAATACATCCTGCAATAAATCGCGGGCGTCGTCGGGCGAACCCAATAAACGCAGGCCAAAATAATACAGGGGCGCCTGATATCTCGACACCAATTGCTGCCAGGCTTTGGCATCACCGCCTATGGCTTTTTCTATTAAGCTCTCGTCGCTGCGTTTAAACACTTTTGATCTATTTTGAAGTTGTATTGATGATAAGTCGTATCAGGTCTGAAAATAGTTTGCCTGATTTGACAAAAAAGCAGGAATATTTTTGAAAAGTTTTTAAGTGTATAAATATAAAGGAGAATTTCTGAAGAAATTCTCCCTGGTTTTTTCAGGTTATGACGCTGAGTTTCTTAAGGGCTGTGATAAGCGGCGTTTAAACCAGATAGTAGCTGGCACACCTAAAAGACTGGGGATCAGCCAGGGCAACATCATCCAGTGCCCCGTTAATAACTCGGCAAATAAAGTACGGCCACCAAAGGCAAAAAATGCGGTGTAAGCGGCAATGCCCGAACCAATCATGGCGGAGGCGTGTTCTATTAACCAGCGGTTGGCTGTAACAGTTTTGGTATGCAGGTAAGCCAGAATACTAAAGCTGGTCACTAGCGAAATACCTGCAAACACCATCACCAACGGCATATTAAACAGAAAACCTTGCCAGGCTGCATAGGGAGCCACAACCACAAGCAACCAGACCGGGGCCTGATATCTCCAGTGTTTAAGCGCAGCGCGGTTTTGTTTGCATAAAAGACTGCCGGTGGCATGGCGTATGGTGACCCAGGTCAGCAGGCTGAGTAAAAACAAAAACAGGTTAAGCATCATAAAAAAGTCTAACTTTTGCTGTGGGATTTGGCCATCCACCATTAAGCCTGCACCTTTAATCCCAACAGGATCAAACCAGACCATACTGGTCATCACCAGACCACTCAAAGCCACAGCTTTCATCAGATACGCATAATAACGACCTGATCGGCGATGCAATGAGCTACCTTTGCGGCTTAGCATCGGCAACCAGAACAGCAAAAGTGCAATCACACCCAGCAGGATATGAAATTTTAATAACAGGCTATGTAGCATGAACATCATTATTCTCCCTTTAACAGATGCATTCAGACTAAAACTTCAGCTGTGTTTTCGCAGGTGCCATAAGTAAGGATTTTTGACTGTGACTTTTGGCCTATTGAGCCTCCCCTGAAATCAGGCATACTTCAAAACAATGCCATCAAGGTCAGTAAAGCGGTAATGAAACTAAAAAATTCAATAGCATGGGATGTGTTGGCCGGGTTATTCACCTGGTTGTTGGTCTTTGTGCTGAGCTTATGGCTGATGTCGCCTAATGAAAGACTCTGGTCTTTGTGGCCGTGGGTCATGCCGTTATTTCTGCTAAACGGAGCGTGTTTTTATTGGGTAACCCGCCTTGATGAGCGTTGTGGGGCATTACCCCGTTTTTTATTGGTCTGCTATTGCTTGCAACTGATGTCAGCTCTGGCATTGGCCTGGCTTTTACCTTTTGACTACTTGTCGATCCTGAGCATTATCTGGGTGTCGGTTTTGCCTTATCTGGTGCCGATGCGTGCCGCTGTGGTTATTACTATCGCTGTATTGGGGCTTTGGTATGGTGTGGATGCTGCTCTGGAGCAACGTTCAATGTGGATCACCGGACTATTATTCAGTAGCTTTCATTTTTTTGCTTTGCTGATGAAAAATCAGGCCCATTCTGAACAGCGAGCCAAACAAGAGTTGCAGCAAACTCATCAGCAATTGCTGGCGACTCAGGATTTGTTGATGATCGCATCCCAACAACAGGAGCGCAGCCGTATAGCCCGTGATTTACATGATGTATTAGGTCATCACTTAACAGCTTTAACTATTAATTTGCAGGTAGCAGGACATTTAACTGAAGGTGAAGCGAAAGCCAAAGTGGATCAATGCCATCAGATCGCCAAACTGCTGTTATCCGATGTGCGTGAATCTGTCAGTGCGTTGCGTGAACAGCAGCAGTTTTCCATTTATCAGGCGTTGGAGAAGCTTCTGACGGCAGTCCCAGGTGTGAAAGTACAATGGGATTGTCCACAGGATGCAGAGCTTGCTGATGTAAAAGTAGCGCAGCAATTGTTGTTGATTGTGCAGGAAGCCTTAACCAATACCTTAAGGCACAGTCAGGCTACGGAATTTTATTTGTCTGTGAAACCTGTAGATGGCTTTTTGCAACTGACTATTGATGACAACGGCAAAGTGGCTCCAGACTGGAAACCAGGCAATGGTTTAACTGGCATGAAAGAGCGTGTTGCTTCTTGTGCCGGCACTTTGATGTGGCAGATCAAAGACAACCACTTTCATTTAGAGGTTATTTTACCTTCAGGATTACAGCTATGACCTTGCGGGTGTTGTTGGTTGACGATCAAATGCTGATCCGTCAGGGTATTAAAAGTTTATTGCAGCTGTCGGGTCAGGTTGATGTGGTCGCTGAAGCTCAGGATGGCTCGACTGTGGTGGAGCTGGTGCAATTGCATCAGCCGGACGTAATTCTATTGGATTTGTCTATGCCTAAAGTGGATGGCATAGCGACGCTGGAGTTGTTAAAACAGCAGCAGCTGAAAACCCCAGTGCTGATTTTAACTACCTTTGAAGAACATGATCTGATGCTCAAAAGCATCCAGCTTGGAGCCAAAGGCTATTTACTCAAAGACGTGTCGCTGGACAGCTTAGTGTCTGCTATTGAAACGCTGCAGCAAGGCGGCACTTGCTTTCAAAGCACTATTACAGAGCGTTTATTATCCGGCTTGAATCCTGTCAGTAATTTCCCCCGTCCGGTGAATATTGAGGAATTGTCGGACAAAGAGCTGCAAATTCTGCAGTTGATGGCATCAGGTTATGCCAATAAAGAAATAGCCAGCGCATTATATAAATCCGAAGGCACGATAAAAAATCAGATCTCCAGCATTTTGGCTAAATTGGGGGTGCGTGACAGAACCCGGGCTGTATTGTTGGCATTAGAACTTGGGCTTATTCACTAGGGCTATTCTGCACAGCCTGAGTTGCAGATAAAAATGGATAAGTGGCTGATTTAACGTACAGTAATCCAGAATAATGCCGCTATACTGGAATTGTTTAGCGAGTCAGCTCCGGAGTTTTTTGTTTTTATGCGGTTAAAGCACCCTTCACACAACGGAATGTCCCTGCGGCTTTTCTTCACAGTGCCCGTGTTGCTGCTGTTTATTTTCACTGCAGGTTTGGTTGGCCTGATTTCCTATATCAATGGACAACAGGCCGCTTTGCATTATGGCCAGAAACTGGCAGAGCAAATCAGCTTGCGTGTGAATTCTCATTTGCAGCATTTGCTCGCAGTACCAAAAACAGTGCTGGATTCGACATTACAATCGATAGACAGTGGCATGCTTAATTTGCAATCTGAGCAGGATTTGTCACGTTATATGACGGTACAAATCAGGAATGCACCTTATCTAACTTATGTCTCGGTAGGTTTTGCGAATGGTCGTTATCTCGGAGTCAACAGAGATGCAGGTAATGGTCAGTTGACTCTGATGAGTTCGATGCAACAGCGCGACTTGGTCCGGGTACGCTACACCTTACAAAACCTGGGGTTACCAGGAGCTGCACTGGAGCAAGGGACAGCATACGATGTGCGAACCCGTAGCTGGTTTCAACATGCGGTGCAGCAAGGTAAACCCAGCTGGTATCCCATCTACAAATACCGATCCTATGATGGCCTTGGTGTTGGACTGGCTGCGCCTACCTACGATAGCAATGGCCAGCTTAAGGCTGTTGTGGCGGCCGACATTAGTTTGCGTCATTTGCAGCTTTATCTTCAGGCCCAGCCTCTGGATGGGAAGGGACTGATTTTTATCACCGATCAGCAAGGGCATTTGATTGCTTCATCCAGCCGGGCAGCGCTGTTATCCGAAAAAGGCTTAGTGACCAGCCAGTTGATGGCCAGCCAAAGTGAAGATCCATTGATCCAAACTGCAGCAATGCTGCTGGATAGACTGCAGGCGCCACAAAAACAGCAGCAGTTTGAACTGGATGGTCAGGATTATTTGCTGAACCTGACAAAATTTAACGACCCGCAAGGATTAATACTACGCATCGCGGTGGTTTTGCCACAGCAGCAGTTGATGAGTTTTGTTGATGAAAACTCGTTACAGGCGCTGTGGTTAATTCTATTGGCTGTGATTATTGGTGCTGTGTTGATTTTTGTTTTAAGCCGCAAATTGGTGCAACCTATTGAAGCCTTACACCGTCGTGCTGATCTTCTTGCCAGTGGCGATAGAACTGACTTTAGCCTGTATCAGACGCCTGTGTTTGAATTGAATGGTTTGATCCATTCTTTTGATTTAATGGCGACCCGGCTTCGTGATGCCTTTGCCCAACTGGAGCATAAAGTTGAACAAGGCACCGCCTCGGTAGACCGCTTGTCATTAGTGGTGAGTCGTACCAGCAATGGGGTAGTTGTGACTGATCCAGAAGGTTTTATTGAGTGGGTGAATCCTGCATTCGAACGTCTGTCTGGCTATAAAGCCAGCTATTTAACGGGCAAAGCACTCATGCAGGTGATGGCTCATCAGAAAACCGATGCCATGACACTACAGCAGATCCAGCAGGCGATCACTGCAGGCAAGGGTTTTTCCGAAGAGCTACTTTATTATGCTGCCTCAGGCCAAAGCTGTTGGCTGAGTCTGGAGTGTGATGCAGTGTTCAGTGAGCAGGGGCAGTTGACTGGTTTTGTGGTGATTTGCCTGGATATCAGCAGCAGGAAAAAGTCTGAAACAGAAGAAAAAGACAGCCAGCTCAGGACTCAGCGTCAGCGCAGTACTTTGGCTCAGTTGGTGATGGATGAAGCTGTTGCAAGTGGCGACAGTCTGGCTTTTGCCAATAGTTTAGTGCGTTTTACCGCGGATGCAGTGTTATGCAACAGAGTCAGTGTCTGGATGTTGTCTGAGCAAGGCGATGAAATGTTTTGTCTGGCTTTGCATCAAAGCGAAGGTGAGCCACAACCGGGACAGTTGCTGCTAAGGCAAGCCGATTATCCACATTATTTTGCTGCTGTTGCCTCGCGTGGCTGGATTTGTGCGAATGACGCAATAAATGACCCTGCAACCAGCGAATTTGCTGAGTTCTATCTGAAACCTTTGGGCATCAGTTCTATGCTGGACGCAGGTATTATGATTGCCGGTAAAGTGGTAGGCGTATTGTGCCTTGAACATAGAGGACCCAGGCGGCAATGGCACTCTGATGAAGAAGCTTTTGTCAGTGCCATTGCTGCTGTGATGGCACAAACCTTATCTGTGGCACAGCGTAAAGATGCAGAGCAAATCAGCAAAGAATATGCACAGCACACTCAAACCATTTTAAATAATGTGGTTGATGGCATTATTACTATTGATGAAAATGGGCGTATTGCCAGTATGAACCCTGCTGCCCAGGTGCTATTTCGCTGCAAAGCGGAAGACTTACTGGGGCATTACGCCACTAACCTGCTACCGCCTTTGTACAGGCAACATCAGGAGTTACAACAAGCCTATTTACCTACCCCAGGGGTTAAACCTTTGTTAGGGTGCAACCGTGAATTGGAAGGATTAAGGGCTGACGGCAGCACGTTCTCTATGGAAATGGCGTTGTCTGTGATCCGCCGACAAGGACGACTGATTTACATTTGTACTGTGCGTGATATCAGTGACCGTAAACGCATAGAGCGGCTGAAAAATGAATTTGTCTCTACGGTCAGCCATGAGCTGCGTACTCCTTTAACCTCTATAACCGGAGCATTAGGACTGTTACATGGCGGAGCCATGGGAGATATGCCTGAAAAAGTGAGCAGTCTGATTGGAATTGCTTATAAAAACTGCCAGCGCCTCACCTTGCTGATTAACGATTTGCTGGATATCGAAAAAATAGCAGCAGGTAAAATGCAGTTTGATTTAAAAGCACAGTTGGTATTGCCTTTAATCCAACAAGCCCTGGATGCCAACAAAGTGATGGCGCAGGAGCGGCATATTCAGCTCAGTATTCAAACCACAGTGACAGACGCCTGCATTAAAGTAGACGCCAAACGTTTTATTCAGGTGTTATCAAACTTCTTAAGTAATGCGATTAAGTTCTCGCCCACTGCCGCAACAGTGGTGGTTGAGTTAAGCCTGAATGAAAAGTTAGTGCGTATCGCTGTGGCTGATCAAGGTCCAGGGATCCCGGAAAAATTCCGCGATCGTATTTTCCTGCGTTTTTCGCAGGCTGATGCCTCTGACACCAGACAAACAGGCGGCACGGGTCTGGGCCTTGCGATCTCGAAAGAGCTGGTGCACGGCATGAATGGTTTAATTGGCTTTGATTCTGTGGAAGGAGAGGGCGCCACCTTTTATTGCTGTTTTGATTTGGTGCAGGACTGAGCCAGTGCGACATTCGCTGCGTATAGCTTGTCATACTCATTGAGGAGCTTCTGTTATGCGTTTTATTGCTTTGTTTGCGCCCTTGTTACTCTGGGGCTGTAGTCACCAGGTTCAGGATTATCAGCAACAAACCCCGGCCTTTCATTTACCTGATTATTTCAGCGGATCGTTGAATGCTTACGGCGTGGTAAAAAACTGGCAAGGTAAACAAAGTGTGCGTTTTGAGGCGCAACTTTGTGGCCAGTGGCAAGACAATAAAGGAACTTTGTTTGAGTTGTTTCATTTTAGTGATGGCAGGGTGGAACAACGGATTTGGCAACTGGCGGTAGACAAAGAAGGTAAGGTCACAGGTTCAGCTGCAGATGTAACAGGACAGGCGACTGGCCAGCAGGCTGGTAATACTTTGTACTGGGAATATGTGCTGCAAATCCCGGATGATGATGGGGTCATTGAAGTGAAAGTGGAAGACTGGCTTTATTTGGTGACGCCAAAACAACTGATGAATCAGTCGACCCTGTATAAATTTGGCCTGCCAGTTGGCGAAATTATTTTATCTATCCAGCAACAGGACACAAAGGCCAGCTGCAATGCATTAGAGCAACAGCTTGAGGAATTGAGAGCAGGTTAAACCTGCTCTTGCTCCATACTTTCCAGCTCTATTTTTATTGCATTACAGGAAATTTGAATTTCATACAGAGACACCAGTAAACTCAGCATTAAACTGGCCAGACTGGCGCCAAAGGCGATCTGGCCTGCCATACCCCACTGCATAAACAGAAAAAACATCGATAAAGTACAAAGCACAAAACTAATCACGCCCCAACGCTGCATAGAGCGTATTAAAAACATCCGTTGCCGTAAGTTTTCTATCTGGCGTTTGGCCATGTCCCGCACTTGCCCACTCTCGCGGGTATTCAACTGACGAATAAGCTGGGCCAGGACTAAAAACCTATTGGTGTAAGCCAATAACAACAAAGAGATAGCAGGAAATAACAAAGCTGGGGTGGTCATGGTCATCAACATAAAGTCACCTGTGTTCAGTGTGGAGAAGGACTGACTAAGTTTCTGATCATATTCGCATTAGTGCTATGCCGATAGTACACTGAATAAAAATAACAGTGTTTTCTGTCAGCTTGCGCTTGTGTATGATGCGCAGCCAGAGCGGCCAGACCAAAATGGATAAAGCATGAAACAAAAAGCAAACAACTTCCAGAATATGCGTGAACTGGGGTTTTATCAGCAAGCAGCTATAGCAGCTACTTTGCTGGAACGTATGTTACCCAATTATCAGCTATTTAGTGAAGTCACAGGTTTTGGCGATACCAAGTTATGCCGTGATATTCTGAATCTGGTGTGGGAATGGCTGTTTGTAAAAAAAGTTAAAATTAACTTTGAGCGTTTATGCAATGAGTTAGAGCTTGCGACACCAGACCAAAGTCAGTTTGATATGTTTGGTGTGTATCCGGCTATTGATACGGCGACAGCTTTGGATTCGATGTTAAATGGCATTTTGTCACAGGATGCGACTGAGTTTGTTAACGTGGCTAAAATTTCTCAGGCCTCAGTTGCCCGCTTAATTGAATATCAGGCTGAGGATATCGACATTACCACTGAAGCTGAATTGAAAAAGTGGGTGCGCGATCATGAGCTCATGGAATATGAAATGGACTGTCTGTCAGAATTGATTGAGCTGGTGACACCATTAAATGATGGTTTCCAGCGCGAGCAAGTGCAAATGCTGAAAGCCTGGGTACGTGAACAAGGATTAAGCAATCTGGGTATGGAGCTTGTTCCTGAAACTCAAAACTCAGACGGCTAAAAGTCTTGCTGTCTGGATGAATAGTTCTTTTAGAGTCAATACTTTAACTTTGTTAAACAAGGTTAAAATTCTTCTTGCATAAAAAGCGCTGCCTGCTTAAAATGCGCGCGCTCGAAAGGCAAGTCTCCCGAAAGGGAGTACACGCAAAGCTGCAGATCTAAGGGGAAACCTACGATGGCTGGGCTGCCGTAATCTGATGATTACGTAGGACGCATCTAAGCCAGTTCGCTGGTATCAAAGCTCCTCCTTTCGTGTTCGCTGATAAATAACGGCAAATATGCTGTTGTTGAAGTTTCAGCCTGTTTATACAGACCAATCAGCCTGATCTTGAGATCAGTGTTAGCCAACACCGGAGCTTGTTATGAAATTTAAATTTGTTGCTTTAATCGCCATCGCTGCTGTTCAATTTGTTGCACCTGTTGCTTCTGCAAATGATCAGACCGTCCAATCTATCTGTGCTTATGTGGCTGATAACAACAAAAATAACCTTCGCAAAACTTTATCTGACAACCGTATGCGTTTAAAGAACGTGTATGATGGTATCGTTTGTGATGGCTTACCTTTAGTTCG
>Ga0180008_1001334_pt1 | contig 15833 bp, 20 predicted proteins | sample MM_PW_MetaG_FD_121121 | JGI IMG/M metagenome (GOLD analysis project Ga0180008, IMG submission 121121) | Groundwater microbial communities from the Aspo Hard Rock Laboratory (HRL) deep subsurface site, Sweden - MM_PW_MetaG | ecosystem: Environmental > Aquatic > Deep subsurface > Groundwater...
AAAATTATACGGTGCAGGCTTTGATGAAGTTCTGGAACAACGAGACAGAGAGGTTAAGCAATATTCCCGTCAAGACTTGGAAGAGTTGTTGGTTTACTATAAAGAAAAGATTAGAAAATTGAGTCAGGAATAGCCGTTACTCCAGACAGATACTTTGAAAGATTTTTGTGAGGTGCAATGACTGAAGAATGGTATGGCCCACAAGATATAACATTTAGCCGAGCGCAGATGCTATATTTTATAAAAAACTGGACTAGCCTGTATGACGGCATTTGGCCGCTTGACCCGGTAGGTTCTGGCTATATAGATGTTTTGAGAAGACGGGGCAAAGGAAATCCAGCTAAATCACCCTTCGCTATCGCTTGTGAGATGGCTTCCGAGATTGACATAAGACTGAACAAGTGTGGATTTGACGGGATGCTGGTCAAGCCGCATTATTGTCTGAATGAAAGCATGGAGCGACTGGCTAAATTTGCCCATTGCTCACCCGAACGAATAAAGCAAAAAATCAATGATGTATTGGATTATGTTAGTGGTGAGTGGCCCAAGAGAAGAAGCTATAAAGAGTTTGTTGACCATCGAAAAAATATAAGGGTTGGGACTTGACAGAATTCTAAAATTATGCTAGTCTAAAAATCAAGGCAACGTATGACTAAAAAGCGAGACATCAATCGGTTGGGCCTTTTTGTTGAGGTGAAATCAGTGACAACTAACGGCAAGATTGGAAGACCTAGAAAGCCTATTGATTGGAAAGAAGCGGAGAGGTTATGCGTTATGCAATGCTCGCAACTAGAAATAGCTGATTGGTTCCATATCTCAGTAGATACATTAGAAAGACGGCTTAAAGAAGAAAAACATCAATCTTTTGCGGAGTTTTTTAGTCTCCATAGGGTGCAGGGTAAAATCGCACTCCGGCGTAACCTGTTTAAGCTAGCAGAGAAGCAAGGGCATGTAGCTATCTTTTTGGCTAAGAATTGGCTAGGAATGGTTGAACGTCAGGAGATTGAGGCCAGTATTAGCGAAGAAATCCAACATAAGGTGAAGATAACATTTGAGCACAAGGATATTGGAGACGCCATACAAACTCTCGTGGAATGTGGGGCCATCACAGTCTCAAATAGACAAAATTGAACTTAAATGGTCTGACTACATCCCAGCAAAGCCCACTGCCAAGCAGCTGGGGTTTTTGTTGCTTATGACACGGGAAGCCTTCTACGGTGGGGCCGGTGGGGGTGGTAAGAGTTATGCTCTACTCATGGCCGCATTGCAGTATGTCGACTATCCAGAGTATGCGGCTTTGTTGCTGAGGCGGACATATAAAGACCTGACCAAGCCAGGAGCCCTTATGGACATTGCTCAATCCTGGTTAGGCCCCAGCGATGCCAGGTGGTCGGACAGAGAGGCTACGTGGCACTTCCCGTCTGGAGCTACTTTGTCATTTGGCTATCTTGATAATGAATCGGATAAGTGGCAGTACCAGGGAGGCAGTTACCAGTTTATCGGTTGGGATGAGCTGACTCAGTTCTATGAATCGTATTATAGATTCCTGTTTGGCTGGAACCGGCGGCCAGCTAATTCTGCAATTCCTCTCCGTATCCGGGCAGCGTCGAACCCTGGTGGGGTTGGGCATGATTGGGTGAAACAGAGGTTTATCGTTGAGCCTAATGCAGATAGGGTATTTATGCCGGCCAGGTTAAAAGATAACCCGCACATCGACCAGGAATCTTATATTCAATCTTTAATGGAACTTGACCCTGTTACTAGAGCGCAGATACTTGAGGGCGACTGGTCGGCTAGGGAAGCCGGCAGTAAGTTCAGGCGGGAATGGTTTCAGATTGTTGACGTAGCCCCGTCCGATTTGAGAAAAGTGAGATTTTGGGATATGGCGGCTACCGAGCCGAAGAAGGGGAAAGACCCTGACTGGACGGCTGGTTGCCTGATGGGCATATCGTCTAATCAGACACTATATATTGTGGATATGAAACGGATACGCACTACCCCTAGTGGTAATGAACAATTAATTAAGCAGATGGCAGAGCTAGAGGGTAGGGAAGTACCTGTAAGAATGGAGCAGGAGCCCGGCAGTTCTGGAGTTGGTGTGATAGATGATTACCGGCGCCGGGTACTGATGGGATGGGATTTTAAGGGGATTCCCTCGACTGGGAGTAAAGAGGTTAGGGCCAATCCGTTGGCTTCGCAGGCAGAGGCGGGGAATATAAAATTGGTAAGGGGACCCTGGATAAATGCTTTCCTGGATGAGGTGGAATCGTTCCCTGGTGGAGCACATGATGATCAAGTAGACGCTATGTCTGGGGCATTCGGAGAATTGGTTGTACCTAGAAGCAACATATCAATGGCGGTTTCCGAACGGGCAAAACGAAATATTTTTACTGAGGTTTATTAGATGAGAATAGCAGGCTGGGAAGTTAAAGCCAAGCGCGTGGGTGATAAAGAATTGGGGGCTACGGGAACCTCCACGATGGTCTATGGTGGGGGTATTCTGTTAGCAGAAGAAGACTATAACCCAGACCTGAGAGGCAAGGCATTTTTCGACCAAATAGACCGGATGAGATTAGCCGACTCTCAAGTTAAAAGTGTTATGTCAATTCTTAAACTCCCTCTACTGGCGGCTGATTGGAGTATTGAGCCGGCCTCAGATGATGACCAGGACATAGAGATTGCAGAATGGATTGAAGATAGGTTTTTCAATCAGCAGACAAGGACTTGGGACTATATCCTTCGACACATACTATTGTGCTTAGATTTTGGGGCAATGCCGTTTGAGATTGTATGGCAGACTAAAGATGATGACATGTTAAAGAGGCCGATGATTCACTTACACAAACTAGCTCCTCGGATGCCCCGGTCGGTGATGGAATGGTATTTGGACGAGGAAGGCAACCTGTCCAGCATTAAGCAGATGGTTGAAAAGAATGGGCGGTATCAGGAAATTGAGATACCCGGAGAGCGGTTGATAGTTTTTGTGCACGAAATGGAAGGAGCGAACTATCGAGGCACATCTATCCTCAGGCAAGCCCGCAAGGACTGGTATATCAAAGAACGGTTACAACGAATTAATCAGGTGGCGATTGAGAAACGAGCATCGGGTATTGATGTTGGTAAATTGACTGAGGAAGCGCAAGGCACACCCGAGCAGAGCAATGCTTTTGAATCTGTTTTACAGACGATTAGGACTCATGAACGGTCTTACGTTTTATTGCCAAAAGGCCACGATTTTTCTATACAGGGTATAGCCGGTGCTGTGTTAGATCCGTTACCATCGATACAATACTGTGATCTGATGATATTGCGAGGGATATTAGCAGATTTTTTGGTAAGCGGTACAGATGCCTCTCACGGCTCTTATGCGATGGTTAGGGATAGGTCGAGCTTTTTCTTAATGTCTCTTGGGGCTATAGCTAACGAGCTTACGGCGCCGATTAATCGGGAACTAATACCGAAGTGGGTAAACTGGAACTGGCCCAATATAACTCAATTCCCAACTCTAGAGCACTCTCGAATTGATAGGAGAGATGTAGGGGTCATAGCCACGGCCTTGCAGGGGCTTATACCTGTTGGCGCTATTACTCCAGATGATGGCATGGAGCAGGAACTCAGAGAATTACTAGAAATGCCTGACTTGCCTGAACAGAGTAACCTATCAAGGTTGGTTGGGAAGAGCGGGGATAATCTCATAAAAGAGTATAAGAAGCAGAAGACTCCGAGACCTCTTGAGATTTCAAGTTTACGGCCACGAACTAAGGCGGAGCTAGCCGTTGACTGGATAGTGTTAGAAAGAGGATTGGAGATTGCTGAGAATAAAATCGTGAAGGCTTATCAGGGAATACAGGATAGACAGATAAGCAAGATAATCGATGAGGCAATGAAGGTTATCGAATCAGACCGACCAGCTGACGAGAAAGCTCAAACGCTGGAAGATATAAATATCCCGTACAAGAAGGAGGCGGCAGCGGCGGTATCGAAAGTGCTTATTGAGCTTTATGGGTTAGGGCAAAGGGAAGTTAAGCAGGAGATGGCCCGGATGGGCGGCGAGCCTTTGAGGTTAGCCCTACCGCTTGATGCTGAAAGTGATGCTGTTATAAAAGGATTCCTGCGGTTTAGGGCTCTAGCAATGATAGGCGAACTAGCCAACAGGTTGAAGGGCAGCCTATTGAATAACGGGCTTAACATGATACGAGAGGCACAGACTGATAGACTGATGATCGCTGGGGCAATCACGTCGTTATCAGACCAGATAATTAAACGACTTGCCGGTGAAACGGTAACTGAAGCCATGAACATCGGTCGGGAATCGGTAGCCAAGAGGAACGAGGCCCTTGTCGAAGAGATACAATATTCGGCAATAATGGATAAGAATGTCTGCGATTCCTGCGCAGCTTTGGATGGACGGACGTTTAAAATAGGAACAGAAGAATACGAGGCAGCGAAACCGCCACGTCAGGTAGGCGGCCCTATCCCTGAATGCCACGGGCGGAACAGGTGCCGCTGCGTTTATATCTACACATTTAGGAGCGAGGCTCCAGCAGTGAGGTAAAAATGCCATTTGGTAAATATGCAGACTTTGCAGAATGCGTGGCAGATAACCAGGATAAAGCGAGTCCAGAGGGATTTTGCGCTTGGTTACATTACAAGACAACAGGCAACTGGCCGTCTGAGGCCAGTAAGAGAATAATAGAGGAGGCAAAAGCAATGGCAAAAACATCGACATTCCGAGATGTTGAAATAGCACGGGCAGGCACGTTTGAAGCACAAACGGGCCGTGTTACTTTTACCACTAAGGATTTCGAAGAAGCAGAGCGGGCCTGTAAAGAGTTAGAAGGCAAGCATGATGCTCCAATTAAATTGGGGCATGATGAGCACCAAAAGTTATTACAGGAGGACGGATACCCAAATGCTGGCTTTGTGGAGAATGTGCGAAGGAAGGGAAATAAACTACTTGCCGACCTTGTTGATGTCCCAGAAGTCGTTGCCGAACTAATACGTAATGGCCGCTACAATGCCCGAAGTTTAGAGGCTATGAGGAACCTTGAAATAACTGGGAAGAAATGGCCGTTTGTGATTACTGGTCTAGCCCTATTAGGTGCTGAATTGCCAGCAGTAGATTCCCTAAGGGACGTGGCCGCTGTCTATGCATCCCATGGGATTGACCTGCCAGAAAACGCCGTCATTGTAATGATGAGCCAGAGGGTTGAAGCTCAGGGGAATATAGACGCTCTTGTCAGCAGCTGGGATAGCTGGGCTGGTAGTTTTACAAAGTGCGTTGACGTTTTATCAGGGAAGCCTGGCATAACTGACCCAAAGGCTCTGTGCGCATGGATAGAACATGAAGCTACAGGTAAATGGCCAGCCGAGGCCGAACACAAAGCGTCCGAGGGAGGTGAAGATGTAGAAGGACTATTAAATGAATTTCAGACATTACTTACTAAAATTGAAAGCACTATCTATCGGCGAGGAGGCGCTCCAAAATTTAGGGCATTGGAGAAAGCCGCCCTTGACGAATTACGGACAATCACCCGGAGTAAAATAAAAGGAGGGAAGGATATGGAACTGGCGAAACTTATTACTTTGCTGGGGCTTGCAGAGAATGCCACAGAGGAGGCAATTGAAGCAAGCATAAACAGTCTTAAGCAAAAGGCTGAGGGAGAGAAAGATGCACTGAAAGCCGACTTGGCCGAAGCACAGAAGCGTATTATTGCACTAGAAGGTGCAAATGCTTCAGAGAAAGCTACTCGCTCTGTTGACGAAGCAATCAAGGCTGGCAAATTCGCCCCGGCATCACGTGACACTCTTATCAAGATGGCTACCGGGTCACCAACGGAGTTTGGTGAATTAGTAGCATCAACACCAGAGAATGCCATTATGGGCAAGGAAAAAGGCCACGATGGTAGTGGGGGTGAACTAGGAGACCTCGAACCAACCGTAAAAGAACTAGAGTATGGCCTTAAAATGGGCCTGACTCGTGAGGAACTCATTAAACAGAAAGCAGAAGACATGGGGAAGGAAATCCCCGAAGATGTGGCTAAGGTTTTAGCTGCACGCAAGAAATAGAAAGAGGGAGGTAAATAAAAAATGACTGCACTTTCAGCAGATAGAGAGACAGCTCGTAAGGAAAACGTGTTAAAGCGCTATCCTTGCGGAGTTGATACTATTTATAAAGGAAGCTTTGTGGGTATCCCCGCTGATGGTTATGTGGAAGCACTGGTCGTTGCAGCGGGTGTAAACCTGCGTTTCGCCGGGGTCGCTTACGAACAGGTCGTTTGTGCTTCTAACGGAACAAAATATGTCCGGGTATATACTCAGGGCATTTTTAAGTTTGCCGCATCAAGTATCACTCAGGCGATGGTTGGCCAAATGATGTATGCCGTTGACGACCAGACCTTCGACGATATTCCAGCCGATGGCTTTGCCGTACCAGTTGGCAAATTGGTGGAGGTAGAAAGTTCTACTGAAGGCTGGATTGATATTGGGGCAGCGCTAGGACGCCCAGTTGAAGAAATAGTCGAGGCCGTGGTGATAGGCGACTTCACTGATAATACTGGAACAGCAACGGGTTATGTCGACCTGGCTACATCATTACCTGCTGGGGCAATCCCAATCGGCGTAAAATACATCGTAACAACGGGCTTTACCGGGGACACTACTGCTGTTGTTCAAACAGGTGTGTCGGGTGACCTTGATAGATTTTCGTCTGTCACCGACCAGTCTGTTCTCGCGGCAGCGACTGTAGGGCACGGTGTTGCCGCTGATGCTTGCGATGGTATGAACGCCGCACAAACAATCCGAGTAACGGTAACTGGTGGCGCTGACTTTACCAGTATTTCAGCCGGTGCTATGACGGTTATCGTCTACTTTATCCGGACATAAAGAAAAATAAGAAGGAGGTTAGAAAATGCCTTATGTAACATCAGACATGACAACTGCCATGCGCACTAATGTCAAGGCCCTGTTCATGAAAGGCCTGACCGAGATGGCAGACCAAAATAATAACTGGCAGAAAATCGCTACGGTTATTCCCTCGGATAGCGACAAGGAAGAGTATAATTGGCTAGGAGCCACCCCCCCGATGGAGGAATGGATAGACGAACGGAAACTGAGAGGCTTACGGCCTTACAGCTATACGCTGACTAACCAGGATTGGGAGAGTACATTAGAGATTAACCGTAATGCGTTTGAAGATAACAAGCTGGGTCATATCCCCATGCGGGTTAAGGGCCTGGTAAGGTCATACTTCAGGCGGGTTGCCCTGGATGTATTCTCTAAACTAGATGGTGGGGCTGCCGACTTGGCAACCTTCGATGCCGGTTATTTCTTTAAAACCGACCGCACCATTGCCGATAGCGGGACTATCAATAACCTAATCACTGGTGACTATTCCGAAAGCGAAGACCAGGTTAGGGCTGGACTTGCTGCCGCTGTAGTATTGATGATGGGCTATAAGGACGATTGGGGAAATGCTTTAGGGCTTATGCCCGATACAGTTGTTTGCTCGCCATCGATGTATATCCTGATAAAGCAGGCTATACATGTTCCAGGAGTAGCTGGTACTACCAGGGCAGAGGCCGAATTTGTGAAGAACATCGTTGTTAGTCCGTGGATAGACGGCGCCGTCACAACCTGGTATCTGCTTTGTACCACTGAGGAAGTTAAGCCAATCATCTTCCAGGAGAGGAAGAAACCGGAAGTGACCTCACTTGATAAGCCAGACGATAGGGACGTGTTTATGCGCAAGACTCTGTTCTACGGCATCGATGCCAGATTCACGGTTGGCTATGGTGACCCACGGACAGCAGTTCAGATAGTCAATAGCTAGATTTGAGAGGGGAGGACAAAACGTCCTCCCCTCTATAGGGAGGGTTCATGGAGATTGAAATCACTATACGAGGCAAGGCTACAATTCCCGATGATGATTTGAAATATGTTCAGGCTTGCGGGTTGGAAGAATTAGCTACTATCCTATACCGGCACGGAAAGGACATAAAACTTGAGGTAAAGGTGCTTAGCCAGCCTGACATTGTAATTGTAGCTCCACCGGTAAGGCATAAGGGAAGGAAGCGAAAAGCTGGGGTGAAGTAAATGGCATATTCTACAGCAGCGCAAGTGAATCGACTTCTGGGGCCACATGCGACTACCGCTTCAACTCCCGTAACGACTACGGAGCTTGAGGCAATAGCTGGAGACGTGTCACGGAGAATTGATGCCGTGCTTAGAAATGCTGGGGTATTAACTATTCCAGTAACGGATGCCAGTTTTTCAGCTTATCTCGGCGTAGTTGAATCATATGGTGTGACGGCTCAGGTTTTGAAAGCCTTATTCCCAGAAGCTATGGGGCCCGGTGAACAGCCAGCCTTCGCTTTTTGGCAGGCGCTCTTCAATGCTGCAATGGGCTACGATAGCGCAAAGCATGGACTAGCTCAACGAGTTGGCATCCCTTCTACATTATTTAGTGTAGAACTCGTATCTAGTTATTTCACCGAGCACACCGAAGAAGAAGCAGAACTTGGAGACCTTGAAGGGGCGCATTTATTCAGCGTAGATGCTCAGGACGTGAGGCCATGGTAGAACAAACTGGAGTTAGGTTTGAGCTAACTGTAGATGGTGAGAAGCAGCTTGACCGGGCACTGTCGCGGTTCGGTGAGCATCTCGGTGATTTGAGTCCATTTTTTGAAGAAGTAGCTAATCTATTAACGGATATTGTAGAGGCTCAATTTTCAGAGCAGGGTGGGAGGACAGGACAATGGCAATCATTATCCCCTCAATACGCAAAATGGAAAGCCAGAATATTCCCAGGGCAACCTATCCTAGTAGCTACTGGTAGGATGAGGGAATCCTTAATTGGCCGCACCGGTGATAGTATCCGTGAGATTAGTAGTAATGAAATGCGATGGGGTAGTTCAGTCAGAACTGGTAGGGGAGCGCCTTATCCAGTATTCCATCAGCGAGGCGGAGATACTTTGCCACAAAGAAAGATTATCGACCTAACCGAAGAAGACCGGGAAGCAATTATGAAGATGCTACAGAGATTCCTAATAGGTGACCCGGAGGAGTTCTATGGCGATTAAACTGGCATTGGGCCTAGTTGACGAGATGGTGGATTATTTGACAGATAATCTGCAAACTCACCTTACAACTGAAGAAGAAATATGGGATGACGGCATAACTTTAGCAATGCCTAATTCGATTATTAAGCGTGACCCGGATGACCCCAGACGAATGAATAATCCGCCATATCTATACGTAGTCGTGCCGCGGAGCCAAATATACGACTGGAAGGCTGCTTACGTGATGGCTAATCACCAACTTGTTTTATGGCTAGTAGCCCAAAATCCTGATATCGACGTTTTAAGGTTGCAGGTTTACCGCTTTGGCAATACCCTCTGGAAATGTTTAGTTGCTGCTGATGGGGCATTGAATTATCGCATGGCCTTGCCGGGTAGTGGGGTTATGCCTGAAATGGACTTTGGTGAGACTTTAACCCGAGGGAATGTAGCTATGGCGGACGTGAGATTGATAACCTGGTGGAGTGATATGGAGGTATAACATGACAAAAAGAAGTTCGGCAGATGTAGCTTTCCTTTTGATTGGAGGCAGAAGCGTCCTAAGCGCTGGCATAACCGTAGTAAGGGAAAGTCGTGAGCATGTACTAGAGCAGGTTGACGGCTTAGGCGACAGCGATGACACATGGGGGGCTGTAGGGCAAAGGAAATTTACTATTGAACAGGAAGGCTTTTTCGATAAAGGCACCGGCTCGCTCCATGAAGCTCTCGAGACAGCCGATCCACAGGTATTAATGCTTGCTCCTAATGGGAATTCTATCGGCGATAGACTCGTAGCTTTAAGCGGGGTTATAACGATTTATAATGTTCTGCCAGCGAGAGGAGAGTTCCATAAGGCAAACGCTGCTTACAAAGCAGATTTGGGGCCAGAGCCGTCAGCGAGGATAGGGGCACCGCTTACTGCCAGAACAGCGGCTAGTGATGAGACTGATTCAGATGACTGGGGAGCTACTGAAGCTCCGTATACGACAGGCACGGCATCTTTTACCGAAGGCTCACAGGCAGTAGTGGGAACTACGACTATATGGACAGCGGCCCATGTAGGCCGAAGAATTAAGTTAAATGCCGATGGAGACTGGTATAAAATCCTTTCGGTAGCTGACAATACGCATTTGATGCTGACTACAGCATTTGGTGGGGACACAGCAGCAGGAGCATATACTATTGCTAAGACTATCGCAGGAGCAGTATATCTCGGAGTCTCAGCACTAACTTTAGATGAAGCTACTAATCTTACTATTACGGTAGAACACTCTATCAACGATAGTGATTGGGACACACTGGCTACTTTTACAGCAGTGACTAGTGCGCCGGCTGCGGAGAGAAAAGCAATTACCGACACAATAAGACGCTATACACGGGTAACGTGGGAATTTACTGGAGCGCCGGGAGGTGACCAGACTGCCACGTTTGCCGTAGGAATAGGGAGAAAATAAGGAGGTTAAAAAATGACTAAAGCAAGTTTTGTAGACCTGACAATTCAATTGGATGATGCTGTGGGGACCCCGCAGGACATATCAGCATATGTTACTTCAATCAACGGCTGGAGCAAGGAACGGATTATTGAGGAAGTAACAGCCGCCGGGGATGCTGATGATGCCTGGGCAGGTATCGGCTTTCTCCAGAAATCGGAAATTGTACTTACTGGGTCCTACGATGACACTGAGGATGGTTTGATTGAACTGTGCGAGGCATGGGATGATGATACAGAACGCACTTTGACACTGACATTCGTCTCAGGGACTACGGCGACTGTCGAATGTCTGTTGAAGCAGACTCAAATCAATCCGTCCCGTGGTGTTTTCCATGCCTACATTGCTACGCTCAGGCCGACTGGAGCAATTACGTAAGGAGGAAATATGTTAATTGATACCAGCAAAAGTGAAAGGTTAGAACACCCCCTCGAAAAAGGGCAATGGGTAGAAATTCGCTACCTCACAGCCGGGGAAATGGATGAGGCACGAGATGTGCGCATTAAGAAGGTGCTTGACCAGTGGGGCGATGCTATTATGGGGGCTAAAGGTGGCCAACGAGCAGTAGACGATAGTATCGAAATCAGAGCGCAAGCGTATGATGCCACGGTATTACTGAGTTATGCTATCACTAGCTGGAGCTATGAAGCCCCAGTGAATCCGGAGAACGTCAAGCGACTGGATGGAGCTACTCGTGACTGGCTAGTTGAGGAGGTTGTGAAACGTAACACTCGCCCTTTAGCCAAGCAGAAGAATTTCAGATGATGCTAGAAATGAAGCAATGCCCTTCAGAACTCCGTTACATTAATAACTTGAAGCGGGCGGGTATTGTGATAACTCTGGCTGATTATCGAAAAATGGCATCGTTGAACAGGGATGACCTGATTTTATGGAACGATGCGGAGGCACAACGAATACAAGATGAACAAGAATTAAGGAACATGGGGAGGTGACATAATGTCTTTTGATGATTATAACAAGTATGCTACGCCCGTCCAAAATATGGGCGAACTTCAGGAGACGCCTACAGAATTTACTCTTTTAAGAAGGCTCAGGGACATCGAGGTAGCTCTGGAATTAACAAATGAAGCGTCAGTAGATACAGGGATAGCAACGGGTGGGTCGCAGACAACTGTTGTAGACACGGCTAAAAGCTGGGAGACGAATTGTTGGAAGAACGCACTGATTGAGGTAATAGTCGATGATGTGCATTATCTACGGTTTGCAGCTAGCAATACTGACACGACAATTACAATAGCCGCTCTGCCCGCTGGTAAAGCTGTTGCTGCTGGTGATAGTTATCAATGCAAAATCCCAGTCCACGTGACCGATATAGAACGGTGGGGAGGCACAACTCTAACCGGGAGAGATATTAGCCTTGATTTGAAAGCTCTTATTGATGACTCAATTAAGGGCGTACTGAAAACCCTTGGTGATATTGCAACCGGTGAGAATCTTGTAACACGAGTAGGTGAAACAGATGATGCCGTGGTGGATGCTGGAGCCGTGGGTTCGATGGCTGCAAAGCTGAGACGACTCACTACTGATTTAGGGGCTTTGGTAACGGCAATGGGTGAGGTTGCGGCCTCCCCTACTGAAAATACCCTGTTAGAGCGACAAAAGGCGCTTGAAACAGCGATATTAGCTACAAATACCCTTATAGGAGAAATTCAGGCATCCCCTACTGAAAATAGTGTACTCGAACGCCTGTTGGCAGTTGAGACGGCAATTGTGACCACGCTAAGAGGAGCATCAGTCAAAGACCTAACCACAGTAGAGACGGCAATAGCGGCTGTCGAAACTGCCACCCTAGCTTTACGGACAGCTTCGACACTGGATACTATAGAGACTGAAGTTACCGCCGTTGAGACCGCCGTCTTGGCTCTAAGGACTGCTTCAACCCTGGACACTTTAGAGACTGCCATTGCAGCAGTAGAAACGGCAGTTCTGGCATTGAGAACGGCTTCAACTTTGGATACGATAGAAACTGAGGTCACCGCAGTGGAAACGGCAGTTCTAGCCCTTAGGACAGCATCCACACTTGATACTGTGGAGGCAGCAATAGCTGCGCTTCAAGGGGCAAGTTCTAAAGACTTGACCACTGTTGAAACTGCCATAGCTGCGATAGAGACCGCTGTGCTTGCGCTACGGACTGCCTCAACGCTAGATACAGTTGAGACGGAGGTAACTGCTGTAGAAACAGCCGTCTTGGCACTGAGAACTGCATCCACGCTCGATACTTTAGAAACGGCAGTTGCAGCTGTTGAGACAGCGGTATTGGCTTTGCGGACTGCATCGACTCTTGATACGTTGGAAACGGCAGTTGCAGCTGTTGAGACTGATGTTGAGGCTACCAATACTCTGATTGGAGAAGTCCAGGCTACTCCAACAAGTAATACAATTCTGGCTAGGCTAAAGGACTTGCTCACTGGAATAGTCCTGAATACAGGTGCGGCAATTATTGGGCAGGTGGGGATAGACCAGACTACACCGGGGACAACAAATGCAGTAAGGGACAGTTTTGGTGGTGGTGTTTATGAGAAAGAGGATACAGCTGTGGTGGATGGTGCTCGGAGGTTTGAGACATCTGAGAAGAAGCTCAGGGATGTGGTGATACAGGTAGCGACATATGCGCAGTTATTTGGAGACAGCAGCAATCAGAGATACAGGGTAGAAGCTGGTGAGACGCTTGGATTTACAAAGGTAGACATATCAACTCTGTACTTCAAGAATGCTTCAGCTGGGCAGAATGGAGTAGTAAATATCTTGGCGGTGGAGGAATAAGATGGGTAGACATATAAAGAGATTTGAGCGTGGTGGAAGTAGTAACTTCGGCGGGGACGGTTCTTATACTACAGTAACTATAAGTCCTCCCATGCCTGATACAGACTACATTGTAACTGTCACACAGGTGAAGACAGACGGTTACGTTGGAGAATTTTTTGTTGATAACAAGACTACCAATGCTTTTAGAGTAACCAATCTTGGCTCTGGCATATCAAGCTTTGATTGGATAGTGGAGGCGCTATGAAGATTGAAGGAAAGTGCGACAAAGTAGCGATTATTTCAAACGGAATGGAGCCTAAATAATAGGCAAAATAATTTGACAAACTGAGAATTTTGTGGTAAATTTATTAAAAGGAGGCATGATAATGCAAAAGGACAAGGCTAGGCATAATACAGTTACTATACTCAGGAAATATCATGAGGTATTCTCATCAAAGGATGCACATCTATATAAGCCTTATGAGGTTAAGATAGTCAAGGGGAATGCCTTGATTGAGGCTGGCGTGGATGTTCTTTGGAATCTGGTGTGTGGTGGTGGTGGTACTAATTATGGAAGCGTCAATGGAAATATAGAGGTTTACATTGTGGATACATGGGTAGCGGGCGTGTTGGAAGGTGGGTACCCTACTTACGGTTCAGATGGTAAATCAGTCTGGAAATCCGCTTGGGCAGGTGCTTTAGGTGATGGTGTTTGGTCAGAGTGGGCGGTCACTAATGGTGCTCAACATCTGAATGAGAAGACCGAGGCACTAGGCACTAAAGCCGGTGGTACTTGGACACTTGAAGTTTCTATCACATTGAGCTAGGAGGTAAGATATGCCAAAGGGTATTACTCATAAATCAGTGGGTGCTGAGCTAACGCAGGTAGAATTTGAGGCATCTGATTCTCATGAGCATTTGGGGCAAAGTGGCGATGATACTTTCGCTGGTTACGGCTCGTATACTACAATTGCTTTGAGTCCTGCTATGGGCGATACAGATTATAGGGTAAACATCTACCCTATCGCCAATTCTCCAGACGTGGGAGAAGTATGGATATCCGATAAGGCGGTTGATAGCTTTAGAGTCAATAATACCGGCTCGGGTGTATCTGCTTTTGAGTGGTCAGCAGAGCCTTACTAAAAGGAGGATAGATGATTATTACGAAGAAAGGTACCAAGTTAGTAGTGGATGGGGTAGAGTTTGATTTGTCAGAATACGGCGGGAAGAAGGTCACGATTTTTCGTGATGCTGATGGGTCATTGACTATGGAATCAAAGCCTGTTCATTGGGTGACAATTTGCGAGTTGGTTGTGCCGAAGGTGGTAATAGTATCTAAGGAAACAGGCGAGACGGACAAGGAAGGATTGCCTGTAATGGAAGATGTTATTACACCTGTGAATCTTGGTAAGACTATAATAAAGAAATTTGTGGAGGTAGTGTAATGGCATTAATGAACGCACTCAGTTTGAAAGACCTCTTGGATTATATAGATGCAAATACTATAGATATCCGGGTGGAACACGAGAATAAAAATGCTGCCGGAGCTTCGCTAGTTCATTCAGACTTTGTTTGGATACCTAGGTTCAAGACGGCCGGTTTCCCAGCAGGTATGCTTGCCAAGGGATTCTTTAATGATGTGGAGCTTGGTGGTTTCGGTCTGGCGAAATACCCCATGTCTCATCCTCTGGCAACCATGAGTACTAAGGGCGGGAATGATGACGCTAATTGGGGGAGTACTTACGCAGCTATGTCATTGCCCATGAAGTGCTCTTGGACATATGTTGACTGGAATGAGGCTATTCTTGCTTGTGAAGCTATGAATCAGAGGATAGCCACTAATGGGATGCCAGTGGATGACATAGCTTCTAGTACTTCCACCTCTGATGGGGCAGGGGGAAATAGTATTATTGACACTGCCCTGAAGACCAAGATGACGGGCGATAACCTCGAGATTGTCAGAACTGAAGGCGCTGGTCATACTACTTACTATAGGCGGATTAAGAGTGTTGATGGGAATTTGAAAACGATTGTCTTTTTTCCGTCTTTGCCTTATGGTCTGATAACAGCTCTTGTCGGAGATAATAATGACCTTCGTTTTACTCGAAAGGGTAGTCAGACGAACTATATTCAGATTGTTTATACCAGTGGCGGAGCATCCGGTACAATGAGCGCAGCTAGGACTGGGGCAGGCTCGGTAGGAGACCCCTACGTCATCACAGTGACTTTCTACGATGATGACAACCTGGCTTCCACAGTCATAACCAAGATAAGGGCAGATGCTAATTGTCATGCCATAGTCCACGTTGAGAACGCTCCGGGGAATAGCGGTGCGGGCGTAATTGATACTTTGGGGGCTACTTCACTGGCTCAGTTCAACACCATCTCTGGCGATGCCTACACCACCAAGAAGTTTACTTTGTGGGGTCCTTATGAATGGGCTACCATGAAGTATTTGGCAGCTATGCAGTATGCAGTCAACCATATGGATTACCCTAAGGGCAATAATGATTATGGTAAG
>Ga0180008_1001335_pt1 | contig 15832 bp, 16 predicted proteins | sample MM_PW_MetaG_FD_121121 | JGI IMG/M metagenome (GOLD analysis project Ga0180008, IMG submission 121121) | Groundwater microbial communities from the Aspo Hard Rock Laboratory (HRL) deep subsurface site, Sweden - MM_PW_MetaG | ecosystem: Environmental > Aquatic > Deep subsurface > Groundwater...
TCGAGGTCCGGCGGCAGCAACATTCTTTGTAGGAAAAGATACACACATGGTTTATATGCTAGCTAATTTTATCTTTGGTGCATGCAATAAACTCACTTGGGATGACATCGTGAATGGGATAGATAAACTTTCACTAAATAGAATCAACAACTTAAAAGTGGGGGACCTTAAAAGCGAGCTAGCAATTAATCATGGACGTGATGATCATATTACTCTTACACTGTATGATGAAACACTAATAATAAATATTCGTACTGAAGATGACCAAGCTCAAGTAGTCTTTACTAAAGCAGATGTTGGAATACTCAGAGATTTTGCAACATTTTTGCTTCAACAATATAGGACTGGGGGGAAAGAAGATGTTTGAACTACTGGGAATTAAGTTTACACAAGTTACTAATAGTCTAGAGGAAGTAGGTCAGGAAGGTCATTCATTTTATCTAATAGGGGAAACACTAAAAGGAGTCAAGGAAAAACTAAAGCGGACAATTGAGCGCAAGATATTAAGAGAGGAAAATATACATGGGCTAAGCACTTCTGTGATGTTTAATCATAATAATACATTCTGTCACACAGACACCAGCTTTGCTAGAGAAGAAGAAAAGAAGTGTAGCGAGTGTGGAAATAGATATAAAAAGATGGGTAAAGAAACACACATAAACTTAGTCTTTGCATTAGAATCAATCCCTTTTCCACTTTCCACCCCATCTTGTCCAACTATTGAACTAGACAAGGAGGGCAAACCAAGCAAATGGGAAAAATTTTCATGCTTCATAGACCCCAAATATATGGCTAAAAACTAATAGTAAGTAAAAAGATAAAAGCCCTCTATTTAGGAGGGCTTTTTGTTTACTTATTTTCATTTAACCAACATTCTATAGCACCCATAAGTAAATCTTCATTGGTATTATAAAAAGAAACAAAGGTATCAAAAGTAGATTGTACTAATTTAGAAAATTGTTTCTCACTAATTGCTTGTTTTACTGGAACACATACACCATTGATTACTATTACAGCAGGCAGTATTCGATAGAGAGAATCAGCAATGGCCTTTTTATCAACTCCATTTAGTTGCTCACCAAATTTATCCAATGTCCATTCGGAAACTCGATAAGCAGATAATATAGCGTTGTAGACAATAGGTAAAAGTACTTCCTCAATTTCTTCCTCATTTGGATAGCCCTGCTTGGTGTTTTTCAAATAACTATAAATTCTAGTAAGACTAAGAACTCCCAGAATTATAACAATTACTCCAATGGCTGCCTGACCAATTGGACTAAGTAATATATCCATTATACTAAACTCCTTTCGGTAATATCTCCTAGATTCGTTGTAATCATATCTCTAGATGGGCTAATATAGAACTTAAAAATACTGGGTTGTATTGGCTTGTATAATCTCCGCTGTGAATACCCCATGTACTTCATCAATCCCCCCATTCGAGCCGCTAAACATTTTTTACTTTTTCTACCATTAATATCCACAAATTCTCTATTAAAAAGAATACTGTTACTATCATGGGTATGGCCCATTAAACAGAATCTAATTCCAGAATAAACATCAAACATACTCAATGGTTCTGCCAAGCTACGAACCATATTAGTTTTACTCGCTCCAGTTGTACCATGAGCAATCAATCCTGGAAATGTTACAACACCCCCCCTATTTGTTCCTTCCCCACGTCTAAAGATTAAATTAAGTGTAGCTGCTGATCCAAAAGATCGTAAATCTAATTTAGTACAAAGAGTTTGATGAACATCTCTGACCCAATCTCTAGAAGCAGTAAACTCATGATTACCCTCTATTAAACCCAAACCTTTATAAGCTATTCTTTTTAACTTGTTATAGGCATATTCTATTTCTGAGCCAATGGGATCTTTTAATCCTACCCAAGATGCAATAGTATCAGTATCAAATCTATTATCTTTATGATTAACCGCCTCTATCATATCACCCCCACCAAACCAAAAAGCTAGGGGATTAGCATCTATTTCTTTAACGGTAGTATCCAGCAGCCTTTCATCTACAATCGTCCCTAAATGTAGGTCACTCAAACAATAAAAAGTGAAGTATCTAATATCCCCACCATACTGAAAGTTTAAATTAAAATGTCTCATTAGATTAAAGTCGGTCACAGACTCCAGCCTCACTTTCGATTCATAAACACCAACAATAGTACACTAGAAAGTGCTAAGTTCAATCCAATTGGAATCAATAAAAAATTACCCAATACTTCCATACCCCAAGCAGCCAACATAGTCTGTAATATAGCAAATATAAAAAATATAGCCATTGATGCTTGATCATAAATCAATAACTTTCTAATTTCTCCATTGGGTACTCTATAAAATTTGACAGCAGAGATCGCTGAGGCAACAGCAATAATCAAGTAAGCAATATTTCTAACGAGTGTAATGTCCATCTGCTTCCCCTTTATTTATCAAGCATCGATTATAGAATTTATATAAACTTTTTATATTCGCACTCCGCTCCTCTACTACACGATGCAATATTCCATAGTTCTTCTCCATCTTCAAATCTTCTTTTCTTCTGACTAGTAAAGAAACAATATCCCAAAATATCATATCTCTTCTCCTTTTGATGTAATACCATCAAATAATCTTTTTAGGTTTAGGACATTATTATTTTCTTCAATCACATGAATATTTTTCAATACCAAATTCTCTAACTTTTCAACCAATTCCTTATTATATTTATACTGTTCATAATTAAACCAAAGACTAACAAAAAGAAGTAGTCCTGCTAGTCCATACTCAAGAAAACTTTGACCTGCTTGCTCCATAATTTTTTACCATTCTTCCACATGAATATTTTGCCAATCGCCTTTAATCACATGACACCATCCATTAACAAACCCTTGAATTATATTGCCTGAGTCTTCAACCTCATTAGTTTCTGGTGCTCCAAGTCCTCGTGCTCTAGCAAATTTGGTAATAGCCGCATCGGGGAAATAATCAATGCCCTTCTCATTCCATAATCTATTGCGCCATTTATCTATTTGATCTACTGGCTGCTCTGGTTCTGGAGTAATGTCCCCCACTATACATTCCTGAAATACTACAAGAAAACTATGATGAAATCTGTTATTAGAGCCACCTTCATCTGGATGATCTGTATGAATATTATAAGCCATATCACTAGCATAATCTTTCATTTCTACTGAAACAACTTGATACTTATATAAGGGAACATTAGTTCCTGGTTCATTGGCAGGTTTGTCTATAATTGCAGTAACTTTTTCTATAACAGACTCACCCCATTTAACTTTCAATTGAGCTCCATTGATTCTATTACCATCTTTATCCAGTACATCTAAATACAGATGATGATTTCCAGGCCAACTACCATTCTCCTCTGAAAATAGATGATGAACTCTAACTACTTTGAAATAAGTATCCCCATCTATAGGTCCAGATAATACTGTAACTCCATATCCTTCAGCATCATTATCTACTATCAACTTATTACAATCTCCTTCCTGAATGGGCTCTTGCTTGTTACCTATCCCATCACTAAAATTAAATTCATCTTTGTAATAAAATCTAAGTATGTCCCTAAATCCCATTCCTTGTTCAGCTAAAAGCCGTGACCCATTTTGACACATACGACCGTTCCATTCCTGACTATTATACCCATTTTCTCCTAAACAGTAAGGGCAAAATGATAATCCACACTTTGATATTACAAGGGCCATAAATATTTCTATCATAATGAAGCAAAGCCTCCAAATTTTTTACTACTAACAATATCTGATAAGATAGATTTCCAGCTAGTACGCTCCATCATCGTCGTTTTTATATGACACTTATTGCACAAAGCAATAAGATTATTTTGAAGGTTATTATTCTTATTGTAATCAATATGGTGTACCGCTAACTTCTTATTGATAATATGTTCTGGCTTGCCACATATTGCACAAACATTATTATCTCTATCTCTAATAATAGTCTTTAATTTAGCATTAAATTCTATTAGATAGCCACCACGATAGGTGCACTTCCTCCAATTATGATGCTTAGACCCCATTTTATCAAAAGCAGAGCATTTAATAGAACAATATAATGTATGACCGCCTTTTGTCCGTCTACTTTTTTTAGATAAAAATTCCTTCCCACAGGTTAAACATTTCCGTATAACAGTTGTCGTAAATTTACCGATCAGATCATCGCTTTTACATTTTCTCGAACAATATTTAGCGGAAGTACTTCTATATTTAGGAACATTAAAGAACTTTCCGCAATACCCACATTTCTTCTCAATAGGTCCACCATTCCAAGAGGGGTGTGTTTCTTTCTTATGCGTTTTAACATAACATTCCCAAGAACAAAATCTAGCACTACTTACATTTTCTATACTGCTTGGGTATACCTTAAATTTTTTTCCGCAAGTTTCGCAAGTGCGATTAATCTTTATACTTGGCTTAATCATTTTTAATCAACCATATTCCTTCTGTTTCTTCTACTGCCAAATCAGTTCTTTCGTGTCTACGCGATTCATCGTAAACCTGATCTCTTGCATCTGCAAAAACATCAAACGTTTCATCGCGAGGGTGTTGCACACGCCATTTTCCATAAGAACGTGCTTGTACTGCGGCTGCCTTCAAACATTCCATAGGCCATGAAGGTACTACTTCACAAGGTACTACACCAGCCACATATTCTTCTAGCTCAATAATTAATATTTCATCGTCTACCTTAACTCTAATTGGTTCTATTATAGCTGGTGGTTCTGGTGGTAAATCGAAAAAGGGTATCATTTGTACCGCCTCTCGTAATTCTTGTACAGATTCAAAACTATCCCAAGAAAAAGAGGGGCCGCTCATAAATATTGTTGCTCCTATTACATAATTATCCTTATTTAATTCTGAATTGTACCATACAAGACTATCAATATATCCTTTTCTATCCCCATGGGTACGCCAACCAACATCTGGCTGCCCCTCAATTATAGCATTAGTAACACCACACTCTGTAATTATAACACGATGATTTGGATACTTGGACATTATTTTTCTATACCGCAAAGCATACCAGCCCTGACCATCAGATATTAGGGGCCAGCCATATTCATGTATCGCAATAAATACTTTATCTATAGGAAGGTTCATACTCATAGGAAATTCATTTAGAGTTAGTTCTCCATCTATTCCACCATTGCCAGTAGGAATATTGAAAAGAGCAACTTTTATATTAGGCCATCTAGACCAAGCTGCTTGACAGAAAAATACTTGAAAAGCATCCCATGCTGATTTTTCAGATTGAGAAACATTATTATTCATTACCTCATTAGGGACCTCAATTACATCAAGATAATTAATAGCAGGCGCATACTTATTCAACATCTCATTTATCAAACCTTGTGGGTCTGTCTTATATTTGTCTTGATTATCCACATACGCTCGACCCACCAACAAAGAATTAGGACTGGCCTCTTTCATGCTCTTTACCCATTCTCTGTTTAGATCCATGGTCTTGTTTATAGGAGCTTTGATTTCACTAATAATAGGCAATAAATCTTGTGAGCCTATCTGTACATGTACTCCTAATTTATTCATACATGTCTCCTTTACTTGTTGTTTATTTATAAGATATTGTACTATTGGTAATTCACCTTGTAGGTTAAATGGCTCGTTATTTCTGTCAGTGAACCAGGATTGATCCTCGAAACCATCAGCAGTAGCTGCATCTAATCGTTGTACCCCGGCCAACCAAAATCCTATACAAAAGAAATTAGACACATTTTTTATATCCCCTATTTGCGCATCCACCATACGTATCTGCTCCTGTGGTGTGACCCGTGCATATCGACCATCATCCCTCTCTCCAACTGATGGCCCAGCTTCAGTAGCCAAAATAGGCACGTAGTCAAGAAGTCCCAAATCACTAAGATATTTATTTATGCCTTTGTACATCCAAAAACAAGTATCATCAGTATATATTGTGGCTCCAGGATTCTTGCCATTTTCTCTTACAAAATTTATATGATGTTCAGATACCTGATAATCATCAAACACCCATAAGTGTTGGGTTTTTCGATAAGTTTTATCCACCTCATCTAATTTAGCTAAATATTCTTCATGAGTCATAGACGTTCCAAATTGATTTACATTGTCATACGGATACGCTACTGGATGATTCTTACAATATGGATGAATGGCAATCCAACCAGGCCCATTCTTAAATATATCATCTCTCTCTGTCTGTGACATATAAATATCATAAGGATTTACTATATTACCATCAGCATCAGGAAAGTGAAATGTAGTAGTAGCCCAAGCACCAGGATAAACACCTAACTTTAGTAACTTATATGCCCCATCTACATAATTTCTAGTTACAACTTCCACCCAATTCTTAGGTCGATCTTTCCACTCTGTGCTGCCAACCTCTGGTTCATTAGACCAAAATATATACCTAACCCCATGTTCTACTAATCTACTGGCTGCTTCTTCCATACGAGAGTTCACTTTAGCATTAGCAGGAGCGAAGAATCTAATAATAGGAATAATATTTCGTTCCTGAAACATATCTATAATAGTCCTACCACCATAAAAATTACTAGGCTGTAAGGTACTCCCGCCACCATCATCAATAAGTACAACCCATCCCAAACCCATTTGCTGACATTTATCTAGTGCCCAAGTTAAATCAGAATGAGCATGATATGCAACAGGGGTCCAATGGAGAGCGAGCTTACTTTTTCCATAACCTGAATACTCACTTAATAACATAAAAATCCTCCATAAGACATATCACTTTTTTACTTTAGCATGTTTCTTGGCTCGATAAGCAGCATAAGCTCTTTCAGCAGCAGCTTTGCTTGTATAGATACACGGGCCCTTTTCTCCGATTTTCCATTTGCCCCCATTACATTTAATTACAGGCATATAACCCTCCTTAAAAGAATATCCCCACACCTTTGTCTATGCCCTCGCCATTGAGGGCACACATTAGCTATTCAGTCGATTCGTACTTAATCCACACACCCTGTGGCAAAGGAGATTTAATTAGCTCCCCAGTAACAATCTCTCGATCTAGAACCTGCATCGACAACAGAATCTCATCGGTCATGGTCCCGCCAGTAATAAATGCCTGGTATTCTTTTCCATCTGGGTCGTGCCCATAACCATAGAAATCTTTACTCCATACTTCCTCAAGAGGAGTAGCCATTACAGCATCCCGAACTTCTTGAGAAACGACATCCAGACTTTCATTAAATACTATTTTTGTACCCTCCTCGTACCAATCCTCTGGTGACCATTCGCCATCTATTCCCCTCAAAACTTGTCGTATGTAATATGTCCCCCACTTCCATTCATTGGCTATAATAAAACATGGCGCATCTGTTGGGGCAGTTCCATATCCTACTGCCGGAACCGGCGGCGTAGCAGCGCAAGCTCTCTCAGACGCAGTGGCAGTATCAGCCCCTTGTCGAATAATTTCGTACCCTTCAGCGACCAAAGCATCAGCAGCTAGACCTTCATTCTCGGGGTTTAACCATGAAAAGAGCCATACCAATCGAAATTCTAGATCTGTTTCAGGCAAGCCTGCCTCTTCACGTCCCGCCCTAACACCAGCAATAAACGCATTAAAGCCCCTTACTGGTTCTGGAATTGGATATGTAGCTACTCCACCAATCTTAGTAAAGCCCAACATTCCAACAGCCTTTCCAGCCTGGTAATCCGCATGATACATTCTTGGAAAATAAGTAGATACGTTTTGGGTTTTTTCAAACATAGGGTCAGTGCTTTTAAGCACCGGGTATCCTGAACAGTGATTAAACAGCACATCTGAATATTCCTGAGCAAGTGTCGCAATTGCATCCTTGCTATCCCACCAAGTACCGAATACCATATCAGGATGTTGTGACTCAAGTGCAGCCCGCATAATAGATTCAATACTATCCCCATATCCCACATTTGTAACTAGATGCACTCGAATACTTTGATACTTAGAACCAGCAGGCAATTCTACTACAAATCCCTGGTCCCATTCCTCTATCTTAACTCCCAAACTCTGCAACTCTCTAACGCCCACATCATGCGCTTTATTCCATCCACCATCGGAGGGAGCATCAGCAAAAAAGAACGTCACTACATACTCTTCCCCCGCCTTAGCCTCTGGAACAAAAGGAACCACCATACCAACAACAACCAATACTGCTATCAACAAACTAAAGATTACCTTCTTCATGCAATCCCCTTTCATTACTACACTAATAAACAATACGCCAATAATTCAAACTGTCCTATACTACCTCCTTTCACTTACAACTCAAATGAATACGGCAAACTCAACACAAAGTCATTCAGATTCACCGCCGCCAGCACGTCCGTCACCTTCATCGCGGCACTACCACCGCCTGCGCACTGATTATCGCCGTCGTTGCTGTTTTGACGCCTGCCCGGAAGGTCTGATACTCTTGGTATTCAGCCTCATACTTCACCTTGTCCACCAGATAGTTGTTGATCGTCGCCAGCTCGTCTTCGATGCTGTATTGCGCCGCAATGCCCGCCCGGACGATCTTGTCATGGGTCACTTCGCCCTCCACCCGCGCCTCGTCGTATTCGTATTGTGTTCGCTTCTTATTCGTCTCCATATCCATCACTTCTGTCTCGACGATGTTGAACGGAAAGACGGTTTTACCATTGGATGTGTAACGTTCCGCTGGATGTGTATTGCTTATAGCCATTTTAGCCTCCTTAATGGATTTTTGATGCCATTCATTTTAGATACCATCCCTACAATTCGCCTAATATCTGTATCAATGTATCTCTTCGCCAAATGTAAGCAATTACCATATTTCAGCCATCCCCAATAACTCATCAATCCATTTATGACTTGGTCTGAGGACATGCTGCGGTATGCACGCTTAATATGTACTACTTTCACCTTAAATCGCTGAGCATTGCGGTGCGCCTCCCTGATATTGTCCATAGCCCAGATTTTCGGATATAAATTGCCATACCGTTTCATCTGCTTATTTCACCTCGGAGTCTTCGAGACTTTGCAGTCCTACCAACACCAATGAGGCTTTGCTTTGTGTTCTGCCTAGAGGCAAGGTTGTCCATATCTTTCACCGTCAAATTTGAAATAAGCTGAGCTGACTGGAAATATTCGTGTTAACATTAGCTGCCACATTATTGAGATTCCAATAGAACTCCTCAGCATTGGTACCATTATTCGTATTCCTGCTGAGTAGGGTGATCCGCTAACCTGTATCTTTGAATATGGAGAACCTCCTACGATTATATTAGTAACAGAGCCGACCGGAAACATCCGCGTAAACAGCAGCCGCCACAGCACTGAGATGCCAACAGAACCCCCCAGCATAGGGACCACAATGCGCAGACCCGCCGAGCAGGGCGATCCGCCAACCCGCAGCCTGATAGTAGTAATCCGTGATTTTCGTCACATTACTCGCTCCCACACCGGCAGGCAGGAATCCGCCACTAATTTGCTCCAATGTATTTTGCCAACCATCGGTATTGATTAGGGTAATCCCCAAATCAGTGTAATTCGCCGCGGTATCATCTGCGAAATTGGTGTCAACGTTGCACACGTACGGCACGTTAGCATTGATGTTGAAACCATCCACGAAGCTCCAGATGTGCCCGTACCAGTTCTCGATGCCACGGTAGGTCATGTACGACCCGACTACTCCAGTACCATTGGACAGATTTGCGGTGGCATTACCGTTGCCATTGCTCAGACCACTGTTGTTGATAGCGTGATAAGCATTGTACGTGTTCCACGTAGCACCCACCCAATCCGTCAAGCCGTTGCCAATCATGCTCTGCGAGTAGAACGAAGCGTACTCTACCAGGTACAACAACTGAATAGCACTGGCCAGGTAGAAGTCAAACTGTCGCCAGCCGGTGCCGCGCTTGGCCGCAATGAGACGGAAGTTAGCTCTAGTGATTTCGCTGAATGGCTTCTTGCCGCTGACACTGGATAGAATATCGTTGCCAGTATCCGCAGCAGGAGCACTGATAACCGTTGTTGCCTCTACCCCGTCGGCACCAACGATAACGGTCGTACAAGTAATAACATTGCCACCCGCCACCGAGTCGATGATGTACGTGCCGTTGTTGTCTGCCGTACCCGTGACTACAATCACATCACCAGCTTGTAGTTGGGAATAGGGCGTCCCTGCGCCAGCAGTGATAGTCCCTTTGCTCGCACCATTATCTACGTCGAATGTGGCTGAATGTGAAGCCACAGGATTGTAATCGCTAGTATAAACGGATTTGGAGGCGTCATACAGAATGCCTTCGTAAGCACTCATGTACCGCGCAGCTACCTCTACCCCGTTCTTGAGAAACGCTGGATGCAAAGTAAAGCCAGGCAGTGGCATGAGACTGATGTCCCAAGCGTGAACGTTAGCCGCGTAGGAATACCGCACGTAGAACTTCGGTATCTCTACCATGACCTGCCCATCTGCCCCAGTCAAAACAGCCGGTGTCGAGCAGTCTGCTCGTTTAGTGGAATCCGTAGCGCATAGATAATACTGCACTACTCCGGCATTGTTTATTACGCAACGCCGCATCATACTTTGCACTGGCAGAGCAGCACTACCTGGCGAGCTTCCCACCCCTACGCCAGCCAACAAGCCGGTTCGGGCGTAGGCATCGGTAGATTCATTCCAAGTCAAACCAATGAACCGCTTAGTATCAGGTGCTCCTCGTCCTCGGATTGGCATAATATCCTCCTAAGACCACGCGGTTAGTTCAACGACCAAACTACCAACCGCCGCGGCAAAATACAAAGTATCAGGTGCTGCGCCTTGATTGATAGGCGGAGAATAATAAAAATCGCCCGCCTTAAGCGTTTTATAAGGTGCTGCGGGGCCGGCCACTTTGCCTGTCGTTTTCGACCACCTCAACGCGACATCAGTTCGACATTGAAACTCAAACAGCCTGCAATTCGCGGGCAGTGCCTGGCTGTATTCGGTGTCAGCATTTGTCAGCGTAATATTGTAATCTGTCTGGGTCGTAGTCGCAGGATCAGTGACCACCTTGTTCGTCGAGCCCGGCGTGGTCTGATCAATCTTTACAGTGATAATGCTGATAAGCAGATGTACAATACCGCGTAGGTATTGCTGGACAGTACCACTAGCATCAGTGATTACTTTTGCTCCTGTAGTTACACCAAGAGTAGTATCATCACCATCAGCAATTGTAATACCAATCTTAGCTACAATTAATGATACAATGCCCCGTAGGTATTGCTGAATTGTACCATTAGCGTCAGTAACTACTGCCGCATCGGTGGTTTCTCCTATAGTTGCTCCAGCACCATTAGAGGTTGTAACATCCACTGGAATATTACCTTGACCAGTAGCATCTACAGGAAGGGGGTTCAAAATACTTACATCAGCATCACCGATCTGTTGATTAGCATTAACTGATAATCGTAAATCAGCACCTATTTCTGCTCTAGTATCTGTCAAGCCATCTTTTAATTCAACGGCACCAATTTCAATATCTGCTCCTTCAAGTGATAAAGAAGCAGGATCACCATTCTCATCAACCAACTGAGTCATTTCAATAAAAGTTCTATCAGCATCATCAGCCGAGAGTACATTTGCTAATCTTCCACCACGATGTACTTCAATTATATCGCCTTTTGCCATTGTTTATTACTCCTTTTGTTTATAGGTCAACATCACCTTTTAAGTAAAACCCACTATATATATTATACCACATAAAATTCAGCTTGTCAAGTGTTTGGTCAAATAAATTATTCTTTCTTTAATTTCTTTTGCTTTATATCCACACCTGCTAACTCCGCCAACGCCAACACCGCATCCGTCCCCTTGCGAACCCGCGCCAGCAATTCTTCACGACGCGCTAACTCTGCCACCTCAAGTTCTACTATCCGCTCCTCATTCGACTTCTGCGGGTGGGCATCAAGGTACTCCTGCAACCACTCCTTCTCAATCTTGTTTAATGTATGAGAGCCTGAAAGAATAAATACCCTACCATTCTCTGCTGCCAACTCAGGGCTAAAACCAAATTGTCTCTCAATTACTTCTTGTATTTCGTCTAGTTCCCAGAAACCTACGCAATCAAACTTAACAATCACATTACCCATAATATCTCCTCAATTAGCTTAATCTGGAATCACGATAACTGCAATAGATACCTCGCTGAGATAAATAGTATCTGCGTAAAGGCTGCGAGCCATCCAAATCCCGAAGTTGTACGTACCCGCAGCCAGACTAGTATCAACTGCTACTAGAGCCATAGCTTCAGTATAAGGATACGTACCACTACTGGTACGTTGTGAAACTGGTGTACCTAGTGCGGTTGAATCGCGATACAATCGATAATTCCCCTGCGAGTTGGGATTGTTACAGTATCCAGAGAGTTGTGCCATTACTACAATAGTAGACGTTTCATCAACAACTACACTAACCTTCCTACCTGTATCAGTCCAACTTGCACTATTCATACTATACAATGAAGCGTTGACATAGGGATAAACCTTTAGAACACCTTGCCCACCACTCGCCGCAGCAATACTACCATCATCTTGCACGGTCAGAACATGCCCAGTTGTTGCACCCGTTGCTACTAGTGCCTCATCAATTTCCAATAACCCACCAGCCCCAACAGCAGCAGTATGATCATGATTTGGTAAAGAACTAATACCAACTTCATCCGGAACATACATACCTAAATCTTCATCAAATACTGGTGCTTGTCCATCTACTGGTACAATATCACTTACTGGTATACCTTGAATAAATCTAGCATCATCCCATCTTACCCATTCAGCGGGAATATTATAAGAACTGTCATAAGTACAATCATAAGTACTTTCCCAAGCATAGAGATTATTTCCATACCGCCAGATTTCACCTGCATAATGATCCTCTGAGTATATTCCCTCATAAGTATCAGTATATGTAGAATAGGTACTGCCATAAGAGAGAACATTACCATAAGTATCATAAACTGGATACTCTTCATAAGTAGAGTATTCAACACCATCTTGATAATTAATAATACCTGGCAATCCTGATATTTGCTGTCCTATTCGCAAGCCACCTACTAAGATATTCTTACTTGGGCCAGTCCGACTAACAGACAATGAACCAATAATAACACTCAGTCCGCCCGTCAGTCGAAATACTAATACTCTATCACCAGCCTGTAAATCCGCAATATTAACATCATCCAACACCACAACATTAAATACCGGATCGGGTATGGTAGAAAACTTAACAGTAGCAAATCTAGTAGCCGGAGATACTGAGACCAGATCTCCTATCAATATATTATTATTCAATCCATTTTTTATTTCAGACCGAATATAAGAAATAAAAGAACCTGTATTTGGCATTGATTACTCCACTAGTTCCACATCTAAAGATAAATCGGGGCCATCCCCACGTGAAAAGGCCAATGTATAAGAATTAACTAATCGAGAAATATCAATGTCTAAAGGACTACTATCATCAGTAGGTATTCTATGTACCTCAATATTAGCTCTATCACGTAGCTCCAAAGCTAATTGTCCAAATCCCTTAAAGCTCTCTCTACGTCGATTACGTTTCTTTTCTTCCAAGACATGTTGTCCAATATCCCATAATTCACTGCTATCTGTTACTCCCTCAGCAAAATGAATGTATGTTTTCTTATAAGAAAAAGAATCTGCATCAGGGTCTACAATAAGCGGACCTTCCTTGCCTTCTGCATCAATTACTTGAACAGCGGTATACCAATCTTCAGAAGAAATTTCATTACCATATTGAAATAGATTGTCCTTAAATTCATAAGGAGTCCCACTATCAAAAACATCCACTGAATCTGCTGGAGGAACAAGTTTTCCTGCAATAAAAGTATTACCCCTCATAAAGTATAAGCCCGCACAGGTATCAGCCAACTCTTCCATTTTGGTATTATAAAAATCACCTGGGTTAATAGTAAAGCCTATAATGCCATCCAATCCAGTTATTACTGTATCTAAACTATCATTCTTAATATAATCAATCCATGCTGTATCCGCAGTTCCAACGCCATAATATTCAGTAATGGTGCTCGTTGCGGGTGCAAAGATATTAGTATCCTCGACCGTAATAACAAGCATATCATCAATCCATAAACTTAACCATTTACCTAGCGTAGTAACAGTATAAGTATGATAGCCAGTCCCAATTGTTGGGATTGGGTCAAGAGAGCGTATATGAGACCAAGTGCCAGAAGTGGTTCCAGTATGTTTACTCACCCATACCCAATTTGAATCACGACGTAAGAAGAATGTATGCCCCTGAGAGAATTCTGAAGGTCCTGGGGATGCAGCGCAACGAACAGAGATAGCTAGAGTATTAGACATCTTAGCTCGTATTGTGAAGCACCTATTATGTCCAGTCATTTCATAATTCACACGCCCCCACTGTCCAGTAGCACTAGTTAATTTAAGTGCATAACCATTACTAGCATCAGAATCCACTTCAACAGAATAAGTATTAATATTTTCAGATGTGGTAAATCTCCACTTAGTTGTAGTAAATATTCCATCAGCAAAATCATCTTCAAATCGCTTTTCAAAACCGCTCACAGTATCTACTACATCTGTACCCGAATAAGCATTAGTTATTATTGACCACATAATATTCGCAACAGTTTGACTTTTTTCTAATGAATATGAATTAAATTGTCCAAAATAAACTTCTCTATTAGAATGTGCAGTATCACGATATGGTGCAGCATATAATCCTACATGCCCTCTATTCTTATTATCCTTATACCACTGAGGGGAAAACCCCACCCACACACCACCTAAATAAGTATAATTAACCCCATCAGTTCCCCACCATACATAAATACCACCGCCCTGTTTACGCACTCGATAATAAATCCACTGCTGCGGAGCAGTATAAAGGTTCATTGATCCCAATGAACTAAACAAATGACCTTCTTGTAATGATAATGGGGCAATATTGTCTGTCTTTTTTAACACAGCTACATATATATTAATAATTGTATCCCTGGCACGCATCAATACTACAAGAGAACCATCTTCTAAATCGGCAGGATTACCAGCTACAATCACCCCGCCCAAACCCCTATCTTTATTAGATATATACATTCTAAATTCAATATCCACATCACCAACAGTAGCACCTGTTTCAGCCATATAAACCACTGGATATTTTGCTTCTGCCGAACTAGAATCAGACAAATTCGCTGCCATAATTTGTACATTGGACTGATACGCCCATTGTCCACGTATAGACACTAATTCTCTCTCATTAAATGGATTTGAATAATAAAAGTTAACTTTGTTAATCAGCTGACTAGAATATTGCTGTAATGTACTAGCCTGAGTTTGGCTTAATTGTGTTAAGTAGTCATTAGCCTCAATACCAATCTGTTGCTCGCCCATTGTTATCTGGTTGTTAATACTACTTATTGTGAATCTAGCTATTTCGGCATAATGATCATCAGTACCATCATTATAACCAGCATATAAAATTAAAGTTGAACCTAAATGAAAGACAATACTATCATTCCATTTACCATTCGCATTAGCTACTTCTAAAGACAGTTGAGCAGCAGTGTTTGAACCTGAATGAGATAGAGTCCAAGATAATATATCATCTGAAATGGCTAAAAGGTCTGTCTCTACAAGTTTTTGTATGAAATGTGGTCCGTAAGGAGAGACAGTTCCATGTCCCAAACCCCCAACAGTATACAATACATCATCATAGACAATCGAAATAGTACCAGGCATAGTTCTTAAATCACCAGCCCCCCCATATCTGGTTTTGTAATAAGTAGACACAAAGTCACTAACAGACA
>Ga0180008_1001336_pt1 | contig 15829 bp, 14 predicted proteins | sample MM_PW_MetaG_FD_121121 | JGI IMG/M metagenome (GOLD analysis project Ga0180008, IMG submission 121121) | Groundwater microbial communities from the Aspo Hard Rock Laboratory (HRL) deep subsurface site, Sweden - MM_PW_MetaG | ecosystem: Environmental > Aquatic > Deep subsurface > Groundwater...
AACATCATGCAGGGTACGGCTCATGGATTTCTCCTGGCGATGGCGACTGCTCTGGAGGCAGTTCGTTAATGTGTTAACGTTATAATTAATATGTTAACTACCGTCAAGCGTGGCAAAATCATCAGGTGTAAAAAACAATCAAGAGAAGCCTGTGAAACCGATCCCCAACATCAACATCGGTCAGGTCTACGACCAGCGCTACAGCGATGCCGACGTGCATTACGACCGCCTCGGCAACCTGGCGGGTTTTTTCGGGCGCAATATGCCTGTGCATCGCCATGACCGGTTTTTCCAGGTGCATTACGTCAAGAGCGGCGCCGTGCGGGTCTACCTCGACGATCGGCAGTACCTGGAATCGGGGCCGATGTTTTTCCTCACGCCGCCCACGGTGGCCCATGCCTTTGTCACCGAAGCGGACGCCGATGGCCATGTCTTGACCGTACGCCAGCACTGGGTGCGGGCGCTGATCGATGCCGACCCAAGCCTTGCGCCTGGCCCGCAAGTACCGCCGGCCTGCGTGGCACTGGCCCGCCTGGGGCCGCAGTTCCAGCCCGAGATCAGGCGGCTGGAGTGGCTGTTTGACGAGTTGTGCCACGAAATCAACAGCGCCGGCGCCGGTCGCGCAGCGGCCCTGGAAAGCCTGACGCGGCTGATCATGATCAGCTTGCTCAGGCTCAGTGCCAATTCCCTGGAAGCACGTCCGGCGCGCCATGAGGACCTGCGCATCTTTCACCGCTTCAATGAGCTGATCGAAGACCACTATCTGCTGCATTGGCCGTTATCGGCGTACGCCGAAAAAATCGGTGTCACCGAGGCACGGCTCAACGATGTCTGCCGACGCATCGCCGACCTGCCGTCCAAGCGTCTGGTGCTTGAACGGCTGATGCAGGAAGCCAGGCGCCTACTGCTGTTTACCGGCAGTTCCGCCAATGAAATCTGCTATCAACTGGGCTTCAAGGACCCGGCCTACTTCAGTCGGTTTTTCCAGCGTTATGCCCAGATGACCCCGGGGGAGTACCGCCTGCGCCAAACGGGCCTGCGCTGATCACCACAACGCGAGGCTGTAGCCAACGATGATGCGGCTTTCGTCGATATCGCTGGTCAGGCCGTTGCTCGAACGCAAGGTTGCGTTACGCAGCCTGACGCTGAGGTTTTTCAGTGGCCCGTTCTGCACGATGTAGGTCAGGTCGGTATCGCGCTCCCATTCGCGGCCATTGCGCACGCTGGCGGTCTGCACATGGGTGCCATCCACATAGCGGGTCATGAAGGTCAGGCCCGGCAGGCCGAGGGCGGCGAAGTTATAGTCGTAGCGCGCCTGCCAGGCATCGGTCTGGGCCTTGGTGAAGACGTTGATGGTCACCAGGTTGACTGAATAGGGGTCCATGCCGGGGTAGGCGAAATCGCCGTCGCCCGAGAGGTTCTGGTAACCCAGGCCAAACTTATGGGCACCCGCCGACAGGCTCAGCATGCCGTTGAAGAACCGGTTGTCGATACGCCCGCCGTCCACTCGCGAAGCGCCGCGCAGCTCATGGCTACCCTGCTCGCGGGTATCGAAGTAGCGCAGGTCGCTGCGCAGGCTCATGCCATTGGCCAACGGCAGGTCATGCACCAGGCCGATAAAGTGCTGGCGGTAGATGTTCTGCATCTGCGCGTAGTAGTAGGTGGTCGCCAGTTGCGGGGTGATTGCATAGGTGCCGCCGGCCAGATCCAGGTGGCTGCTGTCGACGCCGGCGTAGCTCATCTGGTCGTTGCTGGAAGAGTCGCGCAGGTTCTGTTTTTCCAGGCGGCCCAGGTTCAGGGTCAGGCCGGCGATGTCCTGGGACGTGACCAGTTCACCGGTGTAGGTCGAGGGCAGGAGCCGGGTGTCGTTGTAGGCGGCCACGGGCAACTGCGGTTGCAGGGTACCGGCCTTGAGCACGGTTTTCGACACCCGCATCTTGGCCGTCAGGCCCAACTCACTGTAGTTGTCGACGGGCTGCTGGCTGGCGCCATAAGGCAGCAGGCCGGTGCCACGGCGATCACGGCTGGAGTCGAGCTTGACCCCCAGTTCGCCCAGGGCATCCACGCCAAAGCCCACCTGGCCTTCTGTGTAGCCCGACTCCAGGCGCAGCACAAAGCCCTGGGCCCATTCATCGGCCTTGTTCTGCGGTGCGTTGGTCTGGCGAAAGTCGCGGTTCATATAGAAGTTGCGCAGCTCGAGGCTGGCCTTGCTGTCCTGGATAAACTCGGCGTAGGCACTCAAAGGGCTGAACGTGACACACAGACCAACGCTGGCCGCCAGGGGGAGGAGGCGCACATGCATGACGGATTCCTTTTGTTATTTTTGTAGGTATCGCCCTTCGGATCGCTGAAGGGACGCACATTGTTAACATGTTATATTTATTATGAATAGACAATTTAGCCTGTTTGAGTAAATTAATGTAGAAGTTAACGAATTTGTAATGTGATCGGCTTGCATGCCCGTGGAGCCGACCCTAAGCTTCGACGCTTCGATCTCTTTTGCGCGTGAACCATGTCCACTCCCAGACCTTCCCTGACGCTGACCCTGTTGCAGGCCCGCGAAGCCGCCATGGCGTTTTTCCGGCCGTTGCTTAATGAACATCAATTGACCGAACAGCAGTGGCGGGTGATTCGTATCCTGCGCCAGCAGGGCGAGCTGGAAAGCCATCAACTGGCGCACCTGGCCTGCATCCTCAAGCCGAGCATGACCGGGGTACTGGCGCGCCTGGAGCGCGACGGCATCGTGCGCCGGCGCAAGTCCAGCGAAGATCAGCGCCGGGTGTTTGTGAACCTCACCGAGCAGGGGCAACAGTGCTTCGTCGAGATGAGCGCGGGGATGGAAAGCAACTACCAGAAAATCCAGGAACAGTTCGGCGAGGAGCAGTTGCAGCAGTTGCTCGAACTGCTCAAGCAGTTGAAAAACATCAAGCCCTGAACCCTTGCAGGAGCCGGCTTGCTGGCGATGGCGCCCTATACAACGCCGCAGACAGGTCAAACAATCATGCACAGACGGCAATTCAGCGGCGGGATGAAAGGCAAGAACCTGCGCTACCTGAACGAAACCCCGGGCCAGGCCCCGCGCCAGGTTCGTGCCGGTTTTGTGCTGTTGGAGCATTTTTCCCTGCCGGCCTTCACCCAGGCGCTGGACACCCTGATCACCGCCAACCTGCTACGCCCAGGGTTGTTCACCTCGCGCACCTTCGGCCTGCACGAGCAGGAAGTGATCAGCGACCTGGGCCTGGTGATTCGCCCCGACGCACGCCTTGACCACGGCGTACTGGCCGACCTCGACCTGTTGGTGATTTGCGGCGGCTACCGCACCCAGCTCAAGGCCGGCGAAACCTTTATCGAACTGCTCAAGGCTGCGGCGCAACAAGGCGTGATCCTCGCCGGCCTATGGAATGGTGCGTGGTTCCTGGGCAAGGCCGGGCTGCTGGACGGCTACCGCTGTGCCATTCACCCGGAACACCGCCCGGCCCTGACCGAAATCGCCAAGGCCACCCAGGTCAGCAGCGAGCCGTATGTGATCGATCGTGACCGCCTCAGTGCATCCAGCCCTTCGGGCGCGTTCCATATGGCCCTGGACTGGATCAAGAGCCTGCATGACAAGGCGCTGGTGGAAGGTATCGAAGATATCCTGGCCTTTGAGGAGTCACGCTACCGGCGGATCAAACCCGCAGAAAACATCTGCGTGAGTGCGCCGTTACGTGAGGTGGTGCGCCTGATGGATGCCAACCTCGAAGAGCCCTTGGCCCTGGAGCAACTGGCGGTGTATGCCGGGCGCTCGCGGCGCCAGCTGGAGCGCTTGTTCCGCGAGCAACTGGGCACCACGCCGCAGCGCTATTACATGGAGCTGCGCATCACCGAGGCCCGGCGGCTGTTGCAGCACACCGAACTGTCCCAGGTCGATGTGCTGGTGGCCTGCGGGTTTGTGTCGCCAAGCCACTTCAGTAAATGCTACAGCGCCTACTTCGGCTACCGGCCCTCGAAGGAAACCCGGCTGGTGAAATGACCCGTGCAGACGCCGGCAAGCCGTCTTCTACGCAGTGTGCGTTGCGGGTTTGCTCGCAGGTGTCCGCTTGGTGCAATGCGCCAGTGCCTGCGCGATATCGGCCAGCAGGTCCGCGATATCCTCCAACCCCACCGACAAGCGCACCAGGCCTTCGGAAATACCGTGCTGGGCACGTTCCTCTGGGGTGTAGGTGGAGTGAGTCATGCTTGCCGGGTGCTGGGCCAGGGATTCGGCGTCGCCCAGGCTGACCGCGCGGCTGAACAGCTTGAGTGCGTTCATGAAGCGCCTGCCCGTGGCGATGCCACCCTTGAGTTCAAAGGCAATCATGCCGCCCGACAGTTTCATCTGACGTGCTGCCAATTCATATTGTGGGAAGGAGCGCAGGCCGGGGTAGGTCACTGACTCGACCGCCGGGTGGGCCTGCAAGGCTTCGGCCACGGCCTGGGCATTGCTGCAATGGCGATCCATGCGCAGCGCCAGGGTTTTGAGACCGCGCATCAATAAAAAGGCATCCTGGGGCGAGAGTACGGCACCGGTCAGGTCCTTCAAGCCTTGCAGGCGAATGCGCTGCGCCAGGTCATGGCGGCTGACAGCGATGCCAGCGGTGATATCGCCGTGGCCGCTGAGGTATTTGGTGGCCGAGTGCACCACCACGTCGGCGCCCAGTTCCAGCGGGCGTTGCAGGTAGGGTGTGCAGTAGGTGTTGTCGATCACCACAGTGATGTTGGGTTGCTGGTGGGCGATCCTCGCAACGGCCGCAATGTCGATCAATTGCAGGTTGGGGTTGGCCGGAGTTTCGCAGTAGATCATGCGGGTCGCGGGGGAGAGTGCGGCCTGCAAGGCGTCGAGGTCCGACAGGTCGACATGGCGCACCTTGATGCCGAACTCGCCGATGCCGTGGTGCAGCAGGGCGAAGGTGCAGCCGTACAGGGTCTGGCTGACGATCACCTCATCGCCGGGGCGCAGCAGGGTCCAGAAGGTTGCGGCAATCGCCCCCATCCCGGAGCTGAATGCCACCGCTGCCTCGCCACCTTCCAGGGTGGCCATACGCGACTCGAGCAAGGCCAGGGTCGGGTTGGAAATGCGCGTGTAGAAATGCCCGCTTTCTTCGCCGGCAAAGCAACCGGCACCGTATTCAGCGGTGGGGAAGGCAAAGGTTGCCGACAGATAAATCGGCGGCACCAGGGCACCGTGGTGGTCTTGGGCATCGTAGCCGTGGTGAATGGCACGGGTGGAAAAGCCGAATGTGTTGTGTTTATTGTTCATGTCGGGCGCTCCTTATTTCCTACAATGCTATGCTCATAACCGAGGCTGAACATTGCCTACTTTGCCGAGAAAAACCTTCGGCAAAGGACGAAAACCTATAAAAACAACTATTCGAGGCAAGACATGCCTGTAGGACTGGACCGTACCGATAAAGCCCTGCTCAACGCCCTGCAAGGCAACGCCCGCCTGACCGTCGCCGAGCTGGCAGACCGTGTGTCCCTGACCACCTCGCCATGCTGGCGCCGGGTCAAGAACCTTGAAGACAGCGGCGTGATCAGCGGCTACCAGGCGATCCTCTCGCCCAAGGCCCTGGGCTACGGGGTGACGGCCTTTGTCAGCATCATGATGGACACCCACTCCAAGGAAATCGCCCGGGCGTTTGAACAGCGGCTGCTGGACATCCCGGAAATCGTCGCCTGCCACAACGTGTCCGGACGCTATGATTTTTTGCTGGAAGTGGTGGCCAAGGACCTGGAATCCTTTGGCGAATTTGCCCGCGAGGTGTTGCAGACACTGCCGTGCGTGAAGGAAATCTATTCGAGCTTTTCCTACAAGTCGGTCAGGCCGCTGCGGGTGATTCCATTGCCGGGGTGATACTGGCGTGAGTTGAGTGTTAAAGGTGCCCGAGGGCTGATGCCCAGTCCTGGCTGTTGAGTACCCCGAGCACCTTGAGCTTGCCGTGGGAGCCCACTTGGACAAACAGCGAACTGCCGTATTCGGCGCCATCGGCGTGGGGATAACCCAGTACCCGCTCCAGGTCGGCGATGCATTCGCTGTGGGTGACCAACAGCAGGTTGCGCCCGGCGAGCTTACGTGCAGGCAGATCGTGGGCAAGGGTTGTGCCGCACAAGGTCAAGCGGTCGGGCAACACGTGGGCGTCGCCGAACATGAATTGCGACGTTTGCACGGTACGTGTGGTGGGACTGCTCAACACGTCGCTGTGGGACATGCCCAGGGTATGAAACGCGGTACCCACAGCCGTTGCCGAGACGCTACCGGATCGGGTCAAACCATCCGCGGGGCCCAGGCAGGGATTGCTGGAGCGATCGCAGCGCTCTGCATGGCGCACCAGAACAATCAGGTTGCCATCGTGCCAGGCCGCCAGCGCCCCGGAAGTGACCAGGCGATTATCGATGCCCAGGTTCTGCGGTGAGGTAGGCCAGAGCATCGCGCCCATCACGACAAGGCACAGGGCAATGAGCGTAGCGAAACGCAGCCATAACTGCTTGAGGGTTTTCTCCCGGCCCCCGTCGGTGCAATTTATGTCGACCACGCTATTCATCCTGGCACCTGAGGTACAGCTGTTTGTGTTGCCGGGCAATCTAGGGTCAGGGGCGTGGTGGGCCAGTGAAATCGATGTGAAAAAATTGCCTTTGTGGTGGAGGGCTGGCGCAAGGTCAGTTTTGTCCCTTGGCGGTGGCTGCCTTTTCACACATTCGCTTCAAACAATACTGTACATATGTACAGTAATGTCCTACAGTCCATCCCAGGTGAACGGATTTCACCGCGCACCCAAGCCACAATTTTTTAACTATGGATGGATAAAAAATGAAATCGAAAAAAGCCTTTATGCTGGGCGCGGCCATGGCGGCCTCCTGCTTCGTTTCGGCCTTTGCCCTGGCCGAGCAATACCCTTCGCAAGCGCCAGCCAAGTTGTCCGCCCAGGCGGTCAAGCATGCGGTCGACCAGGCGCTGAAAGTGGGGAGCAAGGTTGAGGCGTCGACACTGTCGGCCGAGCTCAAGCAAAAACTCAAGGCGGCCAAGGCCGGCAAGAGCAAGGCTGTGGCAAGCAAGGCCGCCGCCAGCAACGCGCCGGTGGATGCGGTGGTTGATGAGCTGAAAAAACCCACCGTGAATCAACTGCAAGGCGCCGCGATTGCAGCGTTTGTGCCGGTGTTCCCGACCCTGGATATCAACACCCTGTACACCGTCACTGGCGTGGAAACCGGGGCGCAAGTCGCTTACCACTTCAACCTGGCGCAAAGCGCGCGCATCCAGCTGCAACTGTTGAATCAGAGCGCCGGCACCGATATGTCGCTGAGCCTGTTCCATGACGACGGCCAGGGTAACCTGACGCTGCTGGGCACCTCTGATAACGCAGGCAACGCCGACGAGTACCTCAACGGTGTGATGCCCGCCGGCGATTACTACTGGTACATGGTGGCCAACACCGCGAGCAATTCGCAGTTCAGCTTTGGCGTGGCCGTGGACAGCAATATCGACGCCTTCGAGCCCAACGACACCGCGCAAACCGCGTTCGCATTGCCGGACGGGCTGAACCAGGTGACCGGTAACCTCGACAGCGTCAACGATGTCGATTACTTCGACTTCACCTCGCTGCGTGGCCAGGGCGTGGGCATGTTCCTCGGTGATGACGGCGCGGGCACCCGCAACCAGTGGATCTTCGAGCGCTTCGATGGCAACAACTGGGTGGTGATCCAGCCAAACAACACCTCCACCTACCCAAGCCTTACCCCTGGCTACACGGTCAAGGTTCGAGTACGGGCCAACCCGGCGGTGGCGCTCAACCCGCAGGCGCGATACCTCTTGTCCTTTGGCTCGGCACCGCGCCTGAACCAGAACAATGTGAATGGCGACAATGTGGTGCGTATCCCCAGTTCGATCGTGCAACTGGCCACCCAGGCCGCCCGTAGCCTGAGCTGGAGCACCCAATGGTCGGACAGCACCGGCGAACCGCTGCGTGGCGTGACCCCGGTGCTGCGGGTCGACAAACGTTTCGATGACTCCACCAACTACCACTGGGTCAACTATGAGGCCAAGACCGGCATCACCGGCGCGGCCTCCGGCAGCGTCGACCTGGGCACCTGCTCCGGCGATCTCAATGTGGTCTATCCGGACAGCTCGTCCGGCCAGACGTATAACTGGCGGACCTGGTTCAACATGGGCGGCTGGCGCATCGAACTCAAGGAGTTCCCGGGTGTGGGCGTAGGCGGCAATATCTCGCAGTACGTGAGCCTGGGGCATATCTGCAGCCAGACCATCGTGCGCTGATTCACCCGCACCTGTAGGAGCCGGCTTGCCGGCGATGAGGCCCTCAAGTCATGCAGTGACCTGAGGGCCTCATCGTTTCCTACAAAGCCAATGCCCGCTTCAGCGGCAAGCGCGCCATGCTGGTGTTCTTCAGCGAGCCCAGGTACAACCACTCGCCATCTTCGCGGGCGCTGGTAATGGGTGAATAGTTGCCCGCGCTGGCATCCTGCAGGTTGGCGATCACCTGGCCATGCACATCCAGCCCCAGCACAAAGGCTCTGCGCTCTATCGGCTTGGGCACCACCATCAGCGCCCGCACCATCATCTTGCGTAGTGCAGGGTAACCGGCCAAGCCATCGAGCAAGGGGTTACGCGGCGAATACAGCGCGACCCAGAACCGATCCCGACCGTTGAAGGTGAGGTTGTCCGGCAGCCCCGGCAGGTTGTCGATAAACAGGTCATGGGTGCCAGCCTTGTCGCCCTTGAGCCAATAGCGACTGATGCGATAGGCGCCGGTTTCATTGACCAGCACATAGTGCTCATCCGGCCCCAACGCCACGCCATTGGCAAATTGCAACTGATTGAGCAGCACCTCGGTTTGGCCGTTGTTGAAGTCATAGCGCAGCAACCGACCGTCGCCACCATGCTCGATCACCGCTTCACCATCCTGGCCATAGCCCCAGCGGCTCGAGGCGTCGCTGAAGTAGGCGTAGCGCCCGGCAGCATCCACCGTTACATCATCGGTAAAACCGAAGGGCAAGCCATTGGCGCTGGTGCTCAAGGTGCTCAATGTGTGCCGGGCGTCCAGCGCCAGCAACCCCTTGACCCCATCGGCAATGATCAGGCGCCCGTCCGGGTGCTGTGCCAGGCCCAGGGGGCGGCCGCCGGTGTTGGCCAGCACTTGCAGGGTGTTGCTGTCAGGTGCGGTGCGGATGATCCGCCCGTCATGCAGGCCGGTGACCAGCCAACCCTGGGCATCCACCAGCAACGCCTCGGGCCCGGCGATGTCCTGGGCGCCGATCCGCTGGACCTCCTTCAGGCGCTGGTTCTCGCTGTAGGGCCCATCCTGCATCGACGGCGCCTTGGGGGGTGCCCAATTGACTGGCTGGACCTTGGTGGGCATCAGCAGCAAAAAGGCGACGACGGCGATCAATACCAGCCACAGCAGATGACGGATTTTTTGGCTCATGGTGCTTCCCGAGCGTCTTTGGAAGGGGTTGTGGCGGGCTCCCAGTGCAACGTGCCGAACAGATAATCCATCAGCGGCAGCACGATGTTGAAGTTGCGCCCTTGCATCAATTCACGGCGGTGATGCAGGGCGTGGAGCTGGTGCATGTGGCGGATCCACGGCAGGCGGGCCAGGGGATGCCCGGGCGGCAAATGCTCGCAGGCATGGAAGGTTTCATAGAGCAGGTAACCCAGGATCATGCACCCGGCGAACAACCCGGCCACGTTGGGGTTGAACTGCTTGAGCAGCCACCAGGCGGGGAGGGTGGCGGCCAGGCTGTGGAGCACAATCAGCCAGGCTGGAAACAGGATCACCCGCCAGTCCCTGGGGCTGTCGTAGGTCATATGGCCGGGGGTGAAGAAGCTGTGGTGATCCCCGGTGTGACGGGCATAGAACAGCTTGGCGAAACCGTGTTTGTGATGGCCAAGGTGGCGATGGACAAGGTAGATGCACAGATTGAAGAACACCAGCGTCAGGGGGATGGCCAGCCATTCCCAGGCCTGGATATGTTGGGTGCTGCCCCAGGCCAGGAGGATGCAGGACACACCATAGATCAGCACAAAGCCGGCATGCAGCCACGGGTTATAGCGTGGGTGGACAGCGGCGCGGTAGCGTTCGCGAAAAGCCTCGGTGGGATGGGTCATGGTGGCGCTCGTTGTATTTTTTGTTGGGGACCAAGCTTAGTCCGGCCTGCCAATTTTGCGAACTGAGCTCGCCCCTGTAGGGGCCGGCTTGCCGGCGATGGCGCCAGCCAGAACACCCGCCACGTCAAATAATGATCCTTCATCGTTAAAGACCATCGCCGGCAAGCCGGTTCCTACAGGGAAAGCGCAAGGGGGCTTGCACCTGCCTCGTTTCCTTGCTAGCTTCTGGCGAAATGTTAACGATAACATTTGCTCTAAAAATAAAAACAAAACAGAGACCCACACCATGAAAAAGCTTCGCAAAACCCTGTGTCTGTTGGCTCTAAGCACCTGCACCGTCGCCCTGGCCGACACCAAGCCTGTGCCCATGCGCATCGGCGCGTCCTTCCAGGAAATCAACAACCCGTACTTCGTCACCATGAAAGACGCCCTGCAAGAAGCGGCGGCGACCATCGGTGCGCAATTGATCATCACCGATGCCCGCCACGACGTGTCCAAACAGGTCAGTGACGTCGAAGACATGCTGCAAAAGGGCATCGATATCCTGCTGATCAACCCCACGGACTCGGTGGGCGTGCAGTCCGCCGTCAAATCGGCCCACGCGGCCGGTGTGGTGGTGGTCGCAGTCGATGCCCAGGCCGATGGCCCGCTGGACTCTTTCGTCGGCTCAAAGAACTTCGACGCCGGCTTCCAGGCCTGTGAGTACCTGGCCAAAAACATCGGCGACACAGGCAATATCGCAATCCTCGACGGCATCGCCGTGGTGCCGATCCTGGAGCGGGTGCGCGGTTGCAAAGAGGCGGTGGCCAAGCACCCGCAGATCAAGATCGTGAGCATCCAGAACGGCAAGCAGGAGCGTGACCAGGCGCTGACCGTGACCGAAAACATGCTCCAGGCCCAACCCACCCTCAAGGGCATTTTCAGCGTCAATGACAACGGCTCCCTCGGCGCCCTGTCGGCCATCGAGGCCAGTGGCATGGACGTCAAGCTGGTCAGCGTCGACGGTGCGCCGGAAGCGATCAAGGCCATCCTCAAGCCCGGCAGCAAGTTCATCGCCACTTCGGCGCAGTCCCCCCGCGACCAGATCCGCCTGGCCCTGGGCATCGCCCTGGCCAAGAAGTGGGGTTCGCAAGTACCCGCCACTATCCCGGTGGATATCGCCCTGATCGATCAGGCCAAGGCCAGGGATTTCAGCTGGTAAGGCGCCCATGTCCACGTCAACCGTGGACCCTGGGCATCCTTATGAACGAGAGGTCGGCGGCATGAGCAGTCTTTTGCAACTGGAAAATATCTGTAAACGCTACCCGGGGGTGCAAGCCCTCAAGTCCATCAACCTGCAGGTGGAGCGCGGCGAGATTCATGCCTTGCTCGGGGAAAATGGCGCGGGTAAATCGACCTTGATGAAGATCCTCGGCGGGGTCGAGCACCAGGACGAAGGGCGCATCCTGATTGACGGCCAGGCGCAGCAGTTCGCGACCTATCGCGATGCGATTGCCGCCGGCATCGGCATTGTGTTCCAGGAGTTCAGCCTGATTCCCTACCTCACGGCGGTAGAAAACATCTTCCTCGGCCATGAGCTGAACAACCGCTTCGGCCTGTTGCGCAAGCGTGACATGCATCAAGCCGCCCAGGCGCTGTTCCAGCGCCTGGGCGTGAGTATCGACCTGCAATGCCCGGTCAAGCACCTGAGCGTGGCCGAGCAGCAGTTTGTCGAGATCGCCAAGGCCCTGGCCCTGGACGCGCGGCTGTTGGTACTCGATGAGCCCACCGCCACCCTCACGCCGAGCGAGGCCGAACTGTTGTTTGAGATCATGCGCGAGCTCAAGCGCCAGGGTGTGGCGGTGATTTTTATCTCCCATCACCTGGAGGAAATTTTCCAGGTGTGCGACCGCATCAGCGTATTGCGCGATGGCGGCAATGTCGGCGTCACCGATGTGGCGCACAGCAATATCGACCGCCTGGTCGAGATGATGGTGGGCCGCAAACTCGAATGCAGTTTCCCCCCAAAACCGGTTACCGCTCGCGGGCCGCTGCTGCTGGAGGTCAAGGACATTCAACTGCAGCGCAATGGCCCGCACAACCAGTTCCAACTGCACCAGGGTGAGATCCTCGGCTTTGCCGGGCTGGTGGGTTCGGGCCGCACCGAACTGGCCCTGGGCATGATGGGCGCGCTGGCGACGGTGACCAAGGACGTATGGTTGCGCGGGGTCAAAGTCAGCCTCGACGACCCGGCCCAGGCCTTGGCCCATGGAATCGGCCTGCTGCCGGAAAGCCGCAAGAGCGAAGGCCTGATCACCGACTTCAGCATTCGCGAAAATATCTCCATCAACAACCTGCACAAGTACCAGGGCGCCAGCGGCCTGATCGACAAGGGCAAGGAGTGCGCCAGTGTCGATGAGTTGATGCGACAGCTGTCGATCAAGGCCCCGAGCGGCGAAAGCCGGGTGTTCAACCTCAGCGGCGGCAACCAGCAGAAAGTGGTGATTGCGCGCTGGATCAACCATCACTGCGATGTGCTGGTGTTCGACGAGCCCACCCGTGGCATCGATGTCGGTGCCAAGGCACAGATCTACGCACTGATGCGCAAGCTCACCGAGCAAGGCTACGCCATCATCATGATTTCCTCGGAACTGCCGGAAATCGTCGGCATGTGCGACCGCGTCGCCGTGTTCCACAAGGGCGCCATCGTCAAGGTACTGGAAGCGTCTGCCGTCAACCCACAAGAGGTCATGCGCCATGCAACAGGGGGCTCAAGTGAATACGTCCATTAACCGCGCAGGCACCCAGCGGCTACGCCAGAACCTGGCGCGACTGGTGCGCTCGCCAGCGTTTTATCCGTTTATCGGGCTATTGCTGGTCACGGCGGTGATGATCGTGGCCAGCGATACTTTTCTCACCGCCAGTAACCTGTCCAATATCGCCCGCCAGGTGTCGATCAACGCGATCATCGCAGTGGGCATGACCTGTGTGATCCTCACCGGCGGCATCGATTTGTCAGTGGGGCCAGTGATGGCCTTGTCCGGCACCTTGACCGCCGGCCTGATGGTGGCGGGCCTGCCACCGGGCCTGGCGATTGGCGCCGGGCTGCTGATCGGCGTGGCGTTCGGTGTCGGCAACGGCCTGTTCGTGGCCTACCTGCATATGCCTCCGATCATCGTCACCCTGGCCACCATGGGTATCGCCCGGGGCTTTGGCCTGATGTACACCGATGGCTATCCGATTTCCGGGCTGCCGGAGTGGTTCGGTTTCTTTGGCCGCGAAAGCGTACTGGGCATCCAGGTGCCGATCCTGATCATGCTGGTCACCTATCTGGTGGCCTATGTGCTGCTGCAACACACGCGCATCGGTCGCTATATCTACGCCATTGGCGGCAACGAAGAAGCGGTGCGCTTGTCCGGGGTGCGGGCGGCGCGCTTCAAGCTGTTGGTGTATGGCATAAGCGGCTTGACCGCCGCCATTGCCGGGTTGGTGCTGACCTCGCGCCTGATGAGTGGCCAGCCCAATGCGGGCATCGGCTTCGAGCTGGATGCGATTGCCGCCGTGGTCCTGGGTGGTGCCTCGATCGCCGGTGGGCGCGGGGTGATTGTCGGCACCTTGCTCGGCGCCATGCTGCTGGGGGTATTGAACAACGGCCTGAACATGCTCGGGGTCTCGCCCTATGTGCAGAGCGTGATCAAGGGCGCAATTATTTTGCTGGCGATCTTTATCAGCCGTCAGCGCCACAGGTAAACAACGCAGCACCTCAACGCGGCCGCCGTGGCCGCGACGGGCTCTCTCATCTTCAATAAAGGTCAGTACCTCATGGATAAGCACACCCACATGCAAGCCGTCGTCTGCCACGGCCCGAAAGACTACCGCCTGGAGCGCATCGGCAAACCCCTGGCGCGGCCCAACGAACTGGTGATCCGCATTGCGGCCTGCGGGATCTGCGCCAGTGACTGCAAATGCCACTCTGGGGCGGCGATGTTCTGGGGCGGCGACAACCCATGGGTCAAGGCACCGGTGGTGCCGGGGCATGAGTTTTTCGGTTACGTGGAGCAAGTCGGCGCGGGCGCCGAGGAGCACTTCGAGGTCAAGGTCGGTGACAAGGTGATCGCCGAGCAGATCGTGCCTTGCGGCAAGTGCCGTTTCTGCAAGTCCGGCAAGTACTGGATGTGCGAGGTGCACAACATCTTCGGTTTCCAGCGTGAAGTGGCCGAAGGCGGCATGGCCCAGTACATGCGCATCCCCAAGACCGCCATCGTGCACAAGATTCCCGAGTCGGTGTCCCTGGAAGATTCGGCGTTGATCGAGCCGATGGCCTGCGCGATCCATACGGTCAACCGTGGCGACCTGCAACTCGATGACGTGGTGGTGATCGCCGGTGCCGGTACCCTGGGCCTGTGCATGGTCCAGGTGGCCGCGCTGAAAACCCCGAAAAAACTGGTGGTGATCGACATGGTCGACGAGCGCCTGGAGCTGGCGAAAAAATACGGCGCCGATGTCGTGATCAACCCCTCCCGGGACAACGCCCGCGCCATCATCAATGGCCTGACCGACCACTACGGCTGCGACGTGTATATCGAGACCACGGGTGTACCCGCCGGTGTGACCCAGGGGCTGGATCTGATCCGCAAGCTGGGGCGCTTTGTCGAGTTCAGCGTGTTCGGTGCCGAGACCAGCGCTGACTGGTCGATCATCGGCGACCGCAAGGAGCTGGATGTACGCGGCGCTCACCTGGGGCCGTATTGCTACCCGGTGGCCATCGACCTGTTCGAGCGCGGCCTGGTGACGTCCAAGGGCATCGTCACCCATGACTTCCCCCTGGATGACTGGGCCGAAGCGTTCGACCTGGCCAACTCGGTGAAGTCGATCAAGGTGCTGCTCAAGCCGGGGCAATGATCATGCATTACGTAATGGGCGTGGATATAGGCACCCAAAGCACCAAGGCGCTGCTGGTGGATGGCGCGGGTCGGATCATCGCCCAGCACAGCCAGGGCTATCGCGTGGATACGCCGAAAGTGCGCTGGGCCGAGCAGTGGCCGCAGGTCTGGCTGGACGCGGTCGAGGCCTGCGTAAGCCAATGCATGGCCAAGGCCGCCATCGCCCCGGCACACGTCAAGGCGCTGTGCATCAGCAGCCTGTATGGCGGCTCGGGAATTGCCGTGGATGCCGCGATCAAGCCATTGCACCCGTGCCTGATCTGGATGGACCGCCGCGCCGGCGAACAGGTGGCCTGGGTACGCGAGCATGTCGACCTGGAGCGCCTATTCGAGGTCACCGGTAACTCGGTGGACAGCTACTACGGCTTTACCAAGATGCTCTGGCTCAAGCAGCACCAACCCCAGGTTTGGGCCGGCACCCGCTATCTGCTGCCGCCCAACAGCTATATCAACTACTGCCTGACCGGTGAGGTGGCGGTAGATCACAGCAGCGCCGGCAATATCGGCGGGGTCTACGACGTGGCGCGTCGCAACTGGTCTGCCGAGATGCTGGCGGCGCTGGATATCCCGTTGGCGATGATGCCCGAACGCCTGCTGTATTCGGGCGACGTGGTGGGTGGCCTGCTGCCGGAATGGGCCCGGCGCCTGGGGTTGCCGGTGGGCATGCCGGTGCTGGCCGGTGGCGTCGATGCGGCCATGGCAACCCTGGCGGCCGGCGTCACCCGGCCGGGCAACCACGTGGCGATGATCGGCACCAGCATGTGCT
>Ga0180008_1001338_pt1 | contig 15817 bp, 10 predicted proteins | sample MM_PW_MetaG_FD_121121 | JGI IMG/M metagenome (GOLD analysis project Ga0180008, IMG submission 121121) | Groundwater microbial communities from the Aspo Hard Rock Laboratory (HRL) deep subsurface site, Sweden - MM_PW_MetaG | ecosystem: Environmental > Aquatic > Deep subsurface > Groundwater...
ATTTCCGCTTCAGCCACGTTATCTAAATACAGCTTAGGAATACGGGTGCCTTGGGTATTACCACCTAAATACAGGTTGTATTTACCAGGACCACGACCTACTAAACCGGCTTCGGCCAACATGGCGCGACCACAACCATTAGGACAGCCCACCACACGTAAAATAATGTGATCATCAGGTACACCGTGTTTGGTCAACAACTCTTCGACATAAGTGACTAAGGTCGGTAAATAACGTTCTGCTTCTGCCATAGCCAGTGGACAAGTAGGTAAAGATACACAGGCCATAGAGTTTTTACGCTGCTCTGTCACGCTGTCGTTAATCAGACCATGCTGACGGGCCAAAGCTTCAATACGGGCTTTGTCTTCAGCCGCGACGCCAGCGATAATCAGATTTTGATTCGCTGTCATGCGGAAATCGCCTTTGTGAATACGGGCAATCTCAGCGACACCTGTTTTTAAAGTTTTGCCCGGATAATCCAGAATACGGCCGTTTTCGATAAAGACAGTGAGGTGATGTTTACCATCAATACCTTCCACCCAACCAAAACGATCACCACGGCCGGTAAATTCATAAGCACGGCTTGGCTGGAACTTCACGCCAACACGTTTTTCCACTTCGGTTTTAAATACATCCACACCGATTCGGTCTATGGTGTATTTGGTTTTGGCATTTTTACGGTTGACCCTGTCGCCATAATCACGCTGCACTGTGACCACATGTTCAGCCACAGCTAACACATGCTCCAGAGCAATAAAACCAAAGTCTTCGGCTTTACGTGGGTAAGTGCCCTTATCACCATGCGTCATAGCCAAGCCACCACCCACTAAGACGTTAAAGCCTACCAACTGACCGTTTTCGGCAATAGCGACAAAGTTTAAGTCGTTGGCATGCACGTCGACGTCGTTTTGTGGCGGGATCACCACTGTGGTTTTAAATTTCCGTGGTAAATAGGCTTCCCCTAAAATAGGTTCGACTTCTGTGGTCTCTACCTTTTGCTCATCCAGCCAGATTTCGGCGTAGGCTTTGGTTTTTGGCAATAAATGCTCAGAAATTTTCGCCGCCCACTGATAAGCCTGTTGATGCAATACCGACTCAACCGGGTTGGAGGTACACAACACGTTACGGTTTACATCACCAGCTGTAGCTATAGAGTCGATACCTATGCTGTTCAGCATCTGGTGCATACCTTTGATCTTTGGCTTTAATACGCCGTGGAACTGAAAGGTCTGACGAGTGGTTAAACGAATACTGCCATAGATGGTGTTATCCGCTGCAAACTCGTCGATTGCCAGCCATTGTTCTGGTTTGATAATACCGCCCGGCATACGGGCACGTAACATAACGTTATGCAAAGGCTCTAGTTTTTGTTCAGCACGTTCAGGGCGGATGTCGCGGTCATCTTGCTGATACATACCGTGGAAACGGATCAACATAAAGTTGTCGCCGTTAAAGCCACCTGTGATTTCGTCTTTTAAATCTTTGGTGATAGTGCCACGTAATAAATGACTGTCTTTTTTCAGCCGTTCGTTATCAGACAGCTGACCCTGCACCTGTAAATCCGGGTTAATTGGCTTAGTCATTAATAAACATCCTTCTGATAACGTTTGGCTTGACGTAAATCGTCAAAATACTGTTCTGCCTCTTCTGCGTTGAGGCCAGCTTGTTGTTGCGCTATGTCGAGCAAGGTCTGATGCACATCTTTGGCCATTTTATTGCCATCACCACAGATATATAGATAAGCGCCTTGTTGTAACCAGGTCCAGATTTCTTCGGCTTTTAAGCGTAATTTGTCCTGCACATAAACTTTCTGCGCCTGATCGCGGCTAAAAGCCACATCCAGTTTACTCAACACACCACGTTTCAAATAATCCTGTAGCTCCACCTGATACAGGAAGTCCTGAGTAAAGTGTGGGTTACCAAAAAACAACCAGTTTTGACCTGTGGCTCCGGCCTGATCCCGCTCTTGTAAGAAAGCACGGAACGGCGCTATACCTGTACCAGGTCCTATCATAATGACAGGGGTTTCATGATCAGGCAGGCGGAAGTTGTCGTTGTGTTCCACGAATACTTTTAATTGAGCGCTTTCTTCCAAACGTTCTGCAAGGAAGCCTGAAGCGCCACCTAAATGGGTGCTGCCAAAGGCATCGTAACGCACCACACCTAGCGTTAAATGCACTTCATCACCCACTTCAGCCTGAGAGGATGCAATGGAGTACAACCGGGGTTGCTGTTTACGCAACGCATCCACTAACTGCTGGGCCGTTAAAGGCGCTGGGTTTTGTAAAATCACATCGAGTGTCTGACGGCTGTCCAGATACTGGCGTAACGCCGCTTTATCTTTGACCAGCTCCAGCAATTCACTGTTGGCTGTGGCTTGCGCATACTTTTCGACAAAACTTGGATAGGACTGTGTCAATTCCAGCTGTTCAGTTAACGCAGTGTTTAAACCGTAGCTTTGGCCTGCCAACTGCACTTCCGTAGCGCCATCCAAACCTGTCGCAGCCAGAATAGCCTCGACAGCTTTATCGTCATTAAGGAAATACACACCCAGTGCATCACCAGGCTGATAGGTAATTCCTGAATCTGCTAAGGAAATCTCTATATGACGCACATCTTTAGTTGAATCACGGCCAGTGATCTTCTGATTAACAGATAACTCAGCCAGATAAGGTGTTTCTTTGCTATAGGCACTGTCATGGCCTGATGTCGCCGTGGCACCTGGCCAGGCAATAACCTGGGCAGAACCTGTAGCTTGTTTTAACTCTGGGGCAAAAGCCTGCACTGCGGTTTCAGTCCAACTGGCCGCCTGTGCCGCATAATCAACGTCCAGATCAGCTCGGGCATGGAGTCTTTTGCCACCTAAGGCCGCCAGTTGTTCGTCAAAGTCGATGGCTGTTTTACAGAAAAACTCATAACTGGTATCACCTAAACCCAGCACGGCGAATTGCAAGCCGTCGAGCTTAGGTGCTTTTTTGCTGAATAAGAATTTATGGAAAGCCACAGCACTCTCTGGTGGTTCGCCCTCACCATAAGTCGAAGTCACAATCAGCAGGTATTTTTCTTTCACCAATTGAGTGGTTTTATAGCTGCCAATATCTGTCAGCTTCACAGCTATGCCTTGTTGTTCAGCAGCCGCTTTGATTTTGTTTGCCACAGCTTTCGCATTGCCGGTTTGTGAGCCATATAAAATAGTCAGTACTGAACTTTCGCTGCTCTGCTGTACAGGAGCGGCTGATTGTCCGGATAACTGAGCCGCAGCAGCCAGATAACCACTGACCCAGGCCTGCTGAATAGGGTTCAACTGGCTGACCAGCGACTGTAAATCCTTGATTTGTTGAGCGGACAAAGGACTGGCCTGAGCAGCTAAGGACGCGAATAGCATAAAAACACCACAAATAAGCTAAGTTGATGCCATTTTAGCCGTCTAAATGGATAAACCTAAATAACCCTTCTCTCTGCTTTATACCTTTTAGTTATTAAAATAAGTTTTTGGTTTATAACTATAAAACCAGATGACTCCTTGCTCTGAAAGAAACGGGTTGTTAGCATGGGTTGAATCTGTTCAAGGAGTTGTATAGTGGCCGTTAAGCTGCTTTTTCTATGGTTAGGTCTGATGCTGCTTTTACCTGCGGTGGCGCAAAGCCAACAACAGGTGGAGGTCTCAACTACAGCTGAACGTCAACAATTACAGCAGCAACTGTTACAAAGCACAGAACCGGCACAACGGCTGAGCCTGCTGGTCAGGTTGACTGAAGTTTTTGTCACGCAAGACCCAGCGTTAAGTCTGAGTTATGCCAGACAATGGCTGGACAATACCAAAGACAGAGAAAGTGCCGATTACCACAGAGTGCTGTTACAGCAAACTACAGCTTTTATGTTGCAAGGTAATTATCAACAGGCCTACCAGACCAGCCTGGAAACAGAACGTTTAGCCCGCATCCAAAATGATACCAAACAGTTATTTAATGCACTGAGGCGACAAGCCGACAACCTGAATCGTTTAGGTCAGGCTGATAAAGCTCTGCCCAAAGCGCTGGAAGCCATGCAAATTGCTATCGATGCCAACAATGCCATCCCGCTGCAAATCATCCGTTATGACCTGGCTCATATTTATTTAAACTTATATGCCTATCCACAGGCGATTCAAATCGCCAGTGATGGTTTAAATCTGGCAATGACAGGGGATGACAGTAACCGACAGGCCAATTTTTTGCACTTGTTAGCTGAAGCCAGCCGGCTGTATCAGCAAAATCAATCTGCAGAAGACTTTGCCCGCAAAGCACTGGAGCTACGCCTGGGCCGGCAGGAACAAGCCTTAACAGCACAATACCATTTGAGTCTGGCTCGTAGTTTATTGCCTCAGCATAAATACCAGGAAAGTGAGCAGCAGTTGCAGCTGGCCTTGTTAGCGGCGCAACAAGTGGATAACAAGATTGAACAAGCTGATGCCTTACAAAGCCTGGCCTGGCTGGATTTACATTTTGACCGCGCAGTTGCGGCACATGCCAAATATCTGCAAATCAGACAATTGCTGCAGACGGAGGATCATCAGCCGAACTTACGGGTATTTAGCTTACGTCATTTAACGGCTTTACTTGAGTTTAACCAGCCAGAGCAGGCATCCGCTTTATATGATGAGCTGGCCTTACAGCTTTCTCAGTTTACTGAGCCTCAGAATCAACTGGATTACTGGACTGTTACAGCCAGACTGGCCCAATTTAATAACCAATCCCCGCAGGCCTTTCTGGCTGCGGAACAAGCACTTGCTCTGCAGCAAAAGTTATTTGATGACAGAATTCATAAACAAGCGCTGGTGATTGCCAGTGAGCAGCATAAAAACCTGCTGGAGCGTGATCTGCAACACGCAGCTCAGCAAGGCCAACTGGATCAACTGACCAATCAGCATCAGAAAAATATGCTGGTCTTGCTGTCTGTTGGCGCCTGTTTAGCTTTAGCTTTGTTGTTGTCGTTGTTTTATCACAAGTCACGCCGCAATCGCCTGTTACTGCAAAAGCAGCAGGAAATGGCACAGCAAAAAATAGCCATCAAAAATGAGTTTATAGCCACCCTGGGCCATGAAATCCGTACGCCGTTACAAGGTATTGATGCAGTGCTGGCTCAGTTGTTACCTCAAATCGAACAAGCAGATGGCCAACAAAAAATACAGCTGGCCCGCCGTTCTGTCTGGTCGCTGGATAATATTATCAATAATATTCTGACCAGCAGCAGGCTTGATTATGGTGTCTATCAACCCGTGGACCAGCAGGTTGTGCTGACCGAAGTGCTGGGACGGTTAAACGACTTGCTTGAACCTTTGGCCAGTAATAAAGGGCTTAAATTAAGCTGTTCAGTTGCGTCCAATGTGCCTGGCTTATTGCTGCTGGATGAAAACTTGCTGACTCAGTTACTGACCAATCTGATCTCTAACGCAGTGAAATACACAAAACAAGGCGAGATTGAAGTCAGGGTGGAGCTGCTCAGCCAACAAAACTCTACTCTGAACTTATTGTTTAAAGTGCGGGATACAGGGGTGGGCTTAACTGCGCTGCAAATCAGCCAGTTATTACGGGGTGAACGCTTGAGTCAACAGCGCTCATTGCAGGCGGGCCCTGGCCTTGGCATGTTGGTTTGCCAAAAATTATTACAACAGCTGGGTTCAGCGCTGGAGATCCAGTCTGTGCCAGGACTCGGCACCGAAGTCAGTTTCAGCCTGAAGTGTCAGGCTTCGGCTTTATTGCCACAAGTGCAATCAGGCACCACAACGCAACTAGCGGCTTTGGTGGTTGAAGACGATGAATTATGCCGTGTCAGTCTGGAACAAGCCTTAACCCAACTGGGTTTTGTTGTGACAACAGCCAGCAGTCTGCAACAGGTGCAGCAGTTACCCCAACAAGTATGGGCCTGGGTGTTTTTGGATGGTCAGTTAGAGGATGCCGATGCGCAGCTAACTATCCATCAGTTGCAGCAACAACAGCAGGTCGATGACAGCAGCCGTTTTATACTGGTCACTGGCTCACAGGAAAAACAGCCGCCTGCTCAGATCAGTAGTATCTTGCTCAAACCCTGGCGACGTGAACAGTTGCAGGCGCTGATTGCCCAACTGGCTCAACTGCCGCCGCTGAGCCCTTTGTATCAAACCGACTATCTGCAACAGGCGTTGCTGGCGTTAAAAACAGAACAACGGCAAAGTCTTCACAATCATGTGCAGGAGCAGCTTGTCGCCCTGCAGCATGAATTAACACAAACCAAACCAGATCCTAAAGTATTCCATCGCCTGATAGGCAGTATGGGGCAACTGGGTTTAATGCGTTTAAGCCAGTTCTGCCGCCTGGCAGAACAACAACTGATGCAGCATGAGGCGTTGGAACCCTGGCTATGCAGCCAGTTACAGCTTTGCCTGCAACAAAGTAAACAAGTGATCGCATTGTTATTTGAAGGTTATAACCAGAACAACTGACATGGCGCAGTCAACTACCAGCTGTTATTCAGTGGTGATTCAGAGCTGGTGCCGCAGCATGGTTTTTTTCACCTTATTGAGGTTGTTATGAAGTATATCTGTGCCAGTACCTTGATGCTGGTAAGCGGCCTGAGTTATGCCAGTGATCAATGTGCTTTGACCTTGCAGGACGATTTAAAAGTCAGCCCCTCAGTAGTCAGCATTCAACGGGGTGATCAGGAGTTGTGGCGTATTGATACCAAGGGGCAGTTATGGCTGGCTCAGCAAAAAAGCAGCAGCAACGCCGAAACCCAACAGCATCTGAAAACTTATCAGCAAGGTATTCGTACACAAGTCACGGCTTCAGCGGCTTTGATGGATGATAGTCTGCAACTGGCGCGCACTGTGCTGGATCAAAATGTGCAAACAGCCACAGGCATGAGTCTGGCCGAAAACCCGGAATTACAGCAACCTGTGGATGAACTGGAACACCAACTGAATCAGTTGGTGCAACGGCAAGGAGATACCATTTATGTCTACGGCAGTCAGCTGCGCTCAGCAGATAAAAACTTAGCTAAAGAAGCAGAACAACGAATTCAGCAAGCTGTGGCTAAAATCAGTGGCCAGATGATGCTGACTTTAGGGCAAAATGTACTGCAAAGCCCAGGTTCTGCCACGGAGAAAATGCAAAGCTTCCGCGCGAAAATGCAAACCTTCGGTAGTCAGTTAAAAACTGATATGCAAAAAAACAGTAAAAATTTACAACAACGAGGTCAGCAGATTTGTCAGCAACTGAAAACTCTGGACCAGCTGGAACAACAAATTCAGCAACAAATCCCGGCCATGTCACCTTATGATTTGATAGATGGTCAGAGTGAAGGTTTTAAACCGGTGATCTGATACAAGGAAACACTAATGATCCAACGTATACAACCCAGCAAAAGATACAGTGAAGCCGTGATCGCTAATGGTCTGGTGTTTTTATCCGGTATGGTGCCGGACAATCTGGATGCAGACGCCACAGCACAAACGGCTAATGTGCTGGCGCAAATTGACGCGCTGCTGACTGAAGTCGGCATCACGAAAAGCCGCATTGTCGATACCACTATTTATCTGGCCGATATGGCGGATTACAACGCGATGAATACAGCCTGGGATTTGTGGGTTGAAGAAGGTCAGGCTCCGGCTCGCGCCACAGTGGAAGCGCGCCTTGCCAATCCATTATGGAAAGTAGAAATTAAGGTCACAGCAGCACTTTAATTTCTGCTTGTTTCTTGTTTGCTCTGAACTTCTTTTGCCAGTTGCTGTAGTTTTTCGCTTTGACCAAAAACTTCAGCAAACTGCGCGACAGTCATTTTCTCTTTGTCTGTCACTGGTGCCTTAGCATCCACTGAACTGCCTTCTTTGCAATCAATGGGATATAGAATCTTTCCTATAGTCCACTCTGCTTTGACTATGGCCCCCATCATAGCGGTATGGCCTCTTTTATCGCGTAGACAGGCATCCGCACCTTGTTGAAGTAACACCTCGACAGCCTGCTGCTGACCGGCATAAGTAGCAACCATCAAAGCGGTATAACTTTGGCTATTGCGTTGATCCACAGGAAAGCCCTGCAGTAAAAACTCATTGAGCACCACAAGATCCCCAGTGCGGGCAGCAGCAAAAAAGTAGGACGTGAGTTGTTGCAATGGATCCTGCGGCTGTTCTTCCGCCGAAACAGCAGCGGATAACATCAGAATACTCAGTATAAAATGACGCATCTGCTTATCTCCTTCACAGTGAATAAGTGCCTGCGAAACTCACCCTGGGTGCAGGACAGAGCATACGAGTTTCGCAGGGCTTTAAAAAAAGGTCAGCTGGCAGAAACTGTCAGCCAACCTGCACCAGGGATCGACTTACAGGGATTTAGCGATTTGCTGCACTTGTTTTAAATCGCCATTGACGGCTTTGGTTAAACGAGTGCCATAGTCACTGTCCGCTTTGTAGAAGTGCGCCAGCATTTTGTGTTTCGTCACTGCATCTTTCACCTGACCTAAATCACCGGATAAGTTGCGGATCAGATTGGCTTGTTGCTGCTTATCAAAGCTACGGTACAAAGCACCAGCCTGGCTGAAGTTGTCCTGCTTACTGATGGCTTTTTGCATCACTGTGCCATCCAGTTTTGTTTCCACAGCACGGGCAGCAGCAACTACAGTTTTAGGTTCAATACGGCTTGGCTCATAATTGACGTTAGATTTGCTGCTGGCAAAATTCATAACGCCATTCTGATTGTGGTTATCCACCATCACTTTGGCTTTGTTGATTGGTAACTGGCTGTGATTTGCGCCTAAGCGATACAGTTGAGTATCGGAATAAGAGAAAATACGGCCTTGCAACAAACGGTCTTCAGATGGCTCTATGCCAGGGATCAAGTTGGCTGGCGCAAAAGCGACTTGCTCAGTTTCTTCAAAGAAGTTCTCTGGCATACGGTTTAACGTCATAGTGCCGACTTTACGTTCTTTCACACCAGGCCAGGTTTTAGTGGCATCCAGTGGATTAAAGTCAAAATCATCCAACTGATCAGGTGTGATCACTTGTACATACAGATCCCATTTTGGGTTATTGCCTGCATTGATGTTCTGATACAAATCGCGGGTCAGGTGGTTAAAATCCATGCCCTGAGTTTTAGTCACAGCCTCTGCATCCAGAGATTTCACGCCCTGCTGACTCTTCCAGTTGAACTTGACGTAATGCACCTGACCTTGGTCATTGATAAATTTGTAAGCATGTACGCCAAAACCATCCATTTCACGGTAGCTGGCTGGCGTGCCTAAATCTGAATAGACAAAAGTCAGCATCTGGGTAGAACCCGGTTCGTGCGACATAAAGTCAAACACACGATTTGGGTCTTGTATATTGTCGACAGGCGAAGGTTTTAATGAATGCACCATATCCGGGAATTTAATGGCATCACGGATAAAAAATACTGGCAGGTTGTTGCCCACTAAATCCCAGTTACCTTGATCAGAATAGAACTTTACGGCAAAACCACGAGGGTCGCGCAACGTTTCAGGGCTGTGATTGCCATGGATAACAGTGGAGAAACGCACAAAAACCGGCGTCTTTTTACCTTGCTCAGCAAAAGGCGCAGCTATGGTTAAATCGGATAAATCGTCAGTGGCAACAAATTCGCCATGCGCACCTGTACCACGGGCATGTACTACACGCTCTGGAATACGTTCACGGGCAAAACGTTGTAACTTCTGGATCAGGTGCACGTCCTGCAGTAAGACACTGCCGTTAGCACCTGCTGTAGTGGAATTCTGGTTATCACCCACCGGAGCACCATTGTCTCTGGTTAAAGTATTTGCTTGTACGGCTAAAGACAAACCTAAAGCTACGACTAAGGCTGATTTATTAAACATTATTATGACCCTCTTTGGAGTTCGCTCTATCCTGCCAACACAGAGTAGAGAATCAGGGTCAATTTAAAAAACAAAATAAAACAATCGTATCAATCTGAAAAATGAATTAAATATACAAAAATGGGGTCAGATCACATTGTTAACAGTTAACAATGTGATCTGACCCCATTTTAAATCGACTTAAATTTTACAGGCGCCACCTGAGCAATCGTCTGAATCATCCTCAATTGCAGCCTGTTCTGCTGCTAACTGATCGGCAACCAGCTGTTGCTGTGCTGTCTTTTTCTCAGCACCTTCAAAATCTAAGTGGTCTAAATCAAAATCAAATTCGCTCATCACTATCTCCTGTCTGGCTTTGCTCTGTAGTTGGGGCTTTGCCACCTTATTTTCAACCCAATAAAGATTCAGTTTTACAATACCAACTGGCCTGACTTAATCACCATAGCAGGTTGTTCTAGAGCTTTCACCTGCTGTAAAGGGTCTACAGGCACTGCCACTAAATCTGCAAAAGCACCAACCTCCAGCACTCCTACATTTTGTTGGCCTTGCTCACTTTTCCAGTTTAATAAAGTACCAGCGTTGACTGTGGCAGCCTGAATGGCCTGCAAAGGCGTCATGCCCCACTGCACCATATAAGCAAACTGACGGCCGTTTAAGCCATGAGCATAAACGCCTGCATCTGTGCCATAGGCCATCTTCACTCCAGCTTTTACCGCTTTCTGGAAGTTTTGTCGTTGTAACAAGCCAACCTTTTTCTCTTTGGCTAAAGACTCAGGCAATATGCCGGCTTTTTCGCCTTCGCTTAAAATAAAGTCACTGACATAGACATCCATCACTAAATAAGTGCCGTGCTTTTTCGCCAATTTAATAGCGTCATCGTCAATAAAACTGCCATGTTCAATCGAATCAACACCTGCTTCAATGGCGCGTTTAATGCCCTGCAAACCATGAGCATGAGCTGCTACTATGCGGCCTCTGTCGTGGGCTTCATCTATTAAAGCTTTCATTTCTTCAAAGTTATACTGACTGGCATTCACGTCTGTGTTTTTGGATAACACGCCACCAGTGGCAGCAAACTTAATCACGTCAGCACCGTATTTGATGTTTTCCCGCACTTTTGCCCGAACTTCATCCGGACCATTGGCGACACCTGCACTTCTGGCATTGTAGATATGTGGCAACAGGTTGTTGTCGCAGTGCCCGCCTGTAATACAAATGGTATTGGCTGCAACCCGCATCCGTGGCCCCTGAATTTCGCCATCCTCAATGGCATCACGCAACGACACATCGGCGTACCCTGCAGCCCCTAAATTCCGTACTGTGGTAAAGCCAGCTTTTAAGGTAGCTTTAGCCGCACTGACACCAAAGATGGCTTCACGGGTTGGAGTTTCTACTAAACCACGATAGCCATGTTTTTGTGGATCTGAAGTTAAATGCACGTGCATATCAATCAGGCCCGGCACTACATAATGCCTGGATAAATCAATCGACTGTACGTTTTTGGGAGCCTCTTCTGCATCAACAATAGCGCTGATGCGACCTGCTTCAACCAAAATAGCTTTGTTTTTCTGGTAATTGCCTGTGCGCACATCAAGCAGATGCCCGACCTGGATCACCTGCTCAACCTGAGCTAAAACCACAGAGCTGAATAATCCAGCCAACAACACCGATACCTGACTTACCTTCATAACCATCCTTATTTACATCACTTTTTAGTTAGCTGACTCGTCTTTCGCCGACAGTTCAGCCACACGACGTTCCAGTTCATCTAATTTGGCGCGGGTTTTCGCCAGCACCTGAGTTTGCACATCAAACTCTTCGCGGGATACAAAATCCAACTGACTGAGTTTTTGCTGTAGCACCTGCTTTACTTTGTTTTCAACATCATCAGCCATCTCACGCATTTTAGGTGGGATAGCGGCGCCGATTTGTTTGGCAATTTCTTCAATCTTTTTTGGATCAATCATGGTCTGGCTCCTGTAGCGTCATTTTATTCTACGAGCCTTTAGGCTCAAGGTGGATCCATTCTGCCGCATATTTGCCGGACTTGCTCGTTTTGTGCAGAAATCAGCACGCCTCAGCCCGCTAAATTTGAGTTAAACTAGCTTCCTTCTGTAAAAGGTGTCTGATGAAACTTAACTCTCAACAAAACGATGCTGTGCATTATATCAGCGGGCCTTGCCTGGTTCTGGCTGGCGCTGGCAGCGGCAAAACCCGGGTGATCACTAATAAAATTGCGTATTTAATTCAGCAATGTGATATGCCTGCCAAACATATAGCGGCCGTGACTTTTACCAATAAAGCCGCCCGCGAAATGAAAGAGCGGATTAAACATCAGCTGGCTCGGCCTTTGTTGAGAGGTTTAACTGTTTCCACTTTTCACACCTTAGGCTTAGAGATCCTGAAAAAGGAATATCGTGCTATTGGTTATAAGCCTAACTTCACGCTGTTCGACGATCAGGACAGCATGGCGCTACTCAAAGAGTTGACCGATGACGAGCTGCAAGGTGATAAAGATTTACTGAAAGCTTTGCAAAGCAAAATCTCTTCGTGGAAAAACGATTTAACTTTACCGGGTCAGGCACTGGCGCGCGCCACGGATGCTCAAAGCATCAGCTTTGCCAACTTCTACCAGCAATACGCCCAGCAGCTGCGCGCTTACAACGCTTTGGATTTTGACGATTTAATTATGGTGCCCACCTTGTTGTTCGCCTCCAATGAGCAAGTGCGGCAAAAGTGGCAACAAAAAATCCAGTACTTGTTGGTGGATGAATATCAGGACACCAACACCAGTCAGTACGAGCTGGTGAAATGGCTGGTCGGTGAGCGTCAGCGTTTTACTGTGGTCGGCGACGACGATCAGTCGATTTATTCCTGGCGGGGTGCCAAACCACAAAACCTGGTGCTGTTGGGCAAAGATTTTCCGAATTTAAAAGTCATTAAGCTGGAGCAAAACTACCGCTCAGCCGAACGTATTCTGAAAGCGGCCAATATTCTGATCGCCAACAACCCACACGAATACGATAAACGACTATTCAGCGAACTGGGGTATGGTGTGCCTTTGCGGGTATTACCCACCCGCAACGAAGAAGATGAAGCTGAAAAAGTAGTGGCCGAGATCATTTCGCACCGCTTTATTAACCGCACTCAGTATAAAGAATATGCGCTGCTGTATCGCGGCAACCATCAGGCCCGGGTATTTGAAAAGGCACTGATCACCAACAGAATTCCTTATAAAGTTTCAGGTGGCACTTCGTTTTTTTCCCGTGCTGAAATTAAAGACATCATGGCGTATTTACGTTTGCTGGTGAATCAGGACGATGACAATGCGTTTTTGCGTATTATCAACACGCCCAAACGTGAAATTGGCGCCGCGACGCTGGAGAGAGTGGGTAGTCTGGCCAACGAAAAACATATCAGCTTGTTTGCCGCCTGCTTCGAGCCTGAACTGGCAGAACGTTTGCCTGCTCGTGGCCTGCAGGCGGTGCAAAACTTTGCTAACTGGATTAATCATGTCGCAGACAACGCGCTACGTGCTGATCCAAAAGAAGCAGTGAAAGATTTGATCCGACAAAGTCAGTACGAAGCCTGGTTATTTGAAAATAGTGCCAGCCCAAAAGCAGCTGAAATGGCTCTAAAAAATATCAATGAGCTATACCGCTGGATCAGTGAAATGCTCGAAGGCAAAGACGATGAGGAGCCGCTGAGTTTAAACGAAGTGGTCACCAAACTAACGCTACGGGACATGATGGAGCGTCAGGAGCAGGAAGATGAGGCTGATCAGGTGCAACTGCTAACTTTACACGCCTCTAAAGGTTTGGAATTCCCTTATGTCTTTATGGTCGGCATGGAAGAAGGTTTGTTGCCGCATCAAAGCAGCATAGATGAAGATAATGTCGAAGAAGAACGCCGTTTGGCTTATGTAGGTATTACCAGAGCCCAACGTGAGCTGATTTTTACCTATGCCCGCGAACGCCGTCAGTATGGTGAAATCATCAAACCTGAACCAAGCCGGTTTTTATATGAATTGCCTGCTGATGATTTGGAATGGAGCAAAGCTGCGCCAGTCAAAACTGAGCGGCAACGACAAGAAACAGGCCTGGCGCACCTTGACAGATTACGCCAGTTGTTGAAAAAGCCCTGATTGGGTTTCGCTCACCGGGCTGCTATCAGCAAAATAGCAGCACCCCAGTTGAGTCAGGTAAGCACGGCTTTCATCACTTTCAGCTACAGCAGCAACCAGACGGTATTTGTGGGTTTGTGCCAAACTTAACAGCACTTGCAGCAGCTGTTTACGCTGATCACTACGCTGTAAACTGCGGCTAAAGGCAGTGTCTAACACCACAAAATCAAACGGATATTGCACAAGCAAACCTAAAGCAGCCACTTCAGCAGCAAACTGATCCAGCAACAAGCGAATACCAAGCCGCTTTAGCAGATGTAAATTAGCCAGTTGAGTGCTGGTTAAACGCAACAAATCCGCTTCGTTAAAGCCAATACACAACTGATGTAAAGGCAAGACCGAATGGCGTAATACATTACAGAGCTTATCAAAAAGTACAGTGTTGTTCAGATGACCACTACCCAAAGTAATGCTGAACACTTCCGCACTGGCATTTTTCTGGCAAAGCTGACGCACCAGCTCCAGTTCAATATCAGGCATTAAACCAGCCTGAGTCGCCTGACGTCTTAATTCAGCTTTTTGTTCTGCATCCCCCTGCTGCCAGTCCAGTAACACCTGATAACCCAGCACTTGTGCGTCAGCTTGCAATAAAGGTCGAAACGCAGGCGCAAACTGTTGCTGATCGACCGCCTGTTGCAAGGCCTGTTCCTGTCCCAGTTCCTGCAGCATTTGCTGGCGCATAGAGTCATTAAAAATCACAAAGCGGTTACGGCCAAACGACTTGGCCTGATACATAGCCGCATCAGCGTCACGTAATAATTCGTCTGCATTCTGGTATTCAGGCTGATAACAGGCAATACCTAAGCTGGCGCCTGAACAGACTTGCTGACCTTCGAGCGTCATCGGCTGGCGCAGAGACTCAATCAAACGTTCTGCCACTTCTTCAGCATCAAAATCACTTTGGATTTGGCCTAATAAAATAACAAACTCATCGCCGCCTAAACGAGCCACTAAATCATGTTCCCGCACTGTTTGTTGCAAGCGCTGACTGACTTCGATTAAAAACAGGTCGCCAATATGATGGCCCAGGGTATCGTTAATCAGTTTAAAACGGTCTAAATCGATAAACAACAAAGCAAAACGTGAGGTGGCTTCCCGATTCCGATAGGAAAAACGCTGGCGCAACTGCATTAAAAACATCTGACGATTTGCAAGGCCAGTTAAAGCATCATGGTTGGCCTCGTGAAACAGTTTTTCTTCGGCTTTTTTTCGCTCTTCCACCTGCAAACGCAAAAACAAATTGGTTTGCCGCAATTCGCGGGTACGTTCAAAAATACGCTTTTCCAGCTCTTCATGCTGCTGTTTTTGTTGCTCTGTGTTTAGCTTACGGGAAATAGCCACTGCAATATGCTGAGATACAAAACGCAATAGATTCAGCTCTTGCTCACTATAACTATAGGTATTGTCGTAACACTGCAGTGCGATCACTCCCAGCACCTGCTCGCCAATTAATAATGGTGCGCCTAACCAACTGGTCGACATAGCATGGTGACCGAGACTGGACTGAACACGGTCAACTACACCGTTTTTGATCAAGTCCAATAACTGCAACTGACTGATTAATTTGGCTTCTCCGGCACGGATCACATATTCAGTGAGACCACTTTGTAGCGCACGTTCTCTAGGTGTTGGTGTGTATTGATCCAGATAAAACGGGAAATGCAGCCTGTCACCAGCTTCGTTTAACAGAGCTATGTAACAGTTATCCGCTTTCATCAGCTCAGACAAAATTTGATGCACTTCATGATAAAAACTCATCATGTCGGTGCTTTTAGCTGTCATCTCAGAAAT
>Ga0180008_1001340_pt1 | contig 15810 bp, 11 predicted proteins | sample MM_PW_MetaG_FD_121121 | JGI IMG/M metagenome (GOLD analysis project Ga0180008, IMG submission 121121) | Groundwater microbial communities from the Aspo Hard Rock Laboratory (HRL) deep subsurface site, Sweden - MM_PW_MetaG | ecosystem: Environmental > Aquatic > Deep subsurface > Groundwater...
ATGTATCATTTATTTTTTTAAAATGGTCTAAATCAAAGAAAACTACAGCATATTGAGTGTTTATTCTAGTATAAGCACTTTCTATTTTTTTAACTTCTTCTGTAAAAGCTTTTCTTGTTAATAATCCAGTTAAAGAATCTTTCATATTTTCAGTTTTTGTTTTTGTTAATTCATTTTCTAAATTTTTTACTTTTTCTTCAAGTTCTTGAACTTTTGTTTTTCCAGTTTCCAGTTTACTTGTAACTGTATTCATTTCTTTTTCTATTAATGTTGCAGCATTTACAAGTTCATTTTGTAGTTTTGCAAGAGCTTCTATGCCATTTTCATTAATATTTATAGCTTCAATTTTTTCTTTAATATTTAAAACATTTTTAGAACCAGAACCATTACTAGAAATTGCTTCATTTAAATACTCTTCCATAAGGAAAACAAGTTTTGAGATATCAGAAGTTCTTTCAATTACTACTTTTTTATCTCTTTCGAATCTTTTTGTTATGAACTCTTCTATTTTATCTTGAATCTCTTTTTTGAATAAAAGAGTTGAATCATTATCTATTTGATTAAAAAGTGAATCAATTTCATCATTTGTTTTAGAACAAATAGACGGAAGAAGTGATTGCTTTATTAATGATGCTAAATGTTGTACATTTTCAGGACAAACTCTTTTTAATAAAAGAGGGATTAATTTTTCTGGTGAATCCAAATTATTTGAATTTACTAATTCTTTTTCCCTTTGTGATAGTTGTTCAAAGATTTTTTTAAGTATTTCATTCATAACAAATTCCTAGATATTATTTAATTTTTATGATAAAAGTTTTTTCACCATTTCATTTATTCTTTTTCCATCTGCAACACCTGCAAATTTTTTAGTTGCAGCTCCCATAACTTTTCCCATATCTTTCATTGAAGCAGCTCCTGTTTGAGATATTATTTCTTTCATTCCTACTTCTAACTCATTATCACTTACTTGTGCTGGAAGGTATAACATAAAAATATCAACTTGCTCTTGTTCTTTTTGAACTAAATCATCCCTTGAAGCTGTACTATATTGAGCTATTGCTTCTTCTCTTTGTTTGATTCCTTTTTGAATAAGTTTAATAACTTCTTCATCATTAAGCTCTCTTCTTTCATCAACTTCTATTTGTTTAATCATAGTATTTATAGATCGAATAGAGTCTCTTTTTACAACTTCTTTTTCTCTCATCGCTGTTTTTAAATCTTCTTTTAACTGCTCTTTTAAGCTCATATAAAATCCTTATAAATATTATTATTTTTTGAATTATAGCTTTTTAAGAATTAAAGCTTTCTATTAATTCTTCTAGTTCTAAAAATCTTTCCACTTTTTGCTCATAAATCTCTTTTGTTTCATCTAACTCATTTGACATGGCAACAATTCCTTTTTGCTCATAACACTTAGGATCCATTAAACAAGAATTTATTTCTTCAAGTTTTAACTCTAGTTTTTCTAACTCTTCAGGTAACATATCATATTCTCTTTGATCTTTATATGATAGTTTAGTTTGTTTTTTTATTGTTTGAACAGTTTTTGGAGTTGATATTTCTTTTTCTACTTCTTTTTCAAATGATTCAAGATCTTTTATCTCTTTTTCAATTTCTAAATATTCAGTATAAGGTTGGAAACTTTCCATAATTCTTGAATTTCCTTGAAATACAAAAAGTTTTTTAGCAATTTTATCAACAAAATATCTGTCATGAGATACAAATATTAAAGCACCTTGAAAGTTTTGTAAATACTCTTCAAGGATATTAATTGTTGGAATATCTAAGTCATTTGTAGGTTCATCTAGAATCAAACAATCAACTTTTCTAGTAAAAAGTAGGGCAAGGGCAACTCTATTTTTTTCTCCACCACTTAATGTACCAACTTTTTTATCAAGATACTCTCTTGGGAATAAGAAGTTTTTTAAATAACCAAAAACATGCATGTTTCTGCCATCATCTAAAATAACCCTATCTCCACCATTTGGACAAAATGTTTCTAATATATTTCGTTCATCATCTAACATATCTCTTTGTTGATCAAAATATCCAATATTGAAATCACCTTTTTTAAATGCTCCACTATCAACTGTCATTTTTTCCATAAAGATTTTTAAAAGGGTAGATTTTCCACTTCCATTGGGCCCAACTATTGCAATTGTGTCTTTTTGTAGAATTCTTGTTGTAAAATCTTTAATAAGTTCCTTATCTCCAAGAGTTTTACAAATATCATCTAACTCATAAAGCATTTTCTTTTTATTTTTTTGATTATCATCTGTATTAAATGATTTTTGCTCTCTTTGCAGTTCTAAGCTCATTTTTCTAATTTGAGCAGGATTACTTCTAGCTTGTTTTTTTAAGTCAAAATACTCTGATTTTCTTCTTTCGTTTCTTTTTCTTCTAGCTGTCACACCTCTTTGCATCCAATGGGCTTCACGTTTAACAAGTCGTAAAAGATTTTCATGATCTTTTTGTAAATTTTCCAAAAGATGAGTTTTTTGCTCAAGATAAGCTGAATATCCACCATTAAATTTTCTTAATACACCATCTTCAACTTCAACCACACTTGTTGCAATATTATCAATAAAATATCTATCATGTGAAATAAAAAGTAGGGTGAAATTGTTTTTTAAAAGTAGTTGTTCTAAAAATTCAACCATATAAACATCAAGATGATTTGTAGGTTCATCTAAAAGTAAAACATCAGGTTTTTTAAGTAGAAGTCCAGCAAGACTAACACGACGCTGCTCACCTCCACTTAAAAGGTTTACATCTTTGAATTCATACTGTTTTAATTGGAATTCAACTAAAACACGCTCAACCATATTATCTAAATCCCAAGCATTGTGAAAATCAATAAAACTTGCTAGTTCACTTTGTCTTCGAATTAAATTTTCATCTTCATAGTTTGTTACTAATTTATTTGTTATTGCTTCATACTCATTTTTAGCAGATTTTAGCTCAGCTAATTGCTCTTCAATAGCATCTCTTACAAGAAGGTTTGCTTTAAATTTTGGTTGTTGATCAAGCATCTCAATTTTAAGAGATTTATCAATAGCCATTTCCCCACTATCAGGTTCTGTATTTCTCATAATTATTTTAAAAAGTGTAGATTTCCCTTGACCATTTTGCCCAATTACTGCGATTCTTTGTCCACTGTTTAAAGTAAAATTTGCATCTTTTAAAATAATTTTTGTGTCGTATTGTTTTGAAATGTTTTGTAAGTCTATCAACGCCATATATTTTTAATTCTCCCGTAAAATCGGTATTTTTTAGTTAAATAATATGGCATGATAGCTAATAAATAGTTATATTATGCTTTTTGTTACTTTGTATTTTATATTCTATTTTTACTGTTTTTTTGCACTAAAATCTGAGCTAATTTCTACGTTATCTGTAGATTTTAAATTAATATTTCCTTTCATATAATTGGCAGTAATTCCATACAATGTACCTGAACCACCACTTCCTTGTGTTGTTCCAGTAGGACTTAGGGAAAAAGTTGCAGAATTACCATTTAAATCTCCATCAAAGGTAAGTATCTTATTTGTACCATTTCCAATATCACTAATATTAATTTTTCCATTTGAAATTTCATTAGCAGTTTTTCCAAAATCTATATCCATAGATATTCTACTATCACTAGGAATTGCAACTGTTTGACCTGTTATATTAACTAAATTATTAGTTGATGATAATTCACTTGGAAAATTACCAATATAACTAGCTGTTGAATTACTTATTCTGAAAAATAGTGAAGGTGTTTTAGTAATAAAATTTGCTACATTATCTAATCCACTTAAATCTCCACTTAAAGTGTTACTTACACTTGTTGAAGGAAGAGTAACTATTGGGGTTGCTTCTTTAATTGTATTTACTACTTTATTTGTTAATACTTCTTCATTAGAAGAAATACTCTCTGAATTAATAATATTTTCACTATTAGTGTTGTTTGTAGAAGCATTTTCTGAAGTATTAGCATTTTCTGAATTCGTAGAAGCATTTTCTGAATTTGTAGAAACATTTTCTGAAGTATTAGTACTCTCAGTATTTGTAGAAATATTTTCTTTAGTAGTATCATTTTTTATACTGGTAGATGCAGAAATATTTTCTTTATTACTATTTACAGAAATATTATCAATAGGTAAATTTTCTTGAATCTCTAAATCTTTATTTATCTTTTCTAAATCATTTTTTTTGATTCTTTTCGTTTTGAATTTATCATTACTTTTTTCTTCAAAGGAGATGAATTCACCTTTATTTACAATAATACTATCATTTGTTATATTGTTTTTTATTTCAATTTGACCTTCTGTACAAAATATCTTTTCATTATTATTTTCAAGAGCAACGACAATTTGTGTTCCTCTTATTCCAATAGAAGCACTTTTAGTTTTTAATTTGAAATTTTCAGGCGCAATTTTTCCAATTTTCCCTGTAATTGTTCTAAATATACCTTTTACCATTGCAAATTCTGCTTTGGTATTTTTTTCTTCAAATAAATAATCATTTATTTTTAATATAGAATTTTGACCTACGGAAATAATTGTATTATCCAAAAAAAGTATTTGTAATTTTGTATTTTCTTTTGTATTTAAAGTATCATCTTTTTGAAAAATAGAGTTTTTATCTACTTGGATACTTTCACCTTCTCTTATAATAATTGCTTCACCGTTAAATGAAACAATTTTTCCTATATTATTTGCTAATAAAAAGTTACTAATAAAAAGCAAAAATAAAATAAGCTTTTTCATCTTTTATTCCTTTACCAATTGAATGTTTTTATATAGTTTATTTTGCCATCAATTTCTTCATAAGGATATGCTCCTTGATTAGAATTATTTTTTGTAAAAGAAGTAGATAACATAATTTGATTTTCTTTATTTATTTTAGTTAAATAAGATAATCCTACAAAATAATAGTTATCTTCTCTTTTTGAATCAAAATAATTATTTGTATATTTATAATAACTCTTCATGTATTCTAAATCGAATTTTATTAAATTTTTATTATTAATTTGATAAACATACTCCATCCCAGTTAGTATACTATTTTTATCTAAATCGATTCTTGTGGTATCTATTCTTACACTTTTTGAGAATTTTGAATAAATATTTAAAGTAGTTAATAAATTATATTTTAATAAAAACTCATACTTGTCAAAGTTTTTATCTTTATCTGATTCATCTAAATATAATATTCTTTGATAATTTAAAGAACTTAAAATGGAAGAATTAGAAAAACTAGGTGTTAAATTAAAAATATTAAAATTTTCATTATCTTTTTTATCTATTCTTGTAAAACCAAAATTCAAACTATAAATATTTTTTGTTTTTTGATCAAAATATAAGATAGTTGGTTTATAAGAATAAGCTGTTAAATTTTCCATATTTTCATGAAAGTAATTTTTATTATAAATAAAAATAGAATTTTTTAGAGTATATGAAGAGTCTTTAAAATTATTTGAGAAATTTAGCATTAACATTTCATTATGATAATTATCAGCAATAGGTTTTTCTCCACTTACTGAAATATTATTTAATCCTGACAATCTATATTCAGGAGAATCTAAGCCACTATTAACATTCGTACTTCTTCCTACACCCACTAAAATTGAAGCATTTGCATAAAAATATTTGGATTCTTTGTTTATTGCATCTAAATAGTTATCTACAGATTTTTTAGTATTGTTATTAATATCCGATTTACTTAAAATCATAAACTCTTTTTTTGCATCATTCTTCAAATTTAATTTAAAAAGAAGTTTTGCATATTCATATCTTGCTTGATTGAAATCTGGCTTTTGAGTTAAAATTCTTTCAAAAGCGGCCATTGCTTCGTCATTCTTATTTATTTGAATTGCACTTAAGGCTAAAAAATAATTAACATTAATATTATATGAATCTATTGTAAATAGTTTAAAAAATAGTTCATAAGATTTCTGATAATCTTTTATTTTATACATAACTGAAGCGGTTATATAATCATTTGAATTTTCTATTGATTGTGTATATTGTTCTTCTTGAGCTTTAACTATATTATTTGTTGTTATTTCATTATTTGCCTCTATAAAAATACTTAAAAAGGCTAAAATTATTAATTTTAGATACATTGTTTATCCATTTTAAAAGTTATTATATTATATCATTATTTAAATTCATGTTTATGTAATAAAGAAAAATTCTTATTTTTGATAAATTCTTCACATCTATGAATATAAATATCGTAAATTTTTTTCTTTTCATATTCAGTATTTAATTTATGAAATATTGCTAATGCTTTTTCTAATTCTTTATTTTCAAATTCTTTTATTGCTTGGCTATATTTTTCTAATTCATTGTTAATATTTTTGTAATCATTTTCCAATGATATAACTTCCCAAAGTTTTATTGGTATTTCTTTTCCCTTAACTTGAACAAAATCTAAATATCTAAAAATATAATTTTCTTTTAGTTTCTCTTTTGTATTTTCAGATATTATTAAATTACACCCATAAAATTTACATAAAGATTCTATTCTAGAACCCAAATTTACATTATCACCAATAATTGTATAATCACTTCTTCCAATGCTTCCTATTTCTCCGACTGTTGCTATTCCTGTTGTTATTCCAATTCCAATATTTATTTGGGGTTGATCTAAATCTTTTAGAATAATATTTAGTTTTTTTAATTCTTCTAATTGCTCTAAAGCACTAATTACTGCTTTATCAGCATGATTGTCTATATCAAAAGGAGCATTCCAATAAGCCATAATTGAATCACCTATATATTTATCTATTGTTCCATTATTTTTAATTATTATTTTGCTCATAGGTGTCATATATTGATTTAAATATTTAATTAGAAGTTCTGGTTTATTTATCTTTTCAGAAATATTTGTAAATCCTCTAATATCACTAAAGAAGATGCTTACTTCTTTATTTTGTGCTTTTAGACTATTGTCATCAATGTTTTTTAATAATTCTTCCATAACATCTTTTGATACTTTAGAAGCAAATTTATTTTTAATTTCTTCTTTCTTTTTGATTTCATAAAAATATCCAATAATTAAACTAATAATTCCACTTAAAATAATTGAAAATATTGGAAATAAGATATTTAAAACAACTCCTGTATTAAACATTAGATAATAAATATAATAGATGGTAACAAATAAAAATAAAATAGTAAAAATAGGAGTTAACCAAATAGGAATTTTTCTAATAATAAAAAATGTAAAGAAACTTAGAACAAATATGATTACAATATTTACACCTTCAACCCAAGAGGCCTTATATAAAAAGTCTTGAGATATTATGTTATCAATTGCATTGGCATGGATTTCAACCCCTGGAAATATAGATTCAAAAGGAGTTGCTCTTAAATCCATAAGTGCAGCAGCAGAAGTTCCAATGAGTATAATTTTATTTGTAATATCTTCTTTATTAAAACTATTATTATAAATATCAAGTGCTGATATGTATTTAAATGTTTTTTCTTTTCCTCTAAAATTAATCAATAATCTACCATATCTATCTGTTGGAATCATAAAATCGCCTACTTGAAGATTTTTAATTCCATTTTCATCATAGTTTATATATATTTTATTTATTCCTAATCCTATTCTTAAAGTTTCAAGACTCAAAGAAGGATAAATTTCATCTTCATATGATATTATCAAAGGGATACTTCTAATTATTCCTGTATCGTCAGGTATGTTATTAAAAAAACCAGAAGAGTAAGAACTATCTTGAAGTATTGGAATATTTAAAATAGTTCCTTGGGCTGTGATTAGATAATTTTCTCCTTGTTTTTTATTTTTTTCAATAAATATTGTTTGAATTGAAGGGGCATTTTTATTTATATATTTTTTGTTTGTAAGTTCAAATTGATATCCAAGAATAGTTGGAGTATTAGCAATTGCTTGAGAAAAATCCAAATCAAAATTTGGGATATTTTTTTGTTTAATATCAAATTTTTTAAAAATTTTATGAGGTGAAGTTCTATCTTCTTCTGCAAAAACAATATCGAATCCAATGACTGCCACTTCTGCACTTGTAAGGTTGTATAAAATTTTTGACAAAATATCTCTAGACCAAGGCCATTGTCCAAAAGTTTGTAAAGATTTTTCATCTATATCTACAATTGCAACACTATCACTCTTAGGTTTAATTTCACCTCTTAAAGTAAACATAAAATCTCTTAATCTAGAATCAATAGAAGAGGGAAGATTTGGAACATATATATATATCGAACTAATAAAAGAAGCAATTAATAGTGGAATTATAATAAAATTATAGTTTTTTTTTAACATTATTTTATAATTCTAAATCTAACTGATAAGATTTTAATTCTTCTTTGGAATACTCATCTAATATTCTATGATTAAAGAAAAAATTAATTAAATCTTTATCTAGTTCTCCATTATTTGCCATAGATATTAAGATGTTTTTTACTTTTGATAAGGTCATTGCATTTTTGTATGGTCTTGCTGATGCTGTTAATGCTTCAAAGATATCAGCTAGTATCATTATCCTATCTTCTAAGCTAATTTCTTCTGCTTTAAGACCTCGGGGATATCCTAAGCCATTTAATTTTTCATGATGATTACATGCTATATTTAATACATCTTTATATTTTTTAGGAAAAGGTAATTCAGAAATCATATCAAGTGAAAGTTGTGCATGATTTCTTATTATTGTAATCTCTTCTTTAGTTAATGTACCTTTTTTAATTGATAAATTATAAAATTCATCTTCTGTAATTAATGTAAATTTCTCATTATTTTTAATGTATTTTTTTTGTGAAATTAGCTCTAGTTTTTTAATATCGTCATCATTCATAAACTCTCCACCTAAGTTTATTCTTTTTAGAAATTCAAAATCATTATTTATTTCTTGAATATAATTTTCATACTCTTCTTTTGTAATTAGATTTTTTAAAAAATCTATTTCTTTATTTAGTTTTATTATTTCAAATCTTTGTTGTATTAAATCAATTCGATCATATATTTTTTCAAGTTTTGTAGATTTGTCTATTATATGCTCGGGCATTGAAATTTTACCAATATCGTGCATCCATGCAGCAAGAGCTATTTGTTTATAGTCATTTTCATTATATTTTACTTTTTCATATATAGTATTATCTTCATGAATAGCTTTAGCAACTAATAAAGCTATTTTCTCAACTTTAACTATATGATCACTTGTATACGGTGATTTTGTATCAATAGCTTTTGCAATTGTTGATACAAAAGCATCTATAAAATCTTCTAAACTAGTGATTAATTGCATATTAGTTAATGCCATAGCAGCTTGAGAAGCCAGAGAAATAATGATTTTTTCATCTAATTTATTAAAGTTTATTATTACACCATTTTTTAATTTATTAATAAGTTGTAAAACGCCAATTACTTCATTTTCATGATTAATTAATGGAATTACTAACATTGATTTTGAACGATAAGAAGTTTTCATATCAAAATCTTTAGTTCCTTCAAATTTATATTTATTTGTTTTATAAACATCTGAAACATTTATAATTCTTTTTTCATTTGCACAGACAACAGCAACCATTTTATTATTTACTTTTCCATCTTCTTGAAAAATTGCTAAATCAGGCCAATTAAGATCATTTTTTGTTCCACCCATTTTTATATTTAATGTGTCATTTTGTATTACTTTAAAGCTTAAGTATTGTTCATCTTTTGATTTTATGTATAATGTTCCAGCATCAGCATTTGTAAGATTTTTAGTAAGTGTTAATATATCTTCAAGTAATTTATTTTTATCATGTTGTGAACTAAAAGCAAGATTTATTTTCATAATTTCTTCTAATTTATGTTCCGTTAAAAGAGTAGTTTCAAAACTTCCTGTTTCAATATGAATTACATCCCCTTCATTTAGGATTTTACCATTGTAATTAAGCAGTTTATTTTTTTTAATATCTTTTAATAATTCTTTTTTGTAACTAGGTTTTAAATGATAATAAAAAACTGATAAATTTTTTCTTTTTATTGTTTCAAGTCCTTTTGCGATTAGCTCTGGCGTTAGATGTTTTGTTATTTGTGCTAATTCTTGTAATTTATCAGGATAAGAACATTCTATTATTAATGATTTAATATCATCATTACTATTTATCTCTTCCCAAATATCTGGATTTATATATGTATCTCCACTTATTATAAATCCTTGATGGTTTTTTATAATTACAAACCCACAAGATCCTGCTATATGATTTGCTTTAATTGCTTTTATTGAATAGTTATGAATTTTTATGATTTCATTATATTTTATAGGTTTTAAAATTAATGAAAATTCATTTTTATTAAGTAGTTTTATTTTTGTAAAGTCAGGCCAAATAACATCATTAAATGAGTGCTTTTTTAAAACATCTAATGTTTCTTCTAATGCATAAATAGTAAGAGGTGTTTCTCTTTTATCAAAAAAAGTTTCTATTATAAAGGGTAAATCTGTTATATGATCAGCATGAGAATGTGTTAAAAAAATATGATTTATATGTCTTGCTTCATCACCTAATGCATTTAAAATATTTCCAGCATCGATAACTATATCTTTGTATATTTGAAAAGAAGTTGTATTTAAATTTTTTGCTTTGCTGCCACTTGCGCCTAGAATTTTTATATAATTCATGAAAAAAACCTTTAGTTATAATAGAAAAATTATAACTAAAATAGCTTATGTAATGATTATTTAAAAGATTTAGTGATTAATATCATTAATTTTGAAATCATCATATGGGTCCATATGAATATTAATAATCCAATCTCTTTTTTTGTCTAATCTTTTAATTTTATTTTCAATTGAATCACTTGCTCTATGGGCTTCCATTAGAGTTATAATACAGTCAAAAACTAAGTGAACTTCAACAAAAGTTTGGTTTGCAGCTTCTCTTGTTTTTAATAAATGGTATGCATTTACTTTATTGTTGTCTTTTATTATTTCTTCAATTTTTGAAACAAGTTGCGCATCAACAGCTCTATCTAATAACACTAGAATTCCATCATGGATTAGTTCATAAGCTGAGTAAATGATATAAATAGCAATTCCTCCACCTACAAATACATCTATGATTTCATAGCCTGTAAAAGTCACAAGTAATAAAGATGATAAAACAGCTACATTACTAAAAACGTCTGTTTTATAGTGTAGTGCATCTGCTTTAATCACCATCGAATTAGTTCTTTTTGCAACGCCATTTAAGTATATAACAAGTGAAATAGTTATTATTAAAGACATAATCATCACATATATAGATATATCTAAGTATTGAGAAACAGAACCATTTATAGCTTTAGTAATAGCTTGATACAGTAAGAATAAACCAGAAATAGTAATAATTGTACCTTCAATTACAGAGGCTAGGGCTTCAATTTTCCCTCTTCCGTAATTAAATACTTTATCAGCTGGTTTTTCAGAGTTTGAAATAGCAAAATAGTTAAAAATAGATACGAACATATCTAAAACAGAATCAACAGCAGATGCTAAAACCGCAACGGAACCGCTAGCGATTCCGATTACAAGTTTCATTAGAGTAAGTACCGCTGCAACGCTTGAAGATACAACGGTAGCTTTTTTTTGAGGAGTCATTATTTGTTTTCTACAAACTCTTTAATTCTTTTGATCCCCTCTTGAATAGTTGCTAAGTCTGTAGCAAAAGAGAATCTAACATAACCTTCCGTTCCAAAAGCAAGTCCAGGAACTAATGCTACACCTTTTTGCTCTAATAATTCAGCACAAAATTTCATAGAGTCATTTGTTACAGCTTTAATATTTACAAAAGCGTAAAATGCTCCATCTGGATCGATAGTTGAAAGTCCTTTAATTTCATTAAAAGATTTAACAACTATATTTTTTCTTTCTTCAAATGCAGCTCTCATCATTTCAATAGTTTCATCAGCATCACCTTCAAGTGCAGGAATAGCTGCGTATTGAGTCATTGTGTTGATATTTGATGTAACTTGACCTTGAAGTTTAGTTAATGCTTTTGCAAGTGCAACGTCGCAAGTTGCAAGATATCCAAATCTCCAACCAGTCATTGCTACTGCTTTACTTAAACCATTGATTGTAATAGTTCTTTTATACATATCTTCAGATACTTCAGCAGCAGCTGTGAATTTTTTACCATTATAGATAATTTTTTCATACATCTCATCTGAGAATACTAAAATATCTGTACCTTCTAAAACTTTACCAAGAGCTGTTAATTCTTCTCTTGAATAAACAGATCCTGTTGGATTTGAAGGAGTGTTTAAAAGTAAAACTTTTGTTTTTGGTGTAATTGCAGCTTTTAATTGCTCTGGCGTAATTTTAAATTCCGTAGAATCGTCTGTATCAATAAATACCGGAACACCATCTGAAAACTTAACTTGTTCTGGATATGTAACCCAATATGGTGCTGGAATAATAACTTCATCACCTTCTTCAATTAATACTTGAAAAAGGTTAAATAATGAGTGTTTTGCTCCATTACTTATAACAATATTATCTAATTTGTAATCTAAATTATGATCTTTTTTTAATTTGTTAATAATTGCTTGCTTGGTAGCGATGATACCTTCTACTGCTGTATATTTAGTATGACCATCATTAATTGCTTTAATAGCAGCTTGCTTGATGATTTCTGGAGTGTCAAAATCTGGCTCTCCAGCACTAAAACTTAGTATATCTTTACCCTGAGCTTTTAGCTCTCTAGCTAAGGCAGTAATTGCCATAGTAACCGATGGAGACAAGTTCTCCATTCTGTTCGCAATTTTCATTATCATCTTCCTCAATAAAATTATTACTATATTTTTTGATATAATAGTGTCGGATTTTAACAAAAAATTACTTAAGGAATAGTTTGAGTTTTCAAATAGAAATTAATAAAACAATAGTAACAGTAAAATTAGAAAATAAAAAAAATATAAAACATTGCTATTTACGTATTTTGAATAGTGATTTAATACAAATTAGAGCAAATAAATATTTTACAATTTTTGATGCAAAAGAGTTAATAAATAGGAAAAAAGATTGGATTGAAGCATCAATTTTAAAAATGAGAAAAAAATTAATAAATGATGATGAATTTTTGTTTTTAGGTGAAGTGAAAAAACTAGAGGAATATCAAATTAAAAATATTGATATTTTTTATAAAAATGAAATAAAAAAAATATTACCTTCAAAAGTAGAAGAGTTTTCAAAAAAAATGAATTTATTTCCCACATCAATTTCATATAGGAAAAATAAAAGAACATGGGGCTCTTGTAATCATAAAAATGGATTAAATTTTAATATTTTATTAATGAAATTCCCAATTGAAATTATGGAATATGTAATTGTTCATGAATTAGCTCATATAAAACATAAGAATCACTCCAGAGATTTTTGGAGTTTAGTAGCTATTTATTGTCCTAATTATAAAGAGGTTGAAAAGCTATTTAAGAGGTTTTTATAATCTCTCTTATCTTCTCAAATTTTTTAAAAAGTTTTTCATCTTTTGCATTGTTTTGAAAAATACCGTAAGAACGCTCAATATACAATGGATCTGGCTGTTTTTCTGGCTCTTTTTTTTCAATTACATTTGTTACGAAAAAACCTATGTCTTCAACATTTGCAATCTTGAATTTTTTTAATAATGATTTTATATCTGCTTTGTTATACTCGAATTCCATTTTATAAACAGGATGGGTTAATACAAAATATAGAGTTTGATTTTTAACATAACCAAACTTTACCCCTTTTTTTAGTTTTAATGGAAGAACATCTATGAACTTCATTATTAAAAAAGATGTATTAATCTTCCTGAATTCAGGATTATTTTTAAGATGACTAAGTATTTCATTAATTTTTTTCATGTGCTAATTATAGCAGGTTTTATATTATCATTCAGTGGTTGTGGTTACAAAGGTGACCCAATTTATATTTCATCAGATTCTTCGCCAATCGAAAATAATCGAGAAGTTACAAAATAATGATTTATGATTATATAATAATAGGAACAGGCGTTGCTGGGTTAAATGCAGCAAGATTAATACCTAAAAACAAGAGAGTTTTGATTTTATGTAAAATGTCAACTTGGAATTGCAATACCTTTTGGGCACAAGGGGGAATTGCAACGGCAGTTGATGAATCAGATATTCCAACTCATATTAAAGATACTTTAACAGCAGGTGTTGGTTATAACGATAAAAATGCAGTTGAACTTCTAAGTAAAAAATCAATCACCGCTATTAAAAATCTAATTGATTCTGGAATGAAATTTGATAAAAATGAAGATGGCAAATTAGCTTTTACCAAAGAAGCAGCCCATAGTAGAAATAGAATTTTACACGCAGATGGTGATGCAACGGGTAGAATAATGCATTTATTTTTACTTGAACATTGTGAACATGCAATTGTTACTGAATCTGTAGTTTGTGATTTACTAATAAAAGATGATATTTGTTATGGTGTTCAATATTTTACTAACGAAACAAATCAAAAAGTTGCCTTTGCTCATAATACAATTATTGCAAGTGGCGGAGTTGGTTCTATTTATAGATATCATACAAACTCAACTGCAAATGCTGGTGAAATTCAAGGAATAATAGCTGAAAAAAACCTTCCATTAAAAGATATGGAAATGATGCAATTTCATCCAACAGTTGTAAAAGGTACTTCATTTGCTAGAAAACCTTTGTTATCAGAAGCATTAAGAGGTGAGGGTGCATATATTGTTGATGAAAATGGATATAGATTTTTATTTGACTATCATGAAGATGGTGAATTAGCACCAAGAGATGTGGTGAGTCGTTCTATCTTTGATTATAATAAAAAAACAGGATTAGGTGTTTTTTTATCTTTTGAAACATTTGAAAAAAAAGCATTTCAAAAAAGATTCCCAAATATTTATTCTAATTTAAAAGATTTAGGTTATGACTTACCTTTTGAGCGAGTTCCAATAAGTCCTGCATTTCACTACTCTATGGGTGGTATTGAAACTTCTTTAGATGCAAAGGTAAAAGGAATGAAAAATTTATATGCAATAGGTGAAGTTGCATGTACAGGTGTTCATGGAGCAAATAGATTAGCATCAAATTCTTTACTTGAAGGTTTGGTTTTTTCTCAAATTGCTGTTGAAGATTCTTTAGAAAATGATTTTAAGATTGAAAAAGAAAACTATGACAAACCTATTATAAATTATGTTAGAAATAAAGAAATAGATAAAAAAATCAAAGATAGTTTAAGAGAAATTATGTGGACTCATGCATCTATTGTAAGAGACCATGAGAATTTAAAAAAATCTTTAGAAACTATAGAAAGCTATTTAAAATTGGGTGTTGGTAGATTACTATTTTTAAGGCTACTTACGGCAAAATCTATTTTAAATTCTGCTCTGAGACGTAAAAAATCTCTTGGAGCACATTATATTAAGGAGAATTGATGTTAAAAGTTATAATGACTTTACTGCTGGGTTCATTATCTTTGTTTGCAAGTTCTGCAACGACTGGTGAAATACCTGATTTAACAATGACATGGGTTGGTTTTGCAACTTTAATTATATTTGTTGTTGGATATTATTTTGTGGCTGCTGAGGAAAAGTATGCTATTGATAAGGCAAAACCTGCTTTATTTATTGGTACATTTATGTTTATGTTAGTTGCTTTATATTATTCATTAAATAATTTGGATATGAATTTAGTTCATACTCAAGCACAACATTTGATTTTAGAAATTGCTGAAATTTTCTTCTTCTTATTTGTTGCAATGACATATATTGAGTCATTATTACATATGGGAGTGTTTGATACTTTAAAATATAATCTTATCTCTAAAGGTTATACCTATAG
>Ga0180008_1001341_pt1 | contig 15795 bp, 14 predicted proteins | sample MM_PW_MetaG_FD_121121 | JGI IMG/M metagenome (GOLD analysis project Ga0180008, IMG submission 121121) | Groundwater microbial communities from the Aspo Hard Rock Laboratory (HRL) deep subsurface site, Sweden - MM_PW_MetaG | ecosystem: Environmental > Aquatic > Deep subsurface > Groundwater...
CGTCAACTATCGCCTGGAGTACCGCTACTTTACCGGCGCTTTCCGTCCGGCCTTCTTTGACGCCGGTTACGAACGCCGCCGCATGGAAACAGTGCAGCAGTATGCCGCCTATCTGGCCGATCCTGCCTCCATCGCTCAGAGTCCCAATGTAATGGGTATTTACGGCGAAGGCGGTGCCAGTCTGCTTAAAGACAAACTGTCGTTCACCTTCGGCTATTTCTGGCCCTTCGACATCACGGCAGACGTCGATTCCATCGTCGGCACCGAAGACTATTTTAAAGCCCAACTGGTAGTGCTTAAAGGCCTGGTTCCGGTAGTCGACATCTCCGGCTCCATCATCTACGAGCGCCGCAACTTTATTCCCACCCTGCTTAACAAAGAGGGCGGCAGCCCCAGCCTGTTCGACGAAAACACCACCTTCGGCGGCGAACTGGTAATGCCGATTCCCACCGCGCCCTTCCTGAGCCTGGCTATCATGGTAAGTACTACCCTGGCCCGCGAGGAGAACGGTGAAATCATGCAGTTAGACGGCAAGCCGGTAATGCAGCCACTGATTACCCTGGAAACCCGTCTGCGCTTCTAAATCTCTATTGACCAGCTGCCGGTAATAAGTCCGGCAGGCTGTACCAGCTATTCGGCTGCCCGTCTATATGGCGGGCAGCTTTTTTCATCTGCCGGGGTATCAGCCTACCCGGCGGCGAAATCCCCCTACTTCCGCCAACTCGGCGGCCGCTCCAGTCACCCGGACGAGCCAAAGCGCCGTCAGCCAATCCCGTCAGCCAACCCCTTCAGCCACCGGAAACCCCGACAGCCGGCCCCATCGGCCATTGCCTTTGCGCCCCTTGCCGCTGCCTGGCGTGCCCCCGGCAGCGGTGGTGACAAAAGCGCTCGCAGTCAGTACCATAGGGCTATGGCAGACGACAATAATTCCGAAAGCAACCCTAAACGCATCCATATTCTGGCACCGGAAACCGCCAAGCGTATCGCCGCCGGCGAGGTTATCGAACGGCCGCAGTCAGTACTGCGCGAACTGCTGGACAACAGCATTGACGCCGGCGCAAAGCTAATCCGGGTGGATTTGCGTTCCGGCGGGTTGGAAAGCCTGCAGGTACGCGACGATGGCAGCGGCATGGGCCGCGATGATCTGGAGCTGTGCATACAGCCGCATGCCACCTCCAAAATCAGCCAGCTGGACGACCTCTTGGCGCTGCACAGCCTGGGTTTCCGCGGCGAGGCCCTGGCCTCGGTGGCGGCAGTGGCCGATATCAGTATACGCAGCGCTCTGCGCGACGACGAAGCCTGGGAGCTGGAAGCCGGCCCCGGACGACCGACCGAAATACGGCCCAGCCGGGGTTCACGGGGCAGCAGCGTTACTGTCCGCAACCTGTTTGCCTCTTTTCCGGCGCGCAAGCAATTTCTGCAGCGGCCGGCCGCCGAGAGCCTGGCCTGCCGGCAAGTGTTCATCGACAAGAGTATTGCTTTCCCGGAGCTGGAGTTTCATTTGGCGGGGGATGGCAAAACTACCTTTGCACTGCGGCCGGATACCCTGTGCGAACGGGTTCGCCAAGCCGCCCTGCCCCAGCAGCCGCCGCAATTCTTCCGCGAGCTTACCGGCGGCGGCAACGGCTTTAGTCTGCGCCTGGTAGCCGGAGTACCGGCGCTGCACCGTGGCGACCGCAAACACATACAGGTTTTTATCAACCGGCGGCGGGTGCAGGAATACCGGCTGCAGCAGGCACTGGAATATGCCTACCGCGAGGTGCTGCCCGGCGGCAGCTATCCGGTAGTCTATGCCTTTATCGAGCTGGATCCGACACTGGCCGACTTTAACATCCATCCGGCAAAAAAAGAGGTGCGCCTGCGCAATGCCGACGACCTGCGTCAGGCTTTACAGCGCAGCATCCGCGACTGGCTGGCCAACTCCTGGCGCATGGGCTATAACGCAACACCAGCCCAGGATTTCGAGCTTTTCGACCGCAGCAGCGACCAGTCGGCGGCAGTTCCCCCGACAGCCACAGCAGAACACCGGCAAGAGTTCAGCAACTCGACGAAAGCGCACTCCTCCACAGACAAATTCAGCAGCCCGGTAGCCCCTTATCCCGCCGGAATAAGCGCTCCTGGCGCCGGGCCACAAAACACCCAAGCCTGGGTACAGGCTATCCAGAACGCCCGCGTGCAGGGTGGCGGGCAACTGCGGCCGCAAACGCTGCTGCAGCAGCAGCCAGCCGGCTTAGCCGGCCAGGGGGCAGACCAGGCAGACGACAGCCTGGGGCCAACCCATAACAGCCCCCCCCTGCGCTTCCTAGGGCAAACCCTGGGTACCTTTTTGCTCTTTGAATACGCCGATGAGCTCTTTATCCTCGACCAGCATGCTGCCCATGAGCGCATATTATATGAAGAATTGTGTGCTAAAAAGGTGGTCAGTCAGGACTTGCTGGTGCCGTTTGTGTACGAAGCGGCCTCAGATGAAGAAGACCGGCTGCTGGCGGGAATGCACACTGAACTGGAAGACGCCGGCTTTGCCCTGCAGCGCGAAGGCAGCACCTGGATTCTGGAAAAAGTCCCGGCCATTCTGCCGGCCGAGGATTCCGGAATCGTGTTTGCGGCGCTGCGCGACGGCGGCGGACCAGAGGCTGTATTAAAGGCGGTTCGGGCAGGCATCGCCTGCAAGGCCGCCATAAAAGACGGCAGCTTGCTGGATGAACATGCCGCCACCCGCTTGGCTTGGCAAGCGCTGCAGCTGCCCGAAGCCCGCTGTCCGCACGGCCGCCCTATCTGGGTTCGGCTCAGCCGGCGTGAACTGTTCGAAGCAGTCGGCCGTATAGTGTAAACCGGTTCGGCGGCCGGTAAAAACCGGCCACAAGTAGCGCCCAGTTTACAATCCGGAAAGCAGACTGTTTACTTCGGCCCGCGCCGGATACGACGGATTCTTGGCCAGCAAGTCGGCAAGGGTACGTTTAGCATTCACATTGTCGCCTATTGCTATATAGAGTTTACCCAGCTCGTAATAAGCATCCCAGGCATTGGCGTCCAGCTTTACCACCTCTATATAACCGTCGCGCGCCTTTTCGTTGTTCCCGGCCTGCACATAAGCCCGGCACAAATTCAACCTGATAGTTATATCCCGCGGGGCCAGGGCCAGAGCCGCTTCATAGTGGAAAACACTTTTCTCGAACAAGGACTTCTTGCCGTAGGCATTAGCTAGATTATTGTTGGCCTCCAGCGACTTCGGGTCAATCTTGTAGGCTTCATCGAATACCGTCAGCGCATTGTCCACAAAACCGGATTCCAGGTAAATGATGCCCAGATTTATACGCGACTGTATGTGTTTAACGTCCAGACGCGCGGCCTCGCGATAGGCGGCCAGAGCGGTATCCACCGAACCGGCCTTATGAGCAATCAAGCCCAGCAAATACTGATAGGTGGCCGAAGACGGACGCTCCTGCACCGCTTTCTGGGCCAGTGGCAGGGCTTCGGCACTTTTATCCAGGTTATATTTTACTTCCGCCAGATTGTAGTAGGTTACGGCGTCGGCCGAAACCGCCAGGGCTTGTTCAAAAGCCTTCTCCGCATTGACCAGCTGGCCACCAGCGGCATACAAGACCCCCAGTTCGCGCAGCGCAGAAGCATCCTGCGGGCTGAAAGATAAGGCGGTATTAAAAGAGCGTATCGCGCCAGTAGTATCACCGCCGGCTGCCAGAATACGTCCCACCTCTACATGGGCACGGACATAATCCGGTTTTATGGCTATGGCACCGCGGAAGGCTGCCAGAGCAGCTGTATTGTTACGCAATACCCGGTAGGTGGTACCCAGGTTAAAGAAGGCCGGTTCATAACGCGGGTTCAGCCGGGTGGTTACCGACTCAAAGGCGCGCCGGGCTTCCTCATATTTTTTAACGCTAAAATAGGCCCGCCCCAGTTCATAGGCGTACAGATAATTATTGGGATCCAGGCGCTGCGCCTGCTCCAGCTCGCTCAGCGCCTGATCCGGCAGATTGGCATCGTTATAGATCTTGCTTAAGGTATAATGCGGCTCGGCAGCCGTACTGTCTTTGCGGATGGCTTCTTGGGCGGCCCGCTGGGCTTCACGCACCGCCTGCACACCTTCAGGGCTACTGGGCTGCTGCTTGTAGGCTTCGTACCAGGACTCAGCTATGTCCGACCAGGTCTGGGAGGCAAAGCGATCCTCGCCGGGCGGCAAGGCAGTGGTTGCTGCAGTAAACGATTTGCCGGCGGAAGTATTGTCACCGGCCGTAATTGCCGTCCGGCCTTCCTGCACTAGACGGGTAACCGCTTCCATTTTCTCACGCAGTTCCTCGCTCATGCGGGCCAGTTCTGCTTCGCGGGCAGCTCTGGCAGCGGCGGCGGCTTCAGCTTCGGCCGCTGCCAGCGCATCTGTCTCAGCCTTCCTGGCGGCATCTTCCTCGGCTTTGCGGGCGGCTTCAGCCTGTTGGGCAGCAGCCAAGGCTGCCTGCTGGCTGCTGGTGCTGCTGTCTGCGGCTGAGCCCTGCGCTGTGCTCTGAGTACCCTGCTGGGCTGCCGATTGGGCAACTGTGCTGGCTGTACGTTCCAGTGAACGCCCCAACTCATCCAGCGACTGAGCCAGTGTGTCATCTTCGCGGGTGCCGCCTGCAGCCTTTAATTTGTCCAACGCTTCATCGCGCAGGCTCCGGGCTTCACTATCCGCCGCATCCTTGATTATCAAGGCATCCAGAATATCCAGCGCACGGTCATAACTCTCGCGGTCTATATATTCACGGGCCAGAGTCAGCATATTATTGCGCTCTCGGCTGCCGCCTTTAAGCACTGCCATGGTTCCAAACAGCAGGGCCAGAGCAAGTACTCCGCCGGCAATACCGATTATCAGCCTTTTTTTTGTACGTTCCTGCATCAATGTTTCCTTAATTTCCATACTCCCAGTCTGCCATTCGACAGCACCAGTTTACTAAAAGGATCAAATTGCTGGCTCTGCCAGCTTGCCAGTAATCAGCTTACCGGACCTAATCTTCGAGTGAAAATTCCTCATCATACCCTTCCACTCCGGTAGAGCCGGCTGAAAGGTTGGTAGTATCCATCGCCGCATCCAGCAAAGATTGGGCTACGGTTTCCATCAGCGCCGCCCGTGCCGCCTCCTCAGCTTCTTTCTGGGCCTGGCGCAGAGCTTCTTCTTGTTGTGCGGCGGCAATTCTGGTGTTCAGTAAATCCAGCAGCCGCCGGATCTCGGCGGCCTGGCCAGAGGCCGGATCAAGCGCTAGATACACCCCGTAATCACTCACCGCCGACTTCGTGTCACCCAAACGCATATGCACATTTGCCCGGTTCAAATAGGCCGGTGCGTAATTGGCGTTTGCATCCAGCGCAGCAGTATAGGACTCCAGGGCAAAACTGTTGCGATTTTGCATAAAGAAGGTATTACCGATATTAAAATGAAAAAGATGGGTATAGTTTGACGCCGCGGACAGGCCACGCCTGAAGGCAGCTAACGCTTCGTCATAGCGAGTCAGCTGCATATAGGAAATCCCGAGATACAGAAACAGCATTTCGTCGGCACCAGCCTGACGGCTGGCCTGTTCCAGCAGTGGTGCTGCCTCTGCCGGTTTGTTCTCCAGAAATAATTTTTGACCCTGTTCGGCAATATCTCCGGAAAATAGCGGCACTGAAACAAGTAATACTGCCCAAACCAGCAAACAATACCGGTATTTATACATACGTCCTCCACTGAAAGCACAATCCGTCGCAAAGGTCCGACCCTTTTGTACGCTGTATCCGTACTTTTTATGGAATAAAATGTATTTATCCATTACAATCTAACAGTAAAGGTATCATGCTTGAGCCATTTTATAAAGCATGCTACCATAATAAGGCAGATGATCGGGCAGGTTCTCCCGTTTTCATCGCTCTTAAAAGTATGTTACCGAACAAGGTAGGACAATGCAGGGCTTAATCATACTCATAATACTTGTCGGCGTTGGCGTAGGTGTACTTGCCATTTTTGTTATTCGAACAATCATCATGCCCAAAAGAATATCCACAGTACAAAATCTGATCAAACAGAATCGCCTGACTGCTGCAGCAAAAACCGTAAAGGCTATCCTTATCAAAGAACCGAAAAATTCGGTCGCCCACTATTATATGGCTAAAATATACCTGGCCGAACAAAAAGCCGAGTTGGCCCTGATGGAACTAAAAACCGTAAACGCCATCGGCCAATTCGACTACGACATCCCCGAAAAAGAATTCCGCATCCTTATCGCCAGCCTGTATGAACGCTTCGGCCAGGCAGAAGAAGCACTCAAAGAATATATCATGCTCTCGCAAAAAGACCCGAACAATGCCGAGTATTTCTACCAGTGCGGCCGGATCTTCGGCGATCGGGGAAAAACCGAAGTAGCCGTAAAATATGTACGCAAAGCCATCGAGCTGGACCCTAAACACGGCAAAGCCCATTTTACATTGGGCATGATACTGTACCGCACAAAACACCCGGTTGAGGCAAGAACCGAATTTGAAGCAGCTTTAAAACATGACCCGACTAACTATGAATCATATTACTACCTGGGCAAGCTTCTAAAAGAGAACAACGATACTACCGGAGCGTTACTGGCCTTCGAGCGTGCACAGAAAAGTCCCGGCTACAAGCTTAAGGCCCTGGTAGAACGCGGCGCTACCTATATAAATCAGGGCTCCTTCGAAAATGCCATTATCGAGCTGGAACGGGCCATTAAAATGTCCAAAGATGACGCCCAGAACGAAACTATCTATGCCCGATACTTTTTGGCAGCCTGCTATGAAAAGCTTAAGAATCTGGACAAGGCCATAGAAAACTGGGAGAAAATTTACGTGCGCAAGCCCCAGTTCCGCGATGTAGCCGAAAAACTGGGCCAGTATCAGGAGTATCGCACAGATGACCGCATGAAAGACTTTCTTATCTGCAACCAGGACGAATTCATCAAGACCTGCAAAGAAGTCGCGGCAAAGGCCTTAACCCTGGCAGTGCACGATACACTGGAAATACCCAATGGCGTAGAATTTATCGCAGTCGAAGGGGAACAAGACAAGTGGCTGGGCGCAAAAAAGATGCCTAAACTGGTACGCTTTCTGAGGGTGGCCGATACCATCGATGAGTCCGCTATCCGCTCCTTGCTTGAAGCTATGAAAAAAAAGAACATTATTCGCGGTGTGCTGGTCACCAGCTCCACCTTTACCCGTACGGCCCTCGATTTTGCCGAAAACCGGCCTGTCGAATTATATAATAAAGAACATTTGCAAGAATTTCTCAAAAAAATCTAAGTGGCTGTAACCACTGCCGGGGCTGCATGTTTCCTTATTGCATGGCAAGTGCAGAGTTGAGCTGTGTTCCTCCTTTACGTGGTGTAACCCCCGGATTTCGGTCCGGGGGGCTTTTTTTAAGGACATTGGCTCCTGCTTAATTGACATAAGTGCTCATTCCATGTATTTTCTTGGGTGATCATTATTGTGCTTTCAATCCGCACAGGAGATCTGAATATATTCATGGCAAGGAACTACCTTCCGAGGAGCAACTATGGGACAAGTAAGTAAGAACGCCCGTACGTCCAGTACTACCCATCGCTTCTACTGCCCTTGTGGCGGTGAAGTCAAGATGAAGACCCTTTTCGAAGACGGTCGTGTAAAGAACGTAGCTGAGTGCGAAAAGTGTAAGCGCAGCGAACGCCGCCCCAGCGATTTTAACTAATCAGGGTACGACAGACGTACAGTCAGGAGGCCGTCCAGCAGGACGGTCTTTTTTTGGGCAGCAGCGCAGTCCACTGATAATTAGGATTCGGGAAAATCCTCGTCGGAGACTGCAGCCAAACGGAAAAAGCCAATTATGCTATCAAGCTTAGTGGCTTCATCGGCCAAATCGGATGCAGTGGACGCCACCATACCGGCCTGCCCGGCTATTTGCTCGCTGCTTGCACTGAACTCCTCGGACAGCGCAGCGTTATGCTGAATCACCGAATCCAGCTGGGCAATAGCCGTACTTATCTGCTGAGCTCCGGAATCCTGCTCGCGGCTGGACACACTTATTTCCTGTACCAGTTCAGCAGTTTTCTGTATATCCGGCACCATGTGCTGCAGCATCGTTCCGGCTTTCTCGGCAATATCAACACTGTATTTTGACAAGGTAGATATTTCCCCCGCCGCAAGCTTCGAACGCTCCGCCAACTTGCCAACCTCGCTGGCCACAACCGCAAAACCCTTGCCCTGCTCGCCGGCTCGTGCGGCCTCGATACTGGCATTCAAAGAAAGCATATTTGTCTGTCTGGCAATTTCTTCTATTATCGAGATCTTCTCGGCTATTTTGCGCATGGCATCAACGGTTTCAGCGACTGTCGCCGCGCCACTTTTAGCATCAAGGGCAGCTTTAGACGCCATTTTTTCTGTCTGGATGGCATTATCGGCATTCTGGCGGATATTTGCTGACATCTGTTCAACACTGGCTGATACCTGCTCGGCACTGGCCGCCTGTTCGGTGGCTCCCTGCGATAATTGCTGACTGGAACTGGATACACCATCAATTCCGGACGACATCTGAGCCGCAGCAATAGCCATCGCACGGGAATTACGGCCAACTGTATCAGAAACCTCCTGTACCTCTGACAGTACAGCCGCAAATTTGCCTACCGAACTCTGCAACGAGGCCGCCAGGGTGCCAATTTCATCCCTACGCCGAGTATTACTGTGGCCAAACTGAACCAGCAGCTCGCCGGCTTCTAATTGCAGGGCAGCATTGTTCATATCCATAATCGGCTGGGCATAGTAGCGAGAAATGAAATAAACCGAGCTTACCGCTACCACCAAAGTTAAAATTGCCGAAACCAGAATGGAGAGGCCGCTCAAACCCCAGAAACTTGGAACGAAATCCCGGACAGGACCGGTAAAAACAATTCGGTAGCCGGTCTGCATAAGCGGAGTTTCGGCCACAATCGTCTCGCCGTCAGCTTTGTCCATATAATAGCTCAGCCCGGAATAGCCTTGTACAACCTTGGCATCTGCAGGCACCAAGTCCTTAACAGACAAGCCTATAGCCCCGGTATCAGAAGAGATGACGATAACACCGGTGCCATCAACCAGATGCATCCGACTGGCAGCACTCGGACTAGCCGTTTTAAAATCCTCTGCGACTTTATCAATAGACAGTGCCACCCCGGCGGCACCGATTGGCCGATTGTTTTGACGCACTTGAGCATTAAACCACAACATGGTCGTATTCAGGCTGGCGTTATAATCAAGGTTCAGCGCTAATTCTGCATCAGATTTTAGCAGATCAAAAAACCAGGAATCATCAGCATTAGATGAATTTAGGACACTTACCAATTCATCTTTGACATAAAAAGAGCCGGTGGCTGCGTTGGCGATAAAAACCGTCGCAAATCCGGTCCGTTCTCCATACTCCTTGGCAATTTCCAAAATAGACTGTCCCAGCTGCCGATCGCTTTCGCCGCCGGCCAGCCACTCACGGAGTAAGGGGTTCCGCGACAGAGCCAAGGATAACTCCCAGCCTCTGGCTATCTCGGTCTGAATCTCGGCTTTGGCTGCATAGATGATTTCCGGCACCACCGAATAAAAATTATCTTCTATATAATTACGTGTTGGCAGTATGCCGAGCAGCAGGGATACTGTTACTCCTACAACCAACACCACCACAATAATCAAGGAAAACGCGGTCCTGAGTTTCATATACTCTCCCTTTGCTACCATCTACCGGCCAAAAACAGCATAGAAAAAGTATTCTGCATGAAAAGCGTGTAATCAAGCTGAAGCTTTATATTTTTCAGGATTGACTAAGCGGCAATCTGGCGCTGACACAAGCTTGACATCATCCTCCGAATCTGATAATTTCTTACACCGACGCTATTTCCGGCAACAGCAACTAACCGGCTTTCGTCAACTGCAAGGGCACCGCGACAGTGATCATGGAACGCCCGGCAAATACGGTAACAGACAACGGCACACAGGAACCGCGCGGCAGTTTTGCTGCAGTCCGGGAGCTGCCCGTTCTTTTAGTATGGAGGAAACTTTGGCTACAAAAAAAACATCCGCCGAAAAGCGGCAGAATCAGAGCGAAAAACGCAGAATCCGGAACAAACAGACCAAAAGCAGCGTTCGAACCGCTGCCAAAAAGGTTGTTGTTGCCGCTCAGGCTAAAGACAAGCCCGCTGCCGAAGCCGCTCTGATGGACATGATCAAGCAGATCGACAGTGCCGCCGGCAAGGGAATTATCAAGAAGAATACCGCTGCACGCAAAAAATCCAGAATGCAGCGCATGATCAACCTGCTGAACGCCTGATTTTTCAAGCGTACTGATCACTTGATGCAATGGGGGCAGCCAACACAGCGGTGAAGCCCCCGCCTTTTTGCACGTCGGAACTGATTTCATAAACATACTACCTGTACTTCCTGTATCTTGAAATCGGTTGACGTTGTTTCGCTTGCACTAAATCGTTTTTGTGGAGTTGAAGATGCCAGCAAAAAAAACTAAGGCTGATATTATCGAAGCCCTCTATGAGAAGACCACGGTAAGCAAGAAAGAAATCCACAGCATCATCGACGGCCTCTTCGAAGAAATAAAGCAGGCAATTTTAAGCGGCAGCGTAGTAGAACTACGCGGTTTCGGAACCTTCGAAGTTAAAACCCGCAAGGGCAAAAAACACGCCCGCAATCCAAAAACCGGCGATCTGGTTTCCGTTCCTGATCATGGTGTGGCCAATTTCCGGCCGGGCCGCGAGCTGAAGCAGGAAGCCTGGAAACGTCTAGCCGTGCCTAACAACACTGAACATGACTGAACGCAGCCGAAAAATACTGACAGACCTGGGTCTGTTTATACTCTCGGTACTGCTCTACGTTTTTTCTTTTCCCTTAGGGCAGCAGAACGGCATAACCATATTGCCGTTTTTCGCCCTTGTGCCCCTGTTGTTCTGGATACGCCGCATCCGGATGCGCTGGATGCTGCCGGCAGGTATGCTTTATGGCGCCTTGGTCTACGGGCTCGGCTGTTACTGGCTGTATAATTTTTATCCAGCCGCTATGCTTGTGGCCATGGCGGCGGCAACACTCCGCTTCGGCCCCTTGTTTATCGCACTTAAATTTACAGCGCAAAAGCGTTATGGCCTGCTGGCTGCAGCTGTCTTTTGGGCAGCCTGTGATACTATTTCCAGCATAGGCTTTCTGGCCTTCCCTTACCTGACACTCCCTTACGCGCTCTATACATCCGGACTGGGCTTATTCATTGCCTCGCTCGGCGGAATGTCCCTGCTCAGTCTATGTATTGCCCTGCTGAACAGTCTTTTGTTCCTGGCTATACGCCGATGGCTTGACCAGGCGGCCAAGACTTCAGTCAATCGATTCCGATTGCCAAGGCTTACCATAGTTGCGGCTGCCGTGTCCCTTATTGTCATCATAGCCTTTCAAGTGCCCCCCCGGGCCAGCGAGTCCACAGCGCAGCTCATTCAGCCTGCCGATGCCAGCCAGGCTATTCCCGAAGGCATGGCCCGGGTAGCCCTGTTGCAGCCCAGTACACCGCACCCGCAAAAAACCGTACACGACTACTACACAGCCTTCCTGCGCCAGAAAAACCTCAGCGACCAGCTACGCAATCAGACAGTCGACCTGGTAGTCTGGCACGAAACCGCGGTTGTTCCGCCAATCGGCTACAACTTGCGCTTTCGCGACGTAGAACCGGATAAATATGCAGTGGTACGGCAGGTACATGACTACCTTATCCAGTATCCCCACCCCGTAGTACTGGGAAACGGCTGGTCGCCTGATACCGAGGAAGTCCGCACCATTCGCGAGAACGTTGCCTTGTTATACCAAAACGGAAGTCAGGATCAAAAATATACCAAAATGAAATTGGTTCCTTTTTCCGAAAATTTCCCCTTCGAGAATATTTTCCCAAAACTTTCAGCCTGGCTGGAGATGAAGTTTGACTATTTCTGGCATCCCGGCACCGAATTTACCATCCTGAATACCGGGAAGGTCCGCTTTGCTGCACCGATATGCTTTGAAGACTCCTTTGGCCCACACTTTATCAAATATACCGGAGCTGATTTTTATGTGGTGTTAACCCAGGATGCCTGGGCAAAATCGGTAGCCATGCAAAAGCAGCATAAATCGATGTCCATTTTCCGGGCGGCCGAAAGCGGTTCCATCGTATTGCGAGTTGGCAATACCGGTTACACTGCGGCCATTTTACCGGGCGGAAAAGTGGCCGCCGAACTTACCCCAATGACAGAAGGCATCCTGCTGGTAGATGTGGCCACCGGCTATGACAAGCTGACAGTGTACGAAAAAATCGGCAAATATTTTGACCCGGTACTATTCATACTTACCGGCCTCTTTCTACTTCTAGCTGCAATACCGGCAGTATATACTTTGCTTGACAAGAAACGCCGGCTATAGGAAACTACTGACATGGACGAAAAAAAAAGAATACTGATAGTCGATGACGAACAGATCAACCTTGAATTCTTCGAAGTAATGCTTTCCAAACTCGGCTTTGACATACACCTGGCCGAAAATGGCAGAGAAGCCCTGGAAGCCGTGCGTAAGCTGAACCCGGACCTGATTATTCTGGATAATATCATGCCCAAGCTGACGGGCTGGGAAGTAACCAAGATACTCAAAAACGATCCGGAATACTCCAGCTTTGCTGACATACCGATCATAATGTTTTCGGCGTTGGACGATGTGCGCGACAAGGTAGAAGGCCTGGAACTGGGTGCAGATGACTATATTACCAAACCCTTTAATTTTACCGAGGTTTTGGCCCGCATCCGGGTAGTACTGCGCACGCATGACCTGATAAAACAAATCGAAAACCGCGAAAAAAGAATAGCGATGGCGGAGACAGTGCTGGAAACTGTAACGGCCACCAGCACTGCGGCGCGTAAGCTGATCGATAAACTTAACGAGCAGGCAAACGACCCGGCCGCTATACAGGCCAGCGCTAAAGCGCTGGCTGAAATCGTGGATTCGATGGACACAAAGGTACAGAGTCTGCGAAAAGAAGCTGAAGGACTCAGCGAATTGGCGACCGACCTGAAGGCAATTCGTCGCAAGGTGCGAGTGGAACTGTCCCACCCGAAATAATACCGGACGGACAGGATAATCCGGACGGAAGCGCTTGATTCCGTCCCGAAGGAGCAGCCATCCATGATAAGCGAAGAAAAAAAACAGGTATTGGACTTGTATGCCGAAGGCAGAAAGCTTTACAAGTTAATGAAATTCAGCGAGGCGGTTGAACGCTTTGCCAAAGCCCTGGAGATTGACCCAAAAGATGGTCCGTCCAAGGTTTACTTCGACCGCTGTAAACTATATGCCGCCAATCCTCCGGACGAGGACTGGGACGGTGTGTTTACCATGACCCATAAATAAGCACATTCGAGCACAGCCTGGAGGCTGCTTGTTCACACGGTATTGCAACAGTTGCCGTCACAGACAGCGCTGCTGCGCAAACCGCTTCATTCCATGTTCTGGTTAAGGGCATGTAAAACACAGGAAACTAATGGCAAAAAAATACGGAATCAAGACAGTAGAGACCATAACCACCATACTTGGACCGGAAACCAGCCTCAGCGGAAGCCTGCGCTTCTCTACCAGTCTGATGATACGCGGCCATTTCGAAGGAGATATAACGGCACAAGGCTCCTTGTTCATCGCGGACACCGCCGACGTAAAAGCCGGCTCAATTAAAGTACAGAATATTTACATTGCCGGTACTGTGTCAGGCGACATTGAGGCCAGCGACAAGATCGAAATGCAGGGCGAAGCCAAAGTGCGCGGAAATATCCGCACCGCCAAATTGCGCATGGCTGACGGAGTTCTATTTGAAGGCAATTGCGAAATGCTCAGTGATTCTGTAAATTTCGACCCCTTTGCCCAGCAAACCTGATCAAATGCCCCCGGAACTTCTGCGCAGCGCGGAACACTTATATCAGATCTGCCGCCAGTACAATTGCCTGCTGGCCGGAGCAGAATCCTGTACCGGCGGTCTGGCTTCTGCCGCCCTTACCGCTCTGCCGGGAAGCTCCAGTGTCTTTGCCGGCACGGTTGTCAGCTATTCAAACCGGGCAAAGCAGGAATTACTGGATGTACCGGCAGAAGTTTTTGAAAAAGACGGGGCGGTATCGGAAGCCTGTGCCGCGGCCATGGCTCGCGGAGCAGCACGGCGTTTAGCTGCAGACTGCAGCTGGTCGATAACCGGCATTGCCGGGCCAGACGGTGGAAGCGCTCAAAAGCCAGTCGGACTGGTCTGGTTCGGATTTAGCTGCTTTGGAACAAGCAGCTGCCGGCACCAGATATTTAGTGGCGACCGTGATTCTATTCGCCAGCAGGCCGTAATTTTTGCCTTTAGCAGCTTGGCAGACCTGATCACAAGATCAAAAAAAGCCTGAACCTATGAAAAATCGTAAAATTTTAATCAAAACAGGCGATTTTCTTAGCTTGACAGAGCCGACGTAAGGGAGTATCGTTATACAAACGCAAATATGCAGGCCTTTGTTGATCACACCCCTAATCCTGCCAAGTGGGAATAAAACAATAGAAAATGACTTACCAGGCTTTTTACAGCCTGATCTGTATACAAACCCGGTCGCCGGAAGACAGTACTCATGCACATTCTCGCGTGAGTTTAGAAAACAGGTACTTCCGCCTTCCAGACACAAAACATGAAACAGCAATGGAGAACGCGATGGCAGCACTTCGCAAAAATAACACCAAGGAAAGCAGCAAATCGAGTATGGAGAACCCCCAACAAGAATTGGAATTAATGGACAGCACCACACCGGAAGCAAATACCCAAGCCGCCCCGACCGAGAGCGGCGGTTCCGAAATGGAACAAACAACAGAGTCCAATGAAACAAATGAAGGCAGCGAGGACCGCAGTTTCAGGCAGGCTGCCCGTAAACGTATAATACGGCGGCAGAGTGTAAAGCAGGATGATGTTTCCGAAACAGCTACCCCTGCCGCCGAAAACAGCGAAACCGCCAGCGAAAGCACGACAGAAGCTCCGGCCGGCTGGTCCAGACGCGAGCCCAGAAATACCCATTACGGCCGCCAGGGCGAAGAGCGTGGCGCTAACCCCAAGCGCCAGCACAGCAGCGTACCCGGCTTTGCCCATCGCCAGGACAATCTGCAACGCCCGGAAAACCAGCAGACCGAAGAAAACGGCCGGCCTGAAAACAATGAATCCCGCGCCCGTCTGTCCATCAATGACCTTACCAGCATGGCCTTTAAGGAATTGCGCGAACTGGGAGTGGAAACCGGCCTGAACCACGAAGAGATGATGCTGTTGCGCAAACAGGAATTGATCTTCCAGATATTGAAGGCACATACCGAGCGCGGCGGCATCATTTACGCCTACGGTTCGCTGGAAATACTGCCGGACGGTTATGGCTTTTTACGCTCACCGCAGAACAGCTACCTGCCCGGCACCGACGACATCTACATCAGCCCGAGCCAGATTCGTTTGTTCAATCTGAAAACCGGCGATACCGTATACGGCCAGATCCGCAGCCCCAAAGAAGGCGAGCGCTTCTTTGCCATGCTGCGCGTCGAGCAGGTAAACTTCGACGAGCCTTCGGTAGCCCAGAACCGCATACCCTTCGAAAACCTTACGCCGCTGTATCCGGAAGTACGCTTTAATCTGGAAACCGAAACCAAGGAAACCAGCACCCGCATCATCAACCTGTTCTGCCCCATCGGCAAGGGCCAGCGCGCGCTTATCGTGTCACCGCCCAAAACTGGTAAAACCATCCTGATGCAGAAGATTGC
>Ga0180008_1001343_pt1 | contig 15788 bp, 15 predicted proteins | sample MM_PW_MetaG_FD_121121 | JGI IMG/M metagenome (GOLD analysis project Ga0180008, IMG submission 121121) | Groundwater microbial communities from the Aspo Hard Rock Laboratory (HRL) deep subsurface site, Sweden - MM_PW_MetaG | ecosystem: Environmental > Aquatic > Deep subsurface > Groundwater...
GCTGAACTGTTTTGCTACATAGTCAATCGTTGGCATCAACTCGGGGGCTGGCCGCCACCTATGCTGATGGATGATTGTGAACCAGAAGAAAGTACGGCATCGGATCCGGCTTAATCCACTTTGCTCTTTAGAAACACAAAAGGCAGCCTGGGCTGCCTTTTTGCTTCAAACGCAACGTTACTCTGCGCTTTCGCTGTTGTACTTAGCCGCAGTTTCATTAATCAATGGCTGTAACTCACCACGCTGGAACATTTCCAGAATAATGTCACAACCACCAACCAGCTCACCTTCCACCCATAACTGTGGGAAAGTTGGCCAGTTGGCATATTTTGGTAATTCAGCACGAATATCCGGGTTTTGCAGAATGTCGACAAACGCAAAAGGTTGGCCACATGCAATCAGGGCTTGAGACGCCTGAGCTGAAAAACCGCAACTCGGTAATTTCGGCGAACCTTTCATATAAAGAATGATTGGGTTATCAGCCAACTGTTGTTCAATTTTCTCAATGGTTTCCATCTTCAGCCTCTGGCACTACTGGGTTTAAAAATTTGTCTCATTTTACGCTGAGTTCGTTCATTTCGCACTTGAGATTTTACAAAGCGCCCCAAGAATATGGGGAGCAGACACTTGCATTGCAATAAGCTCAGGCTGTGAAATTTACGACTAAAACTTGAGTAATTTAGTCGGGTTTTGTAGTCTACGCGATGCAGACCCCATAAACAACGCCTACGGAGAACTACAATGGCTTTCGAATTACCAGCATTACCTTTCGCAAAAGACGCATTATTACCTCACATCTCTCCTGAAACTCTGGATTATCACCATGGCAAACACCATAACGCCTATGTGGTGAAGCTGAATTCATTAGTTGAAGGTACTGAATTTGCCGGTAAGTCTTTAGAAGACATCATCCGTACTTCTCAGGGTCCGGTATTTAACAACGCCGCCCAGATTTGGAACCACACCTTTTACTGGAACTGCTTATCACCAAATGGTGGCGGTGAACCAACTGGCGCTTTAGCTGATGCAATTACTGCACAGTGGGGCTCTTTTGCTGCATTCCAGACTGCTTTTAATGACAAAGCAGTCAACAACTTCGGTTCAAGCTGGACCTGGTTAGTGAAAAAAGCGGACGGTTCTTTAGACATCGTCAACACCAGCAACGCTGGCACGCCACTGACTGACAGTTCAGTGACGGCACTGATGACTGTGGATCTGTGGGAACATGCCTACTACATCGATTTCCGCAATGCACGCCCAACTTACTTAAATGCCTTCTGGGCATTAATCAACTGGGAATTTGCTGCGAAAAACTTCGCTGCTTAATTTGCTGTTGTTGTAAATCCTAAAGCCCGGCTCGCCGGGCTTTTTCTTTTGTTCCGAATTAAAAACCAGCCCCCAATCAAAGTCCCACCTTACTGTTCTGTTCACTCATCGCTACAAAAAAAATTCATATTTTTCTGTGAATTAGTTGAGCGAAGCGCTTTTTTACTGTCTAACCTTACATCAGTGGCTTTATTTGCATTCAGTTCCCACAGACCAGTTTCGGAGGTGCACTATGGGCATTTTTGAGCACTACAAATCTAGATACGAAGCAGCCAAAGAAGAGGAATACAGCATCCAGGACTATCTGGAACTCTGTAAAAAAGACAAAAGTTGTTATGCAAGCGCTGCCGAGCGTTTGTTAATGGCCATAGGTCAGCCTGAACTGATTGATACAGCACAGGACTCTAAACTCAGCCGCCTGTTTTCCAACCGCGTCATTGGCCGTTATCCGGCTTTTGCCGAGTTTTATGGCATGGAAGATGCGATAGAACAAATTGTCTCCTACCTGAAGCACTCAGCTCAGGGCCTGGAAGAACGCAAACAAATTTTATATCTGTTAGGCCCTGTAGGCGGCGGTAAATCATCCTTAGCTGAAAAGTTAAAATCGCTGATGCAACAGGTCCCTGTGTATTACATCAAAGGCTCACCTGTTTACGACAGTCCTTTGTGTCTGTTTGATGTCAATGAAGATGGCAATATTCTGGAGCAGGAATACGGCATTCCCAAACGTTACCTGAAAACCATTATGTCGCCATGGGCCAGTAAACGCTTGCATGAATTCAACGGCGATATTAGCCAGTTTAAAGTGGTAAAAAAATACCCTTCTATTCTGGATCAAATCTGTATTGCTAAAACTGAGCCTGGTGACGAAAACAATCAGGATATTGCATCTTTAGTAGGTAAAGTGGATATCCGCCAGTTGGAGCATTTTGCTCAAAACGATCCGGATGCCTACGCCTATTCAGGCGCTTTATGCCGCGCTAATCAAGGCCTGATGGAGTTTGTTGAGATGTTTAAAGCACCTATTAAAGTGCTGCATCCACTGTTAACTGCCACTCAGGAAGGTAATTACAACGGTACAGAAGGCCTGGCCGCCCTGCCGTTTGAAGGCATTATTCTGGCGCACAGCAATGAGTCGGAATGGCAGACCTTTCGCAACAACAAAAACAACGAGGCCTTTTTAGACAGGGTCTATATTGTCAAAGTGCCTTATTGCCTACGGGTATCTGAAGAAGTCAAAATTTACGAAAAACTGCTGGAACACAGTGAGTTAAAAGTCGCGCCTTGCTCTCCTGCTACTTTAACGTCGCTGGCACAGTTTGCCGTATTGTCGCGCTTAAAAGCGCCGGAAAACTCCAGTTTGTACTCCAAAATGCGGGTTTATGATGGCGAAAGCTTAAAAGACACAGACCCTAAAGCCAAGTCTTATCAGGAATACCGCGATTACGCTGGTGTCGACGAAGGCATGTCGGGCTTATCCACCCGTTTTGCCTTTAAAATTTTATCCCGGGTATTTAACTTTGACTCAACCGAAGTGGCCGCTAACCCTGTGCATTTGTTTTATGTGCTGGAACAGCAAATAGAACGGGAGCAATTCCCGTCCGATGTGTCAGAGCGTTATCTGGAGCATTTAAAAGGCTACTTAATTCCGAAATACATAGAGTTTATCGGCAAAGAAATTCAGACGGCCTATTTAGAGTCTTACTCTGAATATGGCCAGAATATTTTTGACCGTTATGTCATTTATGCTGACTTCTGGATCCAGGATCAGGAATACCGTGATCCAGAAACCGGTCAGCTATTTGACAGAGCTGCACTGAATGCTGAGCTTGAGAAAATTGAAAAGCCGGCAGGCATCAGCAATCCAAAAGATTTCCGCAATGAAATCGTCAATTTTGTGCTGCGGGCCAAAGCCAAAAATAATGGCAAAAATCCAACCTGGACCAGCTATGAAAAACTTCGCACTGTGATAGAGAAAAAGATGTTCTCCAGCACCGAAGAGCTGTTGCCTGTGATTTCCTTTAATGCCAAAACCTCCACCGACGATCAGAAAAAACATGATGATTTTGTCGATCGGATGATGGAGAAAGGCTACACCCGTAAACAAGTACGCTTATTGAGCGAGTGGTATTTACGGGTTCGCAAATCGCAGTAAGGTCAGAGCCTTGGAGGTTGTATGGCGCATTTTATTGACCGACGCTTAAATGGCAAAAACAAAAGTGCTGTCAACCGACAGCGCTTTATTCGCCGCTACAAACAGCAAATTAAACAAGCTGTGTCTGATGCCATCAGCAAACGTAGTGTCACTGATATCAACAACGGTGAAAAAGTCTCTATTCCCGGCAAAGACATTACAGAGCCTTTTTTCCATCAAGGTCAGGGCGGCCACAGAGAAAGGGTGCATCCTGGTAATGACCAATTCAGCCCAGGCGATAAAATCAAACGGCCTCAAGGTGGACAAGGCGGTGGTTCAGGTCAGGGCGATGCCAGTGCAGATGGTGAGGGTGAAGACGAATTTGTATTTTCGATATCCAAAGACGAATACCTGGATTTGTTGTTTGAAGATTTAGAACTGCCCAATCTGAAAAAAAATCAGTTGGACAAGCTGGTGCAGTACAAAAATGTGCGGGCCGGTTTTCGCTCTGAAGGCGTGCCGACCAATATTGATATAGTGCGATCACTGCAAGGATCACTCGCCCGCCGTGTCGCTATGACAGCAGGCAAAAAACGCGAATTGCATGAACTAGAGGCCAAATTAGCTTTAGTCGAAGCAGAACCAGTGCCGGATCAGCATCAACTCATGGCACTGCGCGAACAAATTGAGCTGCTTGAAAAACGCATAGGCGCAGTACCTTTTATCGACAGCTTTGATTTACGCTTTCGCAATTTTCAGAAGCGCCCTGAACCTACCAGTAAGGCGGTGATGTTTTGCCTGATGGATGTGTCGGGTTCTATGGATCAGGCGACCAAGGACATGGCCAAACGTTTTTATATCCTGCTTTATATGTTTTTAAGCCGCAGCTATAAAAATGTCGAAGTGGTCTATATCCGCCACCATACCCAAGCGAAGGAAGTCGACGAACAAGAGTTTTTTTACTCACAAGAAACAGGCGGCACTATAGTCTCCAGTGCGCTAAAAATGATGGCCGATATAGTCAAAGACAGATATAACCCGGCCGAGTGGAATATCTACGCAGCTCAAGCCTCTGACGGCGATAACTGGGCCGATGACAGCCCGCAATGTGCCGATTTGCTGGCGCAGCAGATTTTGCCTTTTGTACGTTATTACGCCTATATCGAAATTACCCCACGGCCCCACCAGAGCCTGTGGCTGGAGTACGAAAAATTGCAGCAAAGTTTTGATAACTTTGCCATTCAGCCGATACGGCAAGTAGCAGACATCTATCCTGTGTTTCGCGAACTTTTCAAAAAACAGGCCGCTTAGCTACTGACTTCAGGGAGTTGCTTATGTCTTCTGTTGAACAAAAACAACCGCTATCCGACGGCCCGGATTGGAGCTTTGAATTATTAGGCCAGTATCAGGCAGAAATCGAACGGGTCGCCAAACTATACAAACTGGACACCTACCCCAACCAGATTGAGGTGATTACGGCCGAACAAATGATGGACGCTTATTCCAGTGTCGGCATGCCTATTGGTTATAACCACTGGTCGTACGGCAAAAAATTTATCCAAACCGAACAAAACTACAAACGTGGTTTTATGGGGTTGGCCTATGAGATTGTCATTAACTCCAATCCTTGTATTGCTTATCTGATGGAAGAAAACACCATGACGATGCAGGCGCTGGTGATGGCGCATGCCTGTTATGGTCACAACTCATTTTTTAAAAACAATTACTTATTTCGTACCTGGACAGATGCGTCCTCCATTATCGATTATCTGGTATTTGCCAAGCAGTATTTAAGTCACTGTGAAGAGAAATACGGTATCAGTGAAGTGGAAGATATGCTGGATTCTTGCCATGCGCTGATGAATTACGGCGTCGACAGATACAAAAGACCACAAAAAATCTCGATGGACGAAGAGCAAAAACGCCAGAAAGACCGAGAGGCTTATCTGCAGTCTCAGGTCAATCAGCTGTGGAAAACCATTCCGAATAAAGGCGATTTGTCTGCCGAACATGAATACCGTTTTCCATCTGAACCTCAGGAAAACATTTTGTATTTTATTGAAAAAAATGCCCCGCTGCTCAAACCCTGGCAACGTGAAGTAGTGAGAATAGTACGGAAAATTTCGCAGTATTTTTACCCACAAAAACAAACACAAGTGATGAATGAAGGCTGGGCGACCTTCTGGCACTACACCATATTGCAGCATATGTATCAGGAGAATTTAGTCACAGACAAGTTTATCCTGGAAGTGCTGCACAATCACACCAATGTAGTATTCCAGCCCGAATACCACAGTAAATACTATTCAGGTATTAACCCTTATGCGTTGGGCTATGCCATGTTTACCGACTTACGCCGTATTTGCGAACACCCGACCGAAGAAGACAAAGAATGGTTTCCGGATATTGCGGGCTCGGACTGGCTGGAAACTTTGCATTTTGCGATGCAAAACTTTAAAGATGAGAGTTTTATCAGCCAGTATTTATCACCCAAAATTATCCGGGACTTTCATTTATTCGCCATCACAGACGATGACAAAGAAAGCACTTTAGAAGTGGCCGCTATTCATAACGCTGAAGGCTACCAGCAAATCCGCCAGACGTTGTCAGCTCAGTACAACTTAAGCAATATTGAACCCAATATTCAGGTGTACAGCGCGGATATCACAGGGGATCGTAGCCTAACCTTAAGATTTATTCCTAACAAACGTATTCCGCTGTCAGATAATTTCCAACAGGTACTGAAGCATGTACACCGGCTTTGGGGTTTTAACGTGCAACTGGAGCAACTAAACGAAGATGGTAGCGTGAAACTATTAGGCAGCTGCCCGCTGTAGATTTAAAATGGGGTCAGATCACATTGTTAACAGTTAACAATGTGATCTGACCCCATTTTTATTCAGCTTTGGTAATGCAGTTGCGCCCTGCCGCCTTGGATTGATACAAAGCCTTATCAGCAGCTTCCAGCCAGTCACGATACTCGCCCATATCTTCGCGGTATTCTGCCACGCCTATACTGACGGTCACCCTCAATATTTGCTGATTATATTCCACCGCCATAGCTTCAACATTTTTGCGCAGACGTTCAGCAAAAAACATGGCCTGCTCTACTGTGGTATCAAGCAGCAATACAGCAAACTCTTCACCACCATAACGACCCGCCACATCAGTGCTACGCAGATTTTTTTTCACAGCAGCCGCAACATGCTGAATAACAGCATCACCAGCGGCATGACCAAAGGTATCATTGACCCGTTTAAAATGGTCAATGTCACACATCAGTAAAGTGCTGTGATGGCCGCTGCGTTTTATGCGTTTATATTCATTGATCAGCGCTTCTTCCCAGAAGCCTCTGTTATTTAAGCTGGTCAGGAAGTCGGTTTTGGACAAAGTACGGAGCTGTCCATTCATCGACTCCAGCTCTAATCTGCTGACCGCAACATCAGTCACATCATAAATAATCAGACAAAGGTGAGTCACTCTGCCCATCGTATCGCTCAGCGGAAATATAGTGCTGTTTTGGTACATATATTCCGCCGATCCTGTAATAGGCCGGTAGTTGCGGAATTTAAAAATATAAGGCCGCTGCTCCCAAATGGTAAAAGCACGGTTCTTCAATAAAATCACCGGATCGCATTTGCGTCGCAGCCAGTCTTCATCAATTTCGGAGAATAAATCAAACAGGTATCTGTCACGCACCTGACGGGGCGTCAGGCCGCTATGGTTTTCCATAAAGCCGTTCCACACCTGAATGCGGTAATCAGCAGATAACACCACCAGACCAACGTCAACCGTCTGGAACATGTCCATCAACCAGTGGATTTCGGATACATCTACGTTGTTTTGTGACATTTAATCTTCCAGAAGGAATTCGACTTTATAATTCAGCGTTTTAATACTGTCTTCGGTAAACAACAGTAATAAATCGCAGCTGATATTATAGTTTTCAATACCATAGCTGATTTCTATCGCCAGGGTACGGCGCCAGCGTCTGGCATTGGCTTTAATCAGTTCACTGACAGGTGCATGCTGGCCTAATACCACAGGGTGGCCCTGGCTAAAGGTCATATCAATTTGTTCAGCCAGTCCTTTTAACACAGCACCAATCAGAATATTGGCGATGTCCATCAATAGCTCCAGCTCCACTTTAGTCGTCAGCTCACCGTCGTATTGCATCAGCCGGGCTATATCAACAAAACTGGAGTCATTGAGTATCAACAGAGCTTCACCTGCAACACCGCCACCAATAAAGCCCTGGCAGACAGCCGAAGTGTTTTCTTTCTGTTCGACAGAAGCGATAGCCATATGCAGCTCGCTGACTTCGATGACGTTAACATTGGGAATAGGCAGTTTGACAAACACATTCAGCAGGCGCGCCAGCAAATCACCAGCCTGGCCCATGGCTACATTACTCAGCTCCTGAAACACATCGCGTAAATCATTGGAGAGAACAAAAGATCCAGTGTTTTTTACTGCTGCGATTTTGGGTTCGGTTTTGGCTTGCTCTTGCTGTTGAATAGTTTTTTGTTCCACCAAACCCAGCACATGATTTAGCTTTTGTTGGTCAACGGGCTTTTTAATAAAATCCAACGCGCCATAAGATAAAACCCGCTCGCGGGCTTCCGGCTGAATATCACCTGATACCACTATAGTTTTGACGGACAGCTGTTGTTGCTGGATAGCAGCAAGCACCTGATAACCATCCAGTATTGGCATATTTAAATCGAGGAAAAGTAAGTCGATTGGCTGGCGCTGCAAAATGTCTAAAGCTTCCCCGCCATGGCCAGCAAACTGGATATTTTGCTGCCATTCTGCAGGTAAAGCTCTTGCCATTTGTTTACGTGCAAGGTTGGAATCGTCACATATCAGAACTGCTGCTACCATTTACGGCTCACTTCACGTATTGTTATTTTCCAGTGTAGCCAGAAAGATGGTTCTGCGCTAACCCCGTGTAGTATCTGACAAAAAATAAGCAACACCTACTATTTTTTTCACTTTCAGCCATGTTACCAATATGGGAGACATATGAATGTCGTCAAATTTGATAAAAACCATAATTCTTAGTTTAGTCTTGAGTCCTGCAGCTTGGGCTGTTGATTTAAATGCACAGTTGCCAAGTCGTTTATCCGAAGTAAAAGCTGGCAACAAGTCCGTTGAACTGCAGGGCCATCAAGTGCAGTTACAACAACAAGCACCTGATTTTCAGGTGGTGGACGAAAAGTTTAAAACCATTAAATTAAGCGATTTTAAAGGCAAAACCGTATTGATCAGCGTAGTACCCAGTGTCGATACCGGCATTTGTTCGCTGCAAACCAAAAGATTTAATCAGGAAGTCAGTAAAGTGTCTGATGATGTGGTGATGATGACCATCTCTACTGATCTGCCATTTGCGCAAAAGCGCTATTGTGCTCAGGAAAAAGTCGATCAGTTACTGGTGTTATCTGATGCCGTCTGGCGCGATTTTGGCAGTAATTACGGCCTATTAATTAAAGATATGGGCATTCTGGCTCGTGCCGTATTAATTATTGATGCTAAAGGGAATTTAGCCTATCAGCAGTTGGTTCCAGCTCTGGCACAAGAACCGGATTACGCCCATAGCATGGCTGCCCTTGCGCAAATAACCGGCAAAAAATCTTAAACTTTTTATTTACCCCCTCTCTTGAAAATTCTCTAAGCGCACATATTAATCAAGCAGGTGGCCATCCGGCACCTGCTTTTTCCGTCTCGTACTTGAAGCTGCAGCTTTGTTGACTGCAACTCCAATTACTTAGGAAATTACAGTGGAAATTGCTCGTTCAATTGAAGAGCAGAACAAATTAATTGCCTTAGAGGATTTGATTATGAACACTTTAGATTTCACCCCGTTTTACCGCTCATTTATTGGTTTTGATCATTTAGCCAACCTGATGGATGCAGCTGCCCGCAATGAAAAGCAGCCCGCTTATCCACCTTACAATATTGAAGTGACAGGTGAAGATCAGTACCGTATTACCATGGCTATTGCCGGCTTTGATGAAAACGAGCTGTCGATTGAGACTGAACACAACAACTTAGTGGTACGTGGTCAGAAAGCCGATAAAACCGAAGGCCGCCGCTTCCTGCATCAGGGCATAGCAGAGCGTAACTTTGAACGTAAGTTCCAGCTGTCTGATTATATTAAAGTGACTGGCGCTCAGATGAGCCATGGCCTGTTGCATATTGAGCTGGTACGTGAAGTACCGGAAGCGTTAAAACCACGCAAAATCAGCATCAACCAACAGTCGACGGTCAAAGTTGAACCTCAACTGCTGAATGAACATTTAGCCCAGGTGAGTAATGGCTAAGCTTAGTAATGGCCAGGCTGATTAACAGCTAATCGCTGAATAAACTCAAGCAGAACCGAATTCACCAATTCTGCATCTGTAACGGGCCCCATGTGGCCCGTTTTTACTGTCTGAAATTCAACGCAAGGCAAAGCACCAGCCAGCATGGTTGCCAAACGTTGTGCTGATAACTGGCTTTGCTCGCCACTTAACAGCAACACAGGACAGTGGATAGCAGTGGCGTAGTCGGCAAGTGATGCAGGCTCAGCACTTAAAGCCTCAAAATCAGCAGCCACTTTGCCTACCTGCCCCGTTAGTTTCTGCTGCATAAGGTCCGGTAAATGACGGAAATAACCTTCACCTTGCCAATAATCAATAAAAAGCGCTGCAGCGTCTTTTGGGCTTACATCCAGCATCTGCTGGCTTAACTGCTGCACTTGCTGGTACAACGCAGGTTCTGTAGTTTTAAATAAATGAAAAGCCACTGGCTCAAACACTAACACGGCTTTAAAGAGTTCAGGCCGGGTTCTGGCCATATGCAAAGCGACCGCACCACCAAAGGAGTGGCCAATTAAAATCACTGAAGCTGCAGGTTTCCCTTCCAGCAAAGGCCACAGCTGATTTGCTTCATCAGCAAGTTGCATTGGACGAGGGTAACTCTCTGTATTAGCGCCATAACCCAGCAGATCCGGATTCAGAACTTGATAATCGGCTTTCAGAGCCAGCCTCAAGCCTTGCCATTGGCGTCCACTGGAAAGCGAACTGTGCAGCATCAGAACCGTAGTTTGCATCTGTTACTTCACCAGTAAAAACACTGCACCCACAATAAGTGCAGCGAAAGTCGAAATCATGCCTAAGAAACGAGGCACCGATGTGCCACTGCTGCGCCACAAACCTATCGCATGCAATACTCGTCCTGCTAAAGTTAAACCAGCCACCAGATGCAGCTGCCAAGCCGGACTTTGTTGTAACTCCAGCAGCGCAACAAGAATAAGCAAAAACGGCACATATTCAGCAAAGTTGCCGTGCATCCGCACCGTCTGTAACAGCTGTGGTTCTTTACCTGTACCCAGGCCAACTCTGTGCTTAAAACGCTGGCGGATCACAAAACCAGCCAAGACGACGTACAACAGTGCCAGAATAGCAGCGTAAAAAGAGGTAATAGCTAAAGTCACATTTATGCCCTTAAAGTTGTTGCAGAACTATCGACTCAAATATCCTGCGGAAGAGACCGAAGCTCATTGAATCCTTAGATCCACAGAAATCGCTACAGGGTCCAATAAAAAGCCCACTCTAGGTGGGCTTCGATGAAACTGGAGTGGGTTAACCTAATAACGCCTCGAGTTTTGCACTGACTTGCTCAACTGGCAAGGTTCCAACCATATAGTGGTATTGAGTGCGACCCTGCTCAGCTTCTTTACGGTAATAACCGACCAGCAGTTCAGTCTGCTCGTGGTAAATACCTAAACGCTTACGCACAGTTTCTTCTTTATCATCTTCACGGATCACTAAATCTTCGCCGGTCAGGTCATCTTTGCCATCCACTTTTGGTGGATTGTAACTGACATGATAGACACGCCCTGAAGCAGGGTGCACACGACGGCCGCTCATACGCTCAACAATCACATCATCCGGCACATCAAATTCAATCACGTGATCAACTACCACGCCATTGGCTTTCATTGCGTCAGCTTGTGGAATAGTGCGTGGGAAACCATCTAATAAGAAGCCTTTGGCACAATCTTCTTTACTGATACGTTCTTTCACTAAACCAATAATTAAGTCATCAGACACCAGCTGGCCTGCATCCATCACTTGCTTAGCAGCCAAACCTAAAGCACTACCTTCTTTGATCGCAGCACGCAGCATGTCACCAGTCGAAATTTGTGGGATCCCATACTTGTTCATCAGAAACTGCGCCTGAGTTCCTTTACCAGCACCCGGGGCACCCAACAAAATAATACGCATACAAAGATCCTCAATTAACCTGGGATTGATCCATTTGTTATAGGGGGTGAATCTTTACATAATGTGCTTCATCAGACAAGGAATTTGTCTGCTTGTCTTACCTGATCGGCCCAAGTCAAGCCTACTTTGGTAGGATAACTTACTACAACAGTCGATTGGGCCATCTATAGAGCGGAAATACGGCTGACAAGCAAAAAAGTCGAATAAACACAGTAAGCTATTCGACTAAGGTAGTGCATATTTACTAGGTTTCAGCGCATTAGCTACAACAAAGCGTTGTAAGTTAAATTGTGTGACTGCTGAAATAACAACCAGCCAATTATTTGTATAATTGGTTGATTTTAAAGAGTTAAAATTAAAATCGAACCTGAATAAAACAACCTAAATTGATTGAGATCAATAAAACAAAGAATTTTATAAAGAAAAGCTCCGGAAGCGCATAAAGCTTGCCGAAGCCTTATGTTCCTTAAGCTTTAAATTGCAGGTTTTTAAGTAGTTGCTGTTCGCCCTGTTGCAACACTTCAGTTTTATCACTGACCATTACCAGAATAGCTTTATGGCTGTTGATACTGCGCCCCTGGTATTTGTCATCATGAAACTCTGACTCATAATCCAGGGAATTTTCTTTAGGAACAACAAAAACCGTCATCAAGCCTTGTTCTGTCTCCAGCACCAGATGTAAAGACCGGGTACCACGGAAGTTACAGAAGTTAGCAAATACAATGGCGTGCTCAGATGAATTCAACTCTGCGCCAAAATCAGCCAGTTTGACATTCACATCAGCTAAGGACAAAGGAGTCGTCAAATGCTGCACATACTGCTCTTCATGGTAAACATGAGCCAGAGAGTTCTCGCCGAGGCTTTGTGAGCCATACAGAAAAAACGACCAGTTCAGTGCAAAACCTGCTAAAAACGCCACAGAAGCCGCTAAAGCAATCAGATTCTGATAAAAGCGTTTCTGCTGCTGTTGCTTGTGTTTGTGCTGTTGCAACAACAACGCATTTTCCAGCGCTTTTGGCACGGGCGGGCTTAGCAGTTGTTTAATGTGCTGATCCAGCTCCAGTACATCCTGATGAAATTGCTGACTATCCGGGTCCTGCTGCAACTGCTGTAGTTGTTCAGGGGCCAAATGATAGGGGTCAGTCAGCAAACGACGGCGAACTTCTAACTCATCCATTTTTTTGCTCCCTGACATTTTCATGGCTTAACAAATCCCGTAATTGCTTACGGGCGCGGAATAAACGGGTGTTCACAGTATTGAGATTCAGAGACAACAATTGCGCAATTTCGTCACCGCTAAAACCACCGATAATTTGCAGGATCAATGGCTCACTGTATTCAGGCTCTAAGCTCTCAATTTGCTTTAGTAACTGCTGCTGTGAGTACAATTGCTCAGGACTCACCTGATGTTCGTCCAGCAGCAACTCCTGCTCTACTTCCTGATACTGAAACTGTTTACGTTCAAAACGCCGGGCATTTTCATTGCGTAAAATAGTAAATAACCAGGCTTTGGCAGAGGCTTCGCTTTGCAGTAAATCAATACTTTTCCAGGCTCGTAAATACGTATCCTGCACTAAATCTTCTGCAATATCTGCGCTTCGACAAATCCAGCAGCTGTAGCGGTATAAATCCGCATGATATAAACGCACCAGTTGCATATAGCTGTGCTGCCGTTGCTCTTTTTCCGGCGTCTGTTTTTTTGCAGCCGCTTTATCAGTTGACCACCACATCACATTCGTTGTCCTTGTTGGCAAGAGCACTGTATCCGGTTTTGTGTCCGGTTCAGGCTGCTCACTATAGGACATAGACCGAAGAAAACTCAAGCTACAACCTCCTGCGATCTAATTCCTTTTCTGGCTTTTCGGCCTAACCAGTAGTCCAGACTTAACCAGCGCCCTGCCCCATACACAACCAATACCAGTAACATCACAAAATAAGTGGCGGCAAACTCAATACCGTTATTTAGCACCACTAATTTTCCGCTGGAGATAAGCCAGTTGTAATCTGGCTGTTGCTGCAAAATTTGATTGGCTTTGGCCAGTTTATCGGGTGCTGCCATCACAGCTTCATTACTTAAAATAGTGCCATCAGCCAACCAGCTCGACGCATCAGCTATCGCCAGCCAGCCGTTTTTCGCATGCACTGTCAGCATAGCCACCAGCATGGTCATACTTAATCCGAAAGCGATCAGGCGGGTGAATAAACCCAACAGCAAAGCTAAACCGCCACCAAGTTCCAACAGAATAACCAAAGACAACATCAGCGCAGGAGCTGGTAAACCCAAGCCCCAATCCGGGTTGGCGAACCAGCTCAAGGTACTGTCAAAGTTTTGCAGCTTAGTCCAACCCGCCTGCATCATCACAGGGGTTAGGTACAACCGCAGCAATAACAACGGAATAAAGTCCAGTAGCTGTAGTTGGATCACTAGTTTTTGATAAAAGAGGATTTTTTGTTGTATCACAATCAGGCTCCGTACAATGCTGTTGTGATAAGAGACAGAGGAAGAGCGGGAAATCTTTCAACAGAAATAAAAATATTGCCGGGAGCAATATTTGACAATGCGAAGCATTGGCCCTTTAGGGTGAGCGCCAAGGATGGCTGCGAATAAAATGGGGTCAGATCACATTGTTAACTGTTAACAATGTGATCTGACCCCATTTTCAGCTATGGCTTATGCCTTTTTAGATAAATCCAGCAGCAGCGCGTTTAAGCGGCTGACAAAAGTCGCAGGATTTTTCAGGCTGCCACGTTCAGCTAATAAGGCCTGATCAAACAAGACTTCAGCCCATTGTTTAAACTGCGTTTCGTCCTGCACATCGGCAATATGTTTCACCAGTGCATGATCCGGGTTCAGCTCAAAAATAGGTTTCACGTCCGGTACTTTCTGACCGACAGATTCCATCAGCTTCATCATCTGCGTGCTCATATCAAACTCGTCAGTGACAATACAAGCTGGGCTATCGGTTAAGCGATGACTGGTTTTCACCGCTTTGACCTGATCACCTAAAGCTGTTTTGAAACGTTCTGTCACAGCAGCAAATTGCTTTTCTGTTTCTTCCTGCGCCTTTTTGGTTTCTTCGTCATCCAGCTTGCTGATATCCAGGCCACCTTTGGCGATAGAGCGCAGTTTTTTGCCTTCAAAGTCAGTCAGGTGCTGCATTAACCACTCGTCAACGCGGTCAGATAACAACAGAACTTCGATACCTTTTTTACGCAACACTTCTAAGTGCGGGCTGTGTTTGGCAGCCTCAAAGCTGTCGGCAACGATAAAATAAATCTCGTCCTGACCTTCTTTCATCCGGCTGACATAAGCGTCTAAGCTGACCGTCTGATCGGCATTGTCGTTATGTGTAGAAGCAAAACGCAGCAGCTTAGCTATGCTGTCTTTGTTGCCCGCATCTTCAGCTGGGCCTTCTTTCATCACTTGACCAAACTCGTTCCAGAAGGTCTGGTACTCGCTTTGATCTTCAGCTTTGGCCATTTTCTCCAGCATTTTTAACACACGTGACGTGCAGCCTTTGCGTAGGCTTTGTGTCACCTTGGTATCCTGCAGAATTTCACGGGATACGTTCAGAGGTAAATCGCTGGAATCCAACACACCTTTGATAAAACGCAGGTAACTTGGCATAAACTGTTCAGCGTCATCCATAATAAATACACGCTGTACATAGAGTTTTAAGCCATGACGGGCTTCACGATTCCACATATCAAAAGGTGCTTTTTTCGGCACAAACAATAAACTGGTGTAGTTGGTATTGCCTTCCACTTTGTTGTGAGTCCAGCTTAATGGCTCACTCCAGTCGTGCGAAATATGCTTGTAGAACTCCTGATATTCGTTTTCAGTGACTTCAGATTTATCACGCATCCAAAGCGCAGTGGCTTTGTTGACGGCTTTCCAGAACCCTTCAGTGGCAGGGATTTTTTCGCCCTCTTCACCATCCTGCTCCGGAGTGCCTTCCTGGTACATTTCAACCGGAATGCTGATATGGTCAGAGTACTTAGTCACAATAGACTCGACTTTCCACTGATTTAAAAACTCAGTTTCTTCGTCACGTAAA
>Ga0180008_1001344_pt1 | contig 15788 bp, 21 predicted proteins | sample MM_PW_MetaG_FD_121121 | JGI IMG/M metagenome (GOLD analysis project Ga0180008, IMG submission 121121) | Groundwater microbial communities from the Aspo Hard Rock Laboratory (HRL) deep subsurface site, Sweden - MM_PW_MetaG | ecosystem: Environmental > Aquatic > Deep subsurface > Groundwater...
GCCGATGCCCGGTATCCAGGAAGGAATGTTTACCTTGATGCTGTTGAGGGCGCCGATGATGTTGTTGATAAACGACTGTATGCCAGCCCAGGCGGCGCGGAAGGGCGCCAGGATGATGTTTTTTAAACCAATGAGAGCAGCGCCAATTATTATTGGGAGTTCTTGGAAGAAGATGGCCACCTTGTCCCAGTTCTGCCAGACCAGCACCCCGATGGCGATGAGCCCGGCAAGGGCGGCTACCACCAGCCCGACGGGCCCCAGCATCACGGTGAACCCGGCGGCAAGCATGGGCAGCATCATCAAGAGAGGCCCGAGAACAACGAAAACGCCGCCGATGGCGGCGGCAAGAAGAACGATTGTTTTAGTGAGTCCGGGGTTTTCTTTCATCCAGTCCATAAAGCCCTGGATGATGGGCTTTATTATTTCGACTATATCCGCCAGGACAGGGAGAAGCACGTCGCCGACATTGACTGCCATGCTGGTGAAGGATGATTTTAGCGCCTCCATCTGGCGGCTGGTGCTTTGCTCCATCTGGTTGAAGGCGTCAGTTGATGCGCCTACCGAGTCGCTCATCGAGCCGAGGTCAGCGGCGAAGGTCGCCGCATTGGCACCTGTTAGAGAGAGCACGGCGTTCAGCCCTTCCACAGAGCCGAACATCTTCCCCAGCATCTCGTTGGAACCGCCGGTGGCTTCCCTTAATGTTTCCAGCGCTCCCGCCAGTCCTTTATCGGAAATGAGGGCTTCGCCTGAATCATAGCCGAGCTTCTCCAATACCTTGCTCATATCAGCCGTAGGCTTCATCAAGGCTACTATGGCCTGGCGCATCTGGGTGGTTGCCTGTGCGGTGGGAACACCCTGCTTGGTCATGGTGGCTATCGCCGCCGATACTTCCTCAAACTTGACGCCTGCCGTAGCCGCCAGAGGTGCGACATTGAACATGGAAGCGGATAGCTCCTCCATGGTGGTCTTGCCACCCTTGACCGTGGTAAACATAAGGTCGGCGACTTTCTGGGCATCTTCAATCGGCATCTTGAAGGCGTTCATCACGGTGGTCAGCCCGTCCACCGCTGTCTCGGTATCGGTTACCCCGCCGATGGCTGCCCTGGTGGCCACCTGGAGGAACTCTATGGCGTTCTCTTTGGGCACGCCGGCTGATATTGCCTGGTAAAGAGCCTTGGCCGCATCGGTGGCATCAACTCCCATAGCGCCGGCCATATCGTTGACCTGCCCTGAGAAGTCCTTAAATTCAGTCTCCCCGAGCTGCATCATGGTGTTGACTTCGCGCATGGCGGTATCGAAATCGGCTGCCGTTTTGGTGGCCAGCCCAAACCCGGCCATCATCCCCGCGCCGATGCCGGTCATCACCTTGCCTGCCTGGCTCAGATTCTTCTGGACTTTGTTGAGGGTCTTCTGGAGACCTTTATCGTCCATGCCCAGAGTTATAAAAAGTTGGCTTAATTCTTTAGACATTCTTTTTCACTTCCTTGCCGCCGAGCATGGCGTTTAAGAATCTGATACGCTCTTTCAACTGCTTGGCGGTCTGCGGTCTTTTCTGTTCCTTCTGCGGCATGAAGTCCTGGACAGTGAACGGTCTGTGGCGCTTCTTGTGGTTGCGGTTTATCTCGGCAAGGAGCCAGCAGATTTGCGCCGAGCGGTAGTTCTGCCAGTCCTGCTCAGACTCATGGCGCTGCGCCAGGGCATTGAACTGCGCCAGGGTTAGCCCCCAGAAATCTTCTTCGGATAGCTTCAGGTCATAGCGCCCGAAGGACCAGAGGTCTAGCCACGTCGGGGCTTTTTCGCTAAAGGGGCGGTATCTTTTTTCCCCTCGCTTTCCGGCATGGCTTTTTTCCTTGCCTCGTAAATCAACCCGGCAATAGCGGCCAGGTTCGTGTGCTCGTCAATCAGGTCGATGGCCTGGTCCTGCGTCAACTCTCTGTCGTCGTGGAGCAGGCATGCCCAGAATAGAATGCCGACCTCCGTGGCGGTCATGTCGTCGACCTGCTTCATCTTGAGCAGGTTCTTGCCGGTCACTTCCTCGAAGGCCTTCATGGCCCTCAAGCCGAATACCAGATAACGTTCCCTGTCCAGCTGAACGGGCACACGGGCATTCACTTTGTCATTCATCTCTCCTCCTTTTTACGTATCAAACTCGGAGAAGGTCGGCTCACCGGTGACCTTCAATACCAGCGTGGCGTCTATCGAGCCTTCCATGGGGAAGGTGAAATCACCGAACTTGGTGCAAAGGGCATTGAACGTCATTGTGGTGGAATCGGGAAAGGTGATGATGGCCTGTCTCTCTGCCTTCGCCTTGATGTCAGCCCATAAATACTTCTGCCCGGTGGTGTCCCCCGCAATGAAGCGGACCGGGAGGGTCAGCTCGCCGCCGTCGACCTTCCCGCCGACGAACGCATTGTAGACTGCTTCATGGCTGCTTACATCGACGGTGCCCATGCTGATGCCAGAATAGTTGACATCGAGAAGATAACCGACGTCGTGGCCGGCCCAAGAGACTGTCACTCCATAGCCTGCCTGTGGTACAGTTTTTGCTGTCATTGTGTTTTACCTCCTGCGTTTTTTTCGTTATCAAAGAAATGGGGGTCCGGCTGGAGCGGGCCCAGTGGTGGCCAGTCGCTTTTCCTCAGCTCAATAACCCACCAGCTGATGAAGGGTCGATAGAAGTCAGTGTCGTTGACTATAATCACGCCGTTTACTATGGCCAGAAGTATCTTTCTTACCAGGTCGGAAACCTTGAGCCTTTTGAAGAATCTGTCCCTGATGCCGATAAGGATATGAGAACTTTCCTGGCGGGTGTTCTTGACAGCCGGCTCGGGCAGGCTGTTGATAACCGGTATCAACTTCCAGAGGCTTCTGACCGCCCGGGCTTTTCCCAGCGGGCTGCTCCGGGGATTGAGCAGGACATTCATCGCTTTGCGGAAAGGCTCCTTGATTTCGTGAACAAGTATCTGCTGATAGGGCGTCCGGTAGTAGATGCTCTTCATTTGCCCTCCAGCAGCTTGATAATCCTGTCGAGGCGCTTGACGATTTCCGTGTTATCATCCAGCAGCACGCCGGTACCTTCGCAGACCTCACAATCCGCCTCCCCCATCTCTCTCATATTCAGGGGCTTCGGAATCTTTCCGGTGCCTTTGCATTTCGGACAAATCATCTAAGCCTCCGTGTGCCAGATGATATAATCCGAGGCTACATGGTGAAGCCCCGAGTCCGTTTCGTAAAAATCGTTCTCATCTTCCCTTTTGGGAATTTTTACCGTCAATCCTCCGGCTCCGCCCATGGTCCCCGAGTATCCATCCAGGGCAGTTTTCAAGGCGGCGCTGATTGTCTTGGCGGAGCTGTATGTCGTGGCGAAGGAGGAGAACTGGAAGCGGGGATGGGATAGTCCGGAGGGCCCGTCATGCGAGCTGACTTCCGGCGAGTCGACCTTCGTGACGACGAGATAGGGCTTCGCAACGTCCTGGGGGGCAATGACGAAGTGGATGCGGTCCCCCACCAGGTCCGTAATGCCCGTCTGCGCCAAGAGATATGTCATCAACGCCTGCTCGATTAACATTTATATTGCGCCCTCCACGGTCTTCTTCAAGCCGAGCTCAATGTTTCTTTTAACCTCTTCTTTGCATCCGTCCCATGCCGGCCTTACGAATGGATGCGCCGGCGCGGGGTGAGGGCCTCCGTGCCCGTACTCCACCAGGTGGGCGTGGGGGGCTTTCCGGGGGCGGATGCCGGCAAAGGCTACCGCTGGGCCGCCCATGGAGGCGGGAATGCCTTTGGCGTAAGCGGCTTTCTTCAGATTGCCGGTCGCGCCCCGGGGCGCCCTGGCTTTTATGCGGTCCCTGACGATGCGCGCCTGGGCGAGAAGGAGCTTCGTCTTCTCGCTGTTGACTTCTTTGATGAGCTTGTTTGCCTGGCGCTCCAGCTGGTCGAGACCTTTAAGGTAAATGGATGCCTGCATATCTTCTCCAATAAAAAAGCCCGCCGGAGCGGGCTGAAGATTTCTTAAGAAATATTTACTAATTAATCCAGTGCCTCTTTATAATAGATGAGCAGCTCCTTGTTTCTCTCCTGCGGGTTGACTATCGACACGATGCTGAGGACGCGGCTGCCGTGGAGTATGCGCATGGTGGGAAGTATGTCAGTCCGGTAGCGGATATGAGCCTCCCCAGTGACCTCCGAGCTGCCCTGCAATGCTTCATAATACTTGCGCCCGGCGTTGGGCAGAATGCTTCCCCAGACAGTGCAATGCTCCGCCCAGGTGACGGCATCCTCATTGAAGGAGTTGCGGGCGCGGGTTTCTTTCTGAAATATGAGGCGCTGCCTCAACTGCCCGGCTCTCATAATATCCTGTCCTTCCAGAGCAGGTGCTGAGAAGCAAGAGGCATCTGGCTGACGATGGTGCCGGTGATGACATCCTCCCTGTTCTCATACAGGTGCCCGATTAAAAGGAGCATGGCCTGCCTGATGTTCCTGGGCACGTCGCTCGCAGCATCACCGTAGCCGGCTACAAATGTAACGCAGATACCGTTGTGGGGCCGCAGTGTGGTGCTTGGCCAGGATTCACCATAGTTCAAACAGACCCGCCCGGGTTCGCTTTTGACGTCGACCAGGTAATCCCCGGCGTCTATGAAATATGCGGTGTCATCGGTGTCGTAGTATCTGACGATGCCCGACGCCGTCGCCGTACCGGTACCGCTGCCTGCCCCCGTCGCCGTAAACACCACGCCGACCGTGTTAGCCGAAGCGCCGATTAAAGTGAAATCTGTAGTCCCCACCGTCAGGATGCGATAGACCACTCCAGTCGTAAAGCTTCCCGCGGTGACCGCCGGCTCCTGCATGGGGGGCATAGGTACCTCGATGTAGTCTTTCGCCGGCCATTTATCGAGCCATAGCTCCCAGGTCTGGGTGACGTAAGCCCGGTTCTGGAACTTCTCGCAGTCCTGGCGAGCCGCGGTGATGAGCGCGCTGAGCAGGTCTTCCTCGACGGCGGGGCCCGCCTTCTTGATGACCGTCACCCCGAAGTCGCAGGTGGCAGTGGCAACAGTAGCAAGGACGCGTATATAAAGGTACGCTCCTGTGTAAGCCTTCTCCTGCACGGCGTTGTCATTGGCTTCGGTGACCTGGGTGAAAGCGCCGCTGGTTACGTCCGACCATGTGCTGTCGTCGTTGCTCTCCTGGAGCTTGACGTCGACCTTGCCCCCAGTGCCGTTGGTGCCGGACACAAGGTTGACCAGGACATCATAGCCTGATACCTCGACGCTGCTGCCGACGAGACTATAAGATGCCGCGACCACGTGGTCGCCCGGGGCGATGCTTATCTCGGTCGATACATCATCGGCAAAGTCTTCGCTATCTATCCGCAGGTGTGCCTTGGCTACTGCCAGGCTTATCGGCTCGACTGTCGGTGCTGTGTTTAATACCAGCGCCATATTTTCGCCTCCGCTTTATCAGTTTCTGCATGGTATTCTCCGGGGGCTCCATGCTGGTGGTCTCAATTATAATCTCAGGTTTCATCCGGCTGCCGCCCTCGCCACTTCCACCCGCTCGATTTTTGGCACGGCAGGCCTTCATCATGCCCGCAGCGGTGGATGTCGCAGTAACCCCTCTCCTCGTTATCCTTCCCCTCGTTGATGTTGACGGCCTTGCCGGAGAGCCCTTTCGCATAGCCCATCAACGCTTGGGCATCGCTTTCCTTGTCGAAGCTGAGGTCAAGTCTGACTCGGTACTTCATCTATCACTCCGCTGCCGTTTCCTTCGGGCAGTCTTTATGCCGGTACATCTTCGGCTGGCCTTCGGGAGACTTGCCGTGGTACATGGGCACGGGTTTTTCATCGATTATCTCTCCGCAATAAGAGCAGGTTTGTTTCTCTTCGTCAGCCATTTTTATTCCTCCCTGTATGTGATTGTCACCCGACCATTGGTGGTGATATCGACGCTGGTGCGGATGGACACGACCTCGCCGACTGCCCCCAGGGGCCCTTCGCCTTCCGGCCACGATTGCCTGCCCGATGACACATAGTCCGTGTCGCACCACGCCGAGAAGATGGCTTTGGAAACGGCGGCATCCATGTTGGCGCCGGTGTGGAAATAGACCTCAATCTCGGAGCCGGTGTTGCTGAGGTTGGTGGCGGCGACTGATATTATCCGGATGCGCTTGGCCGCGGCCGGTGTCAGCATCGTGGCTGCGGTCGTCGAGGTGCCGGCTGTCTTCTGCGTCACCGTCTTGATTTCCCCGCCGATGTGGTCGCCGGGCGAGGGCCGGAGCTGCACGTTGATGCCGTTTATCTTTACCTCGGCCAGCCAGACATCGGCAAAGGTCCCGGAGGCTTCCCAGCCATACTCAAACGAGATGCGGGAGATTGTCCAGTCCTTGAACAATGTATCGGCCTGGAACTGCGCCAGTGAATACTGGGTCCCTGCCGTCAGGCCCGTGCCGGTGGTATTCTCGCCGTAGAAGAAGAACTGTGTTGTCGAGAGGCTCAACGAATGGCTATTCCAGCCCGCCGCTTTCCCCAGCCCCGAGGCTCCGCCCACCTGCGTTATCTCCGCCCTTTTTTTGAAATCGGTCGGGTCATGCACCCAGATGACGATGTTGACCCCCATGGTCTGAGCTCCGGTTAGATAATACGACCATAGCGCTTCAGTAAGCTGCGTCAGGTACATCTCGTTCAACGGGATGAATGCCGCCCCCCAGTCGTCTCCCGTCTGAGAGCCGCCATAGAGATTGACCGTCCAGCCCCCGCCCTTCTGCCACTGGCTCAGGCTGTTTTCCTTGCACCACCCCGCCATGCCGTTGTTCTGGTAGCGCAATACCGGCAGCCCGAAAAGCCACCCCGCCTCCTGCGCCCCTATGGCCACCGCGAGGTCGTCTTTATATCTTGGTTTCATGTCTCACCTCCGCTCCTTTTACTGTTTTACGATGGGGGCGGGAGAAAGGAGTAACCCCCGCCCCCACAAAGGAGGATGATGTCCCCGCCTTGCCGAAGGGCAGGGCTTTACTCATCCGCTATCAATGCCAGCCAGTACACCTTTACCCCGTTGGTGACGTTAGCTGAGGGGTTGATGGTGAAATAAGTAGCATTTATGGAAGACGGATACAGTGATAAGTCTCCACCTTCATCCGCCGCCCATGACAGGAATATTCGGGTAGGCGTCCCGCTCATGCCATGCGTTACCACTACCCCGGCTCCACTGCCGGCGGTAAGGTTGTCGCTGGCACCGGAAGCCCTGTTGGCCACCACCGAAGTACCGGTGATAGTCGGGCTGGCAACGCTGATGGTGGCTCCGCTGATTGCTCCGCCGGTCACGGTGATGTTGGAGCTGGTAAGGTCGTTGATGGCGGTCGTGCCGCTAACTGTGGGCGCCGTCAGGGTTGCATTGGAGCTTACCAGGTCATTGATAGTCGTGGTACCGCTTACCGTTGGCGCCGTCAGGGTGGTGATGGTCAGGGCCGTAGCCGTGCCCCCGGTGATGGTTGCCGAAGTTATCTCGGCATCACCGTTCGTGCCGTCTAGCCCCAGTATCAGCGTGCCGTCCGTCTTGGTGTAGTCCAGGTCGCCGCCCGACCAATTTGCCTTTACCAGCGTCACCGGCGCCGGCGGCTGTGCTGCCTCCCCTGGCTGCGTTACCCCCGGGGGCGGCTGCGGTGCGGCTTCCGGCACGCAGCTGACGGCCAGCATCACCAGCAGCACCACCGCCATCAGGCTCATGAATATCGCATTTCTTTTTTTCCTCATGTTCCTACCTCCGTTTTCAGCTCCGGCAGGGGCTATTCATCCCCGCCGGAAGCCATGTTTGGTTTCTTTAGGTCAATGCCCCGTCGTTCGTCTCTTGCGGGTAGCGGGGCTTGAGAAGAGCTACCAGGCTGGCATAGGCCGTGGCGCTGCCCGGGTCGGTGAGTACAATCCCGACATACGGCTTATCCGCCGTCAGTTCCGCGGCATCCACTTCGATGATGACAACCATGTTATCGTAGCTGCCGTGGGTAAGCGTCAGGCCGGTGCTCTCCACGTCCGTCAGGTCGCCCAGGGTATCAGTCCCGGCAGCCGCCGTCATCCGGTACTGGAAGGCGAGGGCGGTAGCAGATGAGCCGGCGGTTGCTGCGCTGGCTGTCACTGTCAGCACGAAACTGTCCGTCGCCAGGTCGCCCAGTGCCAGGATGAACTGCACTTTCTCATACTTTTTCATCGCCACGTGAGGGCCGGTTTTAGTGGCGCTTAGCTGCTGTGGCGCAAAAATGGGAACAATGTGGTTTACCATTCCGACATCTTTCATTGTATTTTTACCTCCGTTTATTTGGTTATTTCTTTATGTTTTATCGGGCTGCCAGCGCCACGAAAGGCGCGGTGTAGTAAGTGCCTGCAGTCCGCTTGTAGGGGGTGATCTTCTTGCGGATGGGCTGCCCGTTGACGCGATAGGTGAAGCGGAATACCGTCTGACCGGTCAGGAACTCGACATGGATGGATTCAGCCGTCTGGACGCCGCCCTTGTCGATGAGCAGGTACTGGTTCAAATCGCCCAGGATGATATCGCCCACGTCGCCGGGGCCGCTGGCTACCTCCACCGGTATCGCCGGGGCGCCCTTGATGGTGCCATAGGGGCTGCCAGCTTTCGGCTCCTGGAAGAGCGGCATCAGCACTCCGCCGGTGCCGATTGCCAGGGTCAGGGCATTGAGCTGGTCCTCCAGCTCCTGGTTGTACAGCCAGACCAGGTCGCGGCCCTTGCGGCTCTTCCACATCTTCAGGATGTTCTCGGTGATGACCGTGTCCGCACTCTGGCCGCTCTCCGCCGCTACCGACACGTAAAAGTCGGTGCTGCCCAGGATGCCCAGCGGCTTGCCGGCGCCGTCACCCCTGATAACCGCGTCCGAGACCACGAAGTCGAATTCCTCCGGGAAGGCTTCTCTGATGATGCCGCCCAGCTGCGCCGCGTCCGCCAGGTTCTCGTCAGTGGCGTAGCACAGCCCCATCAGCTTCTGGAGCTTCAGATCTATCTTGGCGAATTTCGGCTTGGTGCTCAGCCCGCTCATGCTGGCCGCTTCCGCCTCCCAGTAGACCTGCAGCCCGCCCATGCGGGAACCGGTCGCCCGGCTGGTCTCGTCTATCATGTTCTGGGAGAAGCTGTTGGAAGGCCCGCTGATGGGTATCCTCCGGCAGCGTTTCAGGATTTCCGACTGGTTATACGTGTCCTTGAGCAGCTCCGATGAAAAATCCTGCTGCAACAGAAAGCCGCCCTCGCTCGGGATTGACTCGTTCAGGCCGGTCGCGGCGCGCACTTCCAGCAGCCTGGGGTCGGTGCCGCGGCCCATATAGTGGTTGGCCACCGCCATCAGCTGCTCCCCGAACCCGCGGATGCCCTCGCCGAAGGGCATCCGCGCTGCGGCGCCCCTGTCTTCCGGCTCCGGCCGGTGCGGCTCGAACGTGCGGAGCTCTTCCTCGGGTATGCGATTGATTTTGACATAGCTGTCCATCCGGGCCTCTACCGCGTCAATTTCCCTGTCGATTGCCTCGAACCTGGCCTGCTCTTCCGCGCTCAGCTCGCGTTTTTCCTGCTCCGCTTTGTTGAGCAGGGAGTTCCCCTCGTCCTTGAGGGTCTTGATTTTCTTCCTGAGTTCCATCACTTTGAGCATGTCTCTCACCTCGTTTTTTAATTTCCCCGGGGGACTATAGATTGAACCGCAGCCTCTCCAGACCGACGGCACGCCTTTTCACAGTGCCCCGCCCGTCCGGTTTCGCCTTCTCAACCAGGCATCCCCTGATAATATCCCCGGCTTTCGCCAGGAGCTGTCTTTCATTTTCATCGAGCTTCAGGCCCGTCTTGCTTTTCACCAGCGCCATCCCCAGCGCCTCGTAATCTATCCCCGCCGCCAGCTCCATGCTCCGCGCCTTGACGTCCGTCTGCGGGTACGCCGGAAAGGTCACCGGCCCGATGTCCGCCAGCCACGCGCTGTTGACATGCCTCTCTACCTTCCGCTTATTCCCGTCCCACATCATCATCCAGGCATCGAGCATGTCCACCTCTTTCCCGTCCACGAACCACCGCTCCCCCTTCGGGTTTACCCCGAACATGATGGAGCAGCCCGTCACGTCCCGCCGCTCCACGCTGACCAGCAGGTCACGGGCATAGCTCGTGTCCGGCAGGTTCACCTCGAACCTGACCCCCTTGCGGTCCTCCTCCAGCAGCAGCGTCCCCGCCTTGTTGCGCCCGAGAATGTAGCTGGAGGCATGGTCTCGGAGCGACCTTATATCGTCTTTCTTGATGCTCTCGGCGAATGTCCCGTACTCGAACAGTTCCCGGAACCCGCCCAGGTCGATGCTCAGTTTGTCATAGACCGCCCCGTGCCCCGTCAGCCATTTTTCGTTCTCGCCCTCCCCGGCCCTTATCTCCAGGGCATCGATATCGAAATACCGCAGCTCCCCCCGCCGCCCCGGCGCCGCCCGGCTGCCTGATTCCTCTTCCCAGATGGATATACATACGGCATAGCGCTGCCCCTCGTCCGGGTACTCTTCCTGCATCACCTCGTCCCCCATGCAGCGCTCCATAAACTCTTTTTCGCTTTCGCCTTCATCCAGTTTCGGTTTTGGCATCTCATTCACCTCCACGCAATATTGCCGGCATCACCATGCTCAGTCCGCCAGCTTTTTCTCTTGGTTGTCCGCCCAGCGTTTGACCGGCATCAGCGCCGACTCCGCTACGCCCAGCTTTCGCAGCGCCTCAATGAGTATCCGCACCTGCTTAATAGTCTGTGCCGTCATGGCTCTGCCCTCCTGTTTATTTTCCGTGAAATAAAAAAAGCGCCCGAAGGCGTCTCTATCGGCTATTGTGGCGGGCTTTCCCCGCATGTCTTTATCCGGCCCGCTGCTCCGCCCAGTCCTTCAGCACCAACTCCATATCCTCCGGCCTGGCCTTAGCCAGCAGCTCGCGCGAGCGGTTGATATACCCCGTGGCATATGCCGCCGCCCCATCTCCCAGCGCCGGTAGCGACTCCCTGATGATATACGGCATGAAATCGCGGTAGAACTCGTCAAGCCACTCCCCGAAGCGCCCCGGCTCCCGCGCCGCCGCCCGCAGCAGGTTGCGCTTTTCCCTCTCGGCGATGCGCCGCGTCAGCTCCCGCCGCGACTCGCGGTAGCTCACCACTGGTTCTACCTGTCGCCGGATATTGATTGTTGCTCTGGCAGTCCTGCGCCGCGATACTCGTAATTCTTTGGTTGCTTCCGGAAGGTTCATATGGTTTTATTCTCTCCTAAAACCGAGGCATTTCCCATCAGCATCCAGATGTACGTCCATACATTTGCATTGGTGATAGCCCCGATTATTCCAGACGCATTCCTCATTATCACAGCTCAGAGTCACCTTTCCGATGAGACAGTTGCCCTGGTCCCAGTGTGGGCAATGAGTCGCCATACAAACATAGCGTCCGCCCTTCTTTTCCCAGGTGCAGCTGCTCACTTCTTTCTCAGCAGGGCGACGAACACGAGATGCTTTTCGCCATATTCGTCGAATTCTTCTTCGTGCTCTGCGTAGAAATCGATAATCTCATAGCCACTTTCTTTGAGCAGCGTAGTATAATCATCTAGGCTGATGACCGTCTCTAACCTGCCATCGGCATATTGTGTATTGCCATAGATATAAATTAAAGCCATCCCGTTGTTTCTGATGACCCTAACAGTTTCCGGAATGCTCTTGTTCAAGTCCGAAGAGTGTAAAACCGAGAGGCTGAAAAGAGCATCGAAATAACCGTCAACGTATGGAATATCTTCAGCATTGGCTTTCTGGAAATCAATGCTCACCTCTGCTTTTTTAGCATTCTCCCGGGCTAGGTCAATTGCCCCCTGAGCCACATCTATGGCCGATACTGTATATCCTGAACGAGCGAAAAAGATTGAATCGCGTCCATTGCCGCATCCTATTTCAAGCAAGTGCCCGGTGATACTGTTTTCTTTTAATGTATCAACAAATTCCTGCGCAAAAAGCGATGGAGTTAATTCTTCAGCCCAATGCGGTGTACCCTCTTCGTAAGATTCCTGCCAATCCTCTGGGTTCATTTCCCGCAGCTCCTTGGGCTTCATCGCCTCCCGCGCCTGCCCCATTATCACCGTGTCTACCATGTCCATCGGCGTCATGTTGGCCTGGATATAGTACCGGTCGCCGCCCGGGTCCTCGATTGGGTTATAGTTTTCCTTCTCCCGGATATCGTTCGGGCTGACTGCGCCCAGGTAAAACAGCTCTTTGTAGAACGCCGCCCGCGCCGCCGAGTCCGCCCGCAGCAGCGACTCCTCCAAAAACTCATAAAAATATGAGCGCCGCTCCCCGGGTAGTATCAGCTTGCGGTTGAGCGATTGCTCCCAGCGCCGGAACCATATCCCCATGGTGTACTTCAGGAACTCCAGGTCCTGGTGCTCAATGTTGCTGTACGTGGCGTGGGAAAGCTCCATCAGCTTGTGCGGCGTTACATTCAGCATCCGCGCCACTTCCTGTATCTGGAAGGTCCGGCTCTCCAGCTTCTGGGCGAGCTGCGGGGCTATGCCGATTTCCTTGATGGTGATGCCTTCGTCCAGTATCGCCACCCGGTGCGCGTTGCTCAGCCCGCCGTATTCCTCCTGCCAGTGCTCGATGTTTGCCTTCTTGGCTTCTTTGGTCAGCGTGCCCGGGTGCGTCAGCACTACCCCCGGCCGCGCCCCGTTGCCGAAGAAGCGGGCGTCATGTTCCTCCAGGGCCATGGTCAGCCCCAGCGCCTCCCGCGACTGGTCGACATTGTTGTAGCCGGTGATGCCGTTGAAGCCGAACGCAGCCAGATGCCATACCCGCCACGCCGGCAGCGTGTAGCGCGTCCCCGCGCTCGACCGGAATTTCAAGCCCCGCCGGTCCGTGTTCGGCACGGTATACCGGTAAAGGAGCTCGCCCGTGTCCCGCTCGCGCAGCACCTCCATTCGGCTCACGTTCAGCGGCCACAGCGCCCGCAGCTCCCCGGTCTTCATGTCCCAGTCTATCTCGGCATAGGCGTTGCCCCAGACCACGGCATGGCCCGTCAGCGCCGACTTGAACGCGACCGCGTCCATCTCCGGGTTCGGCTCCTCGTGCAGCAGCCAGTACAGGTTTTCCTCCACCGCCCGCTCCTTGCCCCGCCGCCCCGGCTCCCGCCCCCGCATCACCCGCTTATAATATATCAGGGGCACCTGCCCCACCGTCTCCGAAATCAAGCGCACGCCGTGAAAATAGGGCACGCTCTTCAGCGCCGTCGTCTCCGATACCGCTACCCCCGTGGCCGCTGCTCTTCCCCAGACCATCGCGTCCATGTCCTTGTCCAGGTCCGCCAGGGAATACCTCTTCTCGATGAACTCAGCGATTTTTCCCATTGCGCCTCCGCATTCTGCTGCCCATGACTCCCAGCGAGCAGCTCACCAGCCCGATGGCTATCAGCGCCGCAGGAGGATATATCATCCAGATGCCGTAACCCAGCAGCCCCAGCCCCACCAGCACCAGTACATCGTCCATGTCCACAGCTGCCCCGAGAATGCCGATAATCTTCTTCATCCTATCGTGAATACCTCATCTTCATATACGCTCCTGCCGGTCTCCCCGGTCGCCACTGCATCCAGCCTGGCGCGCCAGCTGAGTATCGCCGCCATCGCCAGGTCTATCTTGTTCGGGCTGTCGCCCCTCTCTTTCTGAATCACCCACAGCTTCTTGCCTTCTTCGTCCCGACGGTGAAGCTCGTGCTTGAAGGCGTTGGCGATGTGCCTCCCCAGCCCCTTGTGCCCGTCGTGGCTCATCTTCCCGCTCTTGATGGCCGTGTCAAAGGCTTCCACCGCGTAACACATCTGGTTGTACCGGTTGGTATACCATTCGACCACCTTCTCCTTCCCGTAAACCCCGGCCCATTTCGCCGTGTAGGAGAGCCAGTACTGCGGGTCCGCGTATAACCGCCACACGCTATAATGCTCAAAGGCGGCAGTGACCGCTTCCTCGATTTCCTCCACCGGTGCCTGCCAGTCCTTTTTCCTGTAAGGGCATTCCCAAAGGCCCAGGACGAACTGGTGCCCGGTCTCTACCTCCGTCCCCACCAGCCCCACCGAGTCGTGGAACATGGCGCCGTCAAACCCCAGTGTTATCAGCGCGCCCTTCGGCACCTCGTAGCCTTTCTTCACTAGCGGCTTCCATTGGCTGACGTCGAATGCCTTCTGCGACGATTTGACCAGCCGGTTGCAATAGACCCTGTCGAGAAAGGATATGTCTGCCGTCGGGTCATTGAACTGGTCGACGATGGCTTCGATGTCCCGCCATAGGGCCGCCGCCGGACCGCTGGCCTCGATTACCGCTGCCCTTATGTCCTGGGGGCTATCGAGTTTATGCTCCTCCGATGCCTGCCGGTGGTAATAGAAGAACTGCGTGTCTTTTATGCGCCCTTCCTTCACCACCTGGGCATATTCCATGGCCTTCTCCGCCACGCTCCCCGCCCCGGGCTCCGGCGCCGTTGTTATCTCGAGGTTCCAGGGATTGGCCGCCTTCCTCTTCGCCAGGTTAGCCATCATCGTCTGGTGCGCCCGCAGCAGCCGCGGCAGGGTCCACCAGTGCGTCTCGTCCATCGCCGAGAAAGTCGTCCGGGCGCCGTCACGCGAGTTCGGAGAGGATGACAGCGAGACTACCTTTCCGTCTCCCCGCTTGCGCATTATCCTCCCCAGGCCGATATCGAAGTCCCTCCCCAGGGCGCATTCCTCGAGTATCACCCTTATCGTCCCGTACAGCAGCTCGTCGGACTGTTCCACCGTGTAGGCTACCACCGGGATGTAGGGGTCGGTGACCGGCCCCCCGATGGGATTGCCTCTTTTGTCGAAGCCAGTGCAGCGCACCGGCCCGTCAGGATGCGCCTCAACTATCGATATCCAGGCCGCCAACTCCGTCTTCGCCAGCCCCTTCGGCAGACTCAGACAGCACCGTGTGAAGCGGCGGCGTCCGGCCGCGGCGTGCCCCCTCGGGAAGACCTCATACATCCGCCAGATGAGTGCTCGCTTGTCATCGTCAAGCTTGGCCGGCGCGCCCCGCAGGTCACCCGGCCCAAAGACCAGGTTCTCCTCGATGAAGTCACAGACCTGCCCGCCCAGGGAAGGCCAGTACTTGCCCTTGTCATCCGGTACCGTCAGCACGCTCATGGCTAGTTCTTCACATCGAGAGCGACCCTGGGGTCGACTTTGTAATCCTTCACTTTCCGCCCCTCGTTCCGCCGTCTCTGCCCCTTGTTGCTGGCGCTGTCTGCCTTCTCGGTCTCCCATTGGAGCCTCATCCGGTCAATAGGCGTCAGCCCGAAGCATTGGCGCTGAAGCCTTATCTCGTTGGCCAGCTCCTTTTTCTTACCCAGCTCCCGCGACGGCAGTTTGTAATACTCATGCACCAGATCCATCAGCAGGTAGAGCCCATGGGCATCCACCGCGATATACTCCGGTGCCATGGGGGACTTCCATATCTCTTCCCAGAAAGCTATTGCCTCGGGTCGCCACTTGCCGCGGCGCTTCGGCAGCTCCGGGAGGCGCTTGAGCTCCTCCGAGGCTTTCCTTGGCGGCGCTTCGTTCGTGAGAACTCGCGCCGTCACAACTTTATTTCTCCGTTGCCGTAGCTTCGGATTTTTGGGTGCAGGTCCCGGCATTTCCAGACCTCCGACCAGATACGAGCTTTATTGAATAGCCTGCCTGACTTGTCATTTCCTCAACACGCGCGCGAAATCAATGTACGGTTCCGGCATCCTGTAGAATCCCTTCAACCCGTACATATAAAAAACCTTA
>Ga0180008_1001345_pt1 | contig 15773 bp, 16 predicted proteins | sample MM_PW_MetaG_FD_121121 | JGI IMG/M metagenome (GOLD analysis project Ga0180008, IMG submission 121121) | Groundwater microbial communities from the Aspo Hard Rock Laboratory (HRL) deep subsurface site, Sweden - MM_PW_MetaG | ecosystem: Environmental > Aquatic > Deep subsurface > Groundwater...
TCTCCAACATAATGACCATTAAATCGAGCATGAAATGACTCCCCCTTCACAAGTGAATTTCTTTTGAATAAAGTATACTCCTTTTCGAGACTGGTTTTCATGTTATTTTCAGTCAACTGTTTTGGTTATAAGCTAGGAATAAAGTGGCTGATTTCCATTGCTACGGATGCTTTCCGGGAGGCACGGCTTTAGCCGCTTCCTTCGGGAGCTCAGTCCAGGTTAGTGGTGAAGGATTGGAGCATCAGCTTTTAATTTAAGTGAGTTAATAATTACTCCTTCCACATGCATATAGTTGTTTAAAGGAGGTTAGTACGTGAAAAACAGAAAATATGATTGGTTTCCTGTCCTTTTCCTTTCCTTAGTCTTTCAATATTTAACACAACACTTATTACTTTTTATTGAAAACTCCGTAAATCACTCGATATCCTGGGCACTACTTATTAAAATCAACTTTTTTATTATTGCACTTGTAGGTGGGATCATAGCTATGCATTTCTATATGAAACACTCGCCTCATATCGGAGGTATATGCGCTACTCTTTACATCATTCTTAGTCAGATATACATCGGGAACATGACCATTACCGTTAATGGGTTTTTCATCTTGTTACTCGCATACTTGGCGGGCTATGGAGGGTGCCTCATCTATTCGAACTATCTTCATAAACGTTTCCGTTGAATGAACAATTCTCACAAAAACGTAAAAAACCATCCATGCGATAGCCAATTGCATGGATGGTTTTCACTTCAACTGTTATTTTTAATAATCATATTTAAAAATATTCGAAACTCGTTCTGCGACATATGCACTGCCGTCATTATCTTCTACACTTTCAATCATCATCGCCAATATAAACTGCGGGTCTTCTGAGTTATAGGTAACAAAAAAACCATTTTGCTTTCCACCTTCTTCTCCAGCAGCTTTCAGTTCGGCTGTACCCGTTTTACCTGCAAGAGGAACGTTCGGAAGATTTGCCGCTTGTGCGAAACCATCTACAACCACGTTTCGCATACTCGTGCGGAGTGTGGTTGCTTGTTCGGCATTAACCAAACCTTCCTTCCATACTTGTGCTTTTTCTTCATCCAAAAATAATGTAGGTTTGTACATGGTCCCATCGTTTAGGAAAACTTCATACATCGAAGCGAGATGAAGAATATTCGTCAACATTTGTCCTTGTCCAAATGAAGTATCAGCTAGCTGACCTTCGGAACTAATCGTTCCTTCATTAGATATTTGCGAAGTCTTCATGCCATAGGCAAATGGAATCTCTTCACCAAAGCCATAGCCTGTTAAACCTTCAACAAGTTGTTCTCTCCCCATGTCTAAAGCTTCTTGTGCGAAATAAATATTATCTGAATAGACCATGGCTTTATTCAAATCAATCGGGTTTGGCGCTTCAGGATGAACACGAGTTACACGATAGTCACCCCAAGATGCATCCTTTTGCCACGTTTCTCCGTTAATCGTTCGGCCTTCAGCCGGATTAAGAGTTCCGGCTGCCAAACCGATCGCAGCAGTTACAGGTTTTATTGCCGAACCTGGCGCATACGAAGCCTTAAAGCGATTAAATAAAGGATTTAACGGATTTTCACTTAATTCTTTTAGCTTATCCCCACTCATCCCTAACATAAATTCAGTTGGATTAAATCCTGGAGAGCTAACTAAAGCAAGTGTTTCTCCCGTTTCAGGATTCACAGCAGCACTAGTTCCTGCTTCCCCTTTCATCGAATCATACGTTAACTTCTGCAACTCGGCGTCAATCGTCAATCTAACGGTTTCTCCGTGTACAGCTGGTTTATCTGCAATGGTTATTGGTTCAATCCCCTCAACCGCCTTATCAATATAAATGCGGGTTCCATCCGTTCCTCTTAAACGCTTTTCAAGTAACAACTCTAGGCCTTGTCTGCCTACAGTATCACTTTCTGTATAACCCTCTTTTGCCCATTTTTCTAGTTGTTCACCCGTAATATCGCCAATATATCCTGACAAATGGGACAGAGCTTCGCCATAAGGATATTCACGCAGGGCTGTGTCCATCCGTGTAACCCCAGCTAATTGAGCGATTTGGTCTAATAACTCTGTGTTACTTTTTGCTACATAACCAACTGGTACAAATAAGTTCGGTTTGACCCAGCCTTGATTCAGCTGTTTATCTATTGTCTCAGTTGAGATTCCTAGTAAATCAGCTAACTTCACCTTATTGTTCTCGTCTGTAAGTTTCTCAGGAACAATGCCAATCTCATAGCCAGTCCCATTAATTGCAATTGGCAAACCGTTTCGATCTAAAATCTCGCCTCGTAACGATTTTGATGTTTGAATACGAATGGCATCTCCTTTAGCAAGTTCCGGAAAAATGAAGGAAGGATTCCACTCCACATACCAGTTCTCTGAATCTTCACGTGTTTCGTTGACTAACGTTATTTTATGTTCAAATTCAACTGGTCCAGCTATTGTCTCCATTTTCACTTGGATCGGAAACGTTGCAGGTTTTTCAACATCCCATTCTTTATCTTTAGAAGTCTTTTTATAGGAAACTTCCACATCTTTTATCCCTAGGTCGCCATATAACTTTTCTTGACGGTCCACAAAATCTTCTGTATTGAATGTGTTCTTCGTTTCTTTATTTAAGTAGTTACTATACATTTCTGCGAACTCCGCTTTATTCCAATGCTTCACATATTCCGCTAACCGCTCCTCTGGTGTCACCTTTTCTTGACAACCCGAAAGGAGAACTAGGAACAGCAGTACCACCAAAGCCCATATGCCTCTTCTCATTCAAAAAACATCCTTTCTCTACCCCAATGATTTGTATATTAATGGTAACATAGTTTCACTAATCCAATTCAAATATACCTCTTCGTTCAAACCTTCCTTTGGGTAATAAAGAATAAAGGCTGTAACAGTACAGAAGTTCCGCTGAAGATACAATTCCAACGGTTTTTGCTACAATAGAAAGTACCAATAAGGAACAAGAAAGGTTGTTACATGATGAAACCAGTTAACAATATAACTGATTTGATTGGCAATACGCCTGTCGTCAGATTGAATAAGATTGTGCCAGAGAATGCGGCGGACGTTTATGTGAAGTTAGAAATGTTTAATCCAACGAAGAGTGTAAAAGATCGTGCAGCCAATAATATGATTAAAATGGCGGAAGAACAGGGGTTAATTCAACCTGGCGATACGATTATCGAGCCTACGAGTGGCAATACAGGCATCGGTCTTGCAATGGTAGCCGCCGCAAGAGGTTATCGTGCCATTCTTGTACTTCCAGACAATGCAACTCAGGAACGCATTAATCTCTTGAAAGCATTTGGCGCTGAAGTCGTGCTAACCCCGAATGAGGAAAAAATGCCTGGCGCTATTAAAAAAGCGCTTGAACTGAAAGAAGAAATCCCAAATAGTTTTATACCCCAACAATTTGAAAACACTGCGAATCCTGATATCCACCGTACGACAACAGCACTTGAGATTTTGGAGCAAATGAATGGCGAATTGGATGCATTCGTTGCTACAGCTGGAACAGGTGGAACGATTACAGGAACGGGAGAAACATTAAAAGAAAAGCTTCCGAATTTGTATATTGCCGTGGTTGAACCAAAAGGGTCTCCTGTATTATCCGGAGGAAAACCTGGTAAACATAAACTCGTTGGTACTAGTCCAGGTTTTATTCCAGATATCTTAAATACAAAAGTTTACGATGAAATCATGCAAATAGAAGATGATGAGGCAGTGGAAATCTTTAAAAAACTGGCTCGCGAAGAAGGCGTTTTTGTCGGTCCTTCTGCAGGCGCAGCTGTATTTGCGGCTATCGAGATTGCCAAGAGATTTGGCAAAGGGAAAAAGGTATTATGTATTGCCCCTGACACTGGCGAACGCTACTTGAGCATGAATTTGTTTGATTGAGCAACTAATAAAGGCTGTTAAATCCCGTGGGATCTAACAGCCTTTTTGTTGTTTATTTTTAAATTAAAGGTTTTTATTCATTCACATTTTTTAATACAGCCATTTCCTTACCGAAACGATCTCCATAATCGATAAAACCTAGACTTGCGTAAAGGTTATGTGCTCCCTTGTTCTCTGGATGATATCCGACTACTAATTTTTTAATGTTAGGCTGTTTAGCCATCTCAGATATCATTAACTTCGTTGTAGCTTTCCCTATACCCTTGCCTTGATAGTCTTTATCGACCATTATTCGATAGATCCAATGCCCTTCAAGCTCCTCTTGAACTGAGTTGTACATTAAAAAACCGACTACTTTTTCTTCAAAATATATGGCATATGGTATTAATGTTGGTTCAAACTTTGACTGAGCAATTGATACAGCATTTGACTCTATGTATTTTGATTGACTCGGTTCAACTTCTAATCTGCAACAGTCGTACCAGTTTTCCGCATTTAATTCTTCAATTTTCACATGATCTAAATACATTAAAAGTCCCCTTTGTTGTAAACAATTACTTTGCGTGTTTAATGGATTGAATCACTACTGGTATTAATAAGATGGAAAGAAACCCTCCAGCAAGTGATAGCGTTGCGTAACTCGTTTGAGCGACAACCATTCCTGAAAGTCCTGCACCTGACGCTCCCGCTAATGCAACTAAAACATCTAGTGTTCCTTGAGTTTTAGCGCGGTTGGCTAAATTAGTTGAGTCCACGATTAGTGCTGTCCCACTTATCAATCCAAAGTTCCATCCTAGACCGAGAAGTGCAAGTGACATAATCATGACGAATAAAGAGCCTCCAGAAGCAAAAGCAGCTACAATCCCTGCTGACATTAATGTAACTCCAGCAGCTATTGTCATCGCCAGTCGACCAAATCGATCCACGAGTACACCAGTAATCAGTGAGGGTAGATACATCGCAGCTACATGGATACTGATAACCATCCCGACAGCATTCAAACTATGTCCATGGTCTCTCATATGTACAGGCGTCATTGTCATAATGGCAACCATCACAACTTGAGTAATGACCATGACGGTTGCTCCTAAAGCTATGCCTGATCTATTGCTAGAGGCCGTCCCTTCATAGATCTCAGTACTAGTTCCCTTGTTCTCGTCTTGTGCTTCAGCAATAAATTTAGCAACGATTAAAGGATCTGGGCGAAGTAACAATAAAAGTACAAAACCAGCAACAATGAATGCGAATGCTGCTAAAATGAACGGACCGGCTAAGGTAGGAACGCCGATTGATAAAGCAAAATCGCCCATGACTCCAACTAGATTTGGTCCTGCAACTGCACCAAGAGTAGTTGAAACCATTGCGATACTAATTGCTTTTCCTCGCTGTTTTACATTTGCTAAATCAGTACCTGCATATCGTGCTTGCAAGTTAGTTGAAGTCCCTGCACCATAAATTAATAAAGCAGCAAAAAATAGAAATACGTTATTGTTTACTACTGCGAATATGACACCAATTGCCCCTAATCCCCCTGCAAAAAATCCTGACGCAAGTCCAATTCTTCGACCAAAGCGTTGGGATAAACGGCCAACAGTTAAAGCCGCTCCAGCCGAACCGAGGGTCAGTATTGCTATTGGTAATCCAGCAAATCCGTCAGTCCCCAGCATATCTTTGGCAATAAGGGCTCCAACTGTAATTCCTGCTGCAAGACCGGCTCCTCCAAATATTTGGGACATGACCACGATCCACAAAGTTCTTTGATAAAGCTGTTGTTGTTTCTCCGGTGAATCTACGTAACTCTGAAAATTGTCTGTTTGTCGAGACATGATTGAACTCCTTTTTAATTGAAAAACTATGTATATATCTATTAATCAGTATATCTCTCAATACATTAAAAGAGTACGACTTATGTTTATCTATGATTTTATGGTTCACATTTAAATACAAAAAGAAATGTCTGATTTTCGCCGTTTCAGACGGACGCGTTCCGCGGGCATGGCTTCAGTCTCCTCATCACTTCGTTCTTCGGGGGCCTTCAGCTCATGCTATTCCCGCAGGAGTCGCCGTCTTCCACTTCAATCCAATATCTCGTAAATATAATTACACAAAAATGCAGACTAATATCAAGAAAAAAAGTCTACTATTTTTATCTCAATTGAATTAATGGCATCTCTTATCCTTTGATTCGAAAACACTAAGTTTATAATTAGAATGAAAAATGAACTTCACAAATTATAGAATTGAAAAACACATTGGCGGCCACATTAAAAAATGCTACCGGAAAGACAAGTATTAAAATCAAAAACAGATAGATAGAATTCGAACATTTCTCTCCACCTGTTTTCATTTGATTCCTATTGTTCATATGTCACTCCCAGAGGAGTACAAAAAATGATTATAGATAACTGCTAAACAAATTGCTTGCGCTGTGAAGATCTTATTCTTTTACTTTGAAAAAGATTTGTTAACCCAATACTCTTTTCCATCTGTGCTTCGTTCGAGTAGTTTAAAATCGATTAAGTATCTTCGTATAGTTGCAAAATCACCATGAATGGCTTTAATTACTTCATTTACCTCTTTCTCACTGTAAATTCTGTTTTCCTCAAAAGTCTTAATTAACTCTAAAAAGATGATTACTTTTCGTTTTTCTTTCTTAGGTAGCTTCACTAATTGACCATCTTGAAAAAACGTTTCTAGCGTATGTTTTTTCTCTTCTTCAGTAAATTCGATTGAGGTTATGTACATGTCCATCAATTCCTTCATTTAAATTGACTTTGTTTAGAAATTCATACTTAACTCTTTTCTATCAACTCAATTACCTCACTCAAACTTTTTTCCGACATTGATTTCAATCGTAGAGAGTAGTTTTCGAATGCTGATAATTCGGTCACGGGATTTGGGACAATGACACAATTTAGTCCTGCAGCCATTGCCGCTATTGACCCGTTTAAAGAATCTTCGAATGCTAGTCCTTCAGAAGAATTAATATTCAAGTCTTTAATGGCTTTTAAATAAAGATCTGGCGCAGGTTTCACTTTTTGGACATCATCACGGGTGACAATTACTTCAAAATAATTCAACAAACCAAGTTCTTCTAAATATTTTGTAACCCATTCCTTTGATGAACTAGAAGCAAGACCAATTTTATATCCAGTTTTACTAGCTTCTTGCAAATAATCTAATACACCAATACGTGCTTCAGGGGAACTCATTTTAGTTTTATAGATATCAAAAGCACGCGTTTCAATTTCGTCAACATTGCAACTTTCTCCTAAATTCTTTTTAAAGTATGTATTTAGGACAGTTTCATCTGATCCGATACATTCTCCAAATTCCGCAAGAGGTAAGTCAAACTGATAACTTTGTAGAGTTTCTTTGTAAGATTCATACCAAATACTCTCTGTATCTATAATTAATCCATCAAAATCAAATATGATTGCTTTTATCAAAGTATTAACCTCTTTCTCATTTTAATTTAGCTAATGAATCATCGTTTTGTTGAATAAATTCCTCTAAAATAAGCGAATATATTTTTGGTTGATCTGAAGGTACCAAATGTCCAGCAAGCGGAACAATAGCAATATGAACATTTGAATTATTCATAGGATACTCTAATGCAACATTTGTTTCATTTCGTTGAGCTTCACCTACCATTATTAATGTAGGGAACGAACAAGAACTTAACAACTTCATATCTTCGAAAGGATACCAGCTTGCATTCTTACCCATATGTAAAAACTGTTCCCAATTTTGACCATGCAATTGATCGAAGTATGAAATTGCTTCATTATTTAGTAATAAGTTAGCTTGATGGGATACATCTTCATTATGAATTTCCATCCAATTTTCTGGTTTAACTGTAGTAATCCCTGAAAGAGTTAGAGTAATTATTCGTTCTGGATACATTTGTGCGAACTTAATGGCTACAAGTGAACCTAAGGAGCTGCCAACTAAATGTATTTGATCTAATTCAAGATGATTAAGAGTTTCTAATAAATCCGACGCAGAGTCTTCAAAATAATTTTGTATTTCGACTGAATGAGAAAGGCCATGCCCCCTCAAATCTGGTGAGATAATTGTAAACTTTTTGTTGAAATATTCCCTTTGATAATTAAAATCTGTGTCTCCCGTTTGTAACCCCGAATGCAAAAAAACTAATGACTCTCCAGATCCACTGATATTAGTATGTAAAATCATTTCAATCCCCCATTTACAACAGATAAATTTGCCCACTCACACTTCTCCATTAATGGTAACATATTACACCTTACTGCTTTATGTAATGATTATAAGTTTTCATAAATTCTTAGTTTTAACGCAAGATTCTTTAAAGGCTTTACATCCTATCAATTATCTCCTTTAAATTGTGGAGATAGACACTAAAAAAACTGCGAAGGATAATATAAAAATATTTGTAAAACTAGCCATTTTTTTAAGATCTGTCTTCATATCGATTAATATGTATTAAATAGACTTTTTGGTAAAAGATAAGTACGAATCAATAAGCAATTGCCGATAAGGTTTTTTGGTGTTGCAACATACCGATGCAGAGATCGATATACCTGATTTAAAGTATTGGTACTAATCTGCTTAAGGTAATTACCGATTCAAAAAAATTTTAATCGAAGGAGGAATCAATGTATGAGTGGGCTTTCACGAATCGCGCTAGCTCTAGTTATTATCGGTGCACTTAACTGGGGGTTGATTGGACTTTTTCAATTTGATTTAGTTGCAACGTTATTTGGTGGTCAAGATGCGTTTTTATCTAGGGTGGTATATGGTCTTGTGGGGATTAGTGGACTAATATGTCTTGGTCTATTATTTAAGCCAGACGAAGAGATCGACCCGGTTACCCACCGACATTCATCTTTATCCAATCCTACTTTAAGGACAGAATTCGGCAAGGAACCGGATTTCACAAAAGAGCAGGACGTTAAATTGAAAAAGAAGAATAATGGTATGGATAATGTAAATTAGAATGCAGCAGGAAAACAGCTCACTGTTTCAAGTGACTGAAAGTACTAAAATAGAAAATAAGTAAGAAGAGTCTAATTCGATTATGAATTAAACTCTTCTTTTTCAATTCCAAATAGTTGACTATGTGGGACGGGATTCGGAATATACATGATTGTCGAAAAATAGAATTTTAAAGATAATTGCTACCGGGGACATCGTTAGACTAATTATTGTATTCCACTTTATAAATGAAACCATTTCTTACCAATAAACGTAATACTGATTAGATAGGAGTGGTGAAATGTTTGAAGAAATGAAAAATCGCCATTTATTCGGTATCACTATATTGTTTATCATCTTGTTCATAGTAGTAGCGACTTTATTTTCTGCAAGTGAGGATGTTTCTGGTCTTGCATTCCAATTTGCTTTGTATATCGCTGCACCCGTTGTTTACTTTCGATACCAATTTAATAAACATAGCGTTTCTTTAAGTGATGTCGTATTTATTAAGGGTTCAAAACAATGGATTCCTTCCGTTTTAGTTTTTGTTGCAATTTCCGTCCTCTTTTCACTTAGCATTTCTTGGCTCCAATTTATCACTCTTAATTCTTTTGCACCAAGGTTAGTAGATCTGATTTTTGAACCCTTTCTTCTCCCTGAAAATCCATTCTTTTTAGCCCTTACTATTCTGTTCATATGTATTATTGGTCCTATTGCGGAAGAGTTTATTTTCCGAGGATTGTTACTAAAAAGAATGATTTTGAAAACCTCGGTCTGGAGCGGCATTATGATCTCAAGTATTTTATTTGGAATCTTACATATGGATATCATTGGCTCAACTATTTTCGGAATCATAGCTGCATTAGTGTATTTAATAACGAACAATTTAGCTATCCCTATATTATTTCATATAGCTAATAATTCCTTTGCGATGATTATGGCTTACTTAAATCCTACATGGCCTGAATGGCTCTTATTAAACACCAAAGCGGATTTATACACTCAAATCCCTTTGAAAATTGGAGCGCTTATCATCAGTACGACGCTAATTTGGTTTGTAATTCGTCGTTTGAGAATTGTACTAAGAAATTCTAGCGTTGAAGAATTAGGCTAGTAGTAATTCACTTTAATAATTTTCTTTTTCACAACAGATAATGATAATTTAGGGGGCCATTGAATGAGAAAATTCTCATTTTCTATACTAGGTGGAATTATAATCGGCTTGATCTTATCTTTGGTTTTAATGGATTATGAAGTAATCAAGTATGAAATAAGAGATCAAGCGGGTATTGAGTCACGTTGGGTTTCAGAGATGGATTTCAATTTCGTGTTCAACGCATCTATGTTGGTATTCGGAGTGGCTGTTTTAATCTTCATTGTATGGAGTTTTGTTGAAAGAAAAATTGCAGATTAGGGGTGGTGTCTTATGGGTTTACCAAAATGTGATCAATGTCGAACTACGTTTTCTTGGGGTCAAGTAAGTAAATCATTGAGTTTATTCTATCGACCCATTATTTGTCCTGTGTGTAAAACAGAAAATCGAATTACATTTCGTTCAAGATTAATAGGATCAGTGATAATTATGCCGATAATTCTCATCGGTTCTATATCTACTATTATTTCATTATCACTTCCAGTAACCATCACGTTAATAGTAGTAACAGGTCTCATTGCAATGTTGATTCAACCATACTTTATGAAATATAGTTCTAATGAAACTGAAACTAATATAGCGATTTAAAGCTATGGGAATACTGTTGGTTTTCATTTGTTGATTTATAGCAAAATCGCAAATTATTATTTATAAAGGCTATGTTAAAATTACGGTTGATTTTTCGTAAGGTGCGATTGTTTATGAAATTTTACACTTAAATTAACGAAGCAGGTTAGCCATCCATGTATCTCAAAAATAACATCTACACCACAGATAATGAAAGAATATTACGTTCTTTCATGGGAGTTATAGAAGTTGTGAAATTGAAAGGGAGGATAAAATGGATGAAACACAATGGGATATACAAGAAGTTAAGCATTTAAAAAAGAAACAAGTAGTCCAAAACAATCTCGTAATGCTGTTGTTATTCGTGCTCCTTGTTTTTTTTACTGATAACGGAATGCACTCCCTCATCATTGGAATATTTTTTGTGCTTATATGGATAATATTAGCTATCACGTTGTACACCCTAAAGACAGGAAGACCTATTGGTACAAAGACAAATAGACGTGTGCAGGAATTTGATAGAAATCGTTTGGGAGAGAAACGGTGGAAGCGAAATAGAATAGCTGAGGCTGTCCTCATCAGTGTTATAGGTGTTGGTTTTGCAGTTTTATTGTTTGTTAAGGATTTCAACTCTTTAAGATTGGACTTTCCTAGCTATGCTATCCCATTTGTTGGGGCTTGGATAGGCTATAATTTAGGAGAGATTATCAGAATGAACAATTTATAAGGGTAACCGAAAAAATAGTAGAAACTCTTATTCAAGTAACGCGTGCTTTAGTAAAAAAGAACAAAAATACAATGGGTTTGGAGATGTATCTCCAAGCTCATTTTTTATGCGATTTTTCCCTTTATCTTTAACATAGCCCTTTATAAAACAATTTAAGTTGCTTGGAGTGAAGGCGCGAAACTCCTGCGGGAACAGCGCGAGCTGAAGACCCTGCAGTGAGCGAAGCGAATGAAGCGGCTGAGGCCGTGCCCGCGGAAAGCGAGCACCGAAACGAAAAGCACTAGGCTCACAGCATTGCACCAAGTGTATTATAAAAAATCACACACAATGTAAATCTATTTATTTACCTACAAACAAAAACTCCCGAGATATTCTCGGGAGTTTTTCCATTAAAAATTATGTGGTCAAACTGGCGGACGAATTGCTACTGTATCTTGAGTTTCAGCAGGTTCTGCGGCTAAAACTGTACTCACATCGTTACTAACCAAACTTGCAAATCCGATAATCAATAATAAAATCAATGTTTTTTTCATCAATAACACTCCTTATAAAATGTATTTAACTGCTTTTTCATATTTACCTTCGTTTTTATAATACTCCGCAAGAATCTTACTGAAGTATCGATAAAATTCTTTTTGTTCGTCTGCCTTTTCTATAGACGGAAGTATCTTTTCTTCTAAGAAAGTCATGGCTTTTTGTTTTTTATCATTTAAAAGAAACAAATAGTACGATGAATAAAGTTGGTAAGGCGAAACTTTCATTTCTTTTGCTTCTTTATTTAATAAAGTAAAACTGATTTTACTATCATCCCATTTTTCTAGTTTGAACTCGGTCAAAGCTAAATTGTATAAACAGAGAAGATAGTTTTCGGTTCTTTCTTGGAAGATGACCGCGCTCTTCTTGAAATAGTGCAAAGCTTGTTCATAATCACCCATACGATGTCTTAAATCACCAATGTTATGATAAATATGAGGCAATAGGGCGGTCTCTTTCAGCATTTCTGTGTTCCTTACGAGATGTTGATAATTGTCCAAAGCCTCATCATAGATTTTGGATTGCGAGTAATTAATGGCTAAAGACATTTGAACATGGAGAATTCTTTTGAAATTGAAGTGATCTTTGAAAAAATTCAATGCTTTCTTTCCATAATTAATCGCATGACCGGATTGATACATATACCCTTTAACCAGTGCAAGATGATAATAGATTTCTCCTTCAAATGTATTTGTTTCATAATACTCTTGAAGTATTGCTGAGATTTTCTCATCCGCTTCCTCATATTTCCCCCTTAAGATTAAAAATATCCCAGTAAAATAGGAAAGTAAATAGCTTTCATGTTGGGAAAAATTTTGCCGTTGAGCATTGAGCCATTTTATCTGTTCATCGGCAAAATCTAGGTCTTTAGTGAACAAGTAATATCTTAATTTGTAAATTTCGTATAGGTAGATGTGTTTGGTGAAAGGTACCATTTCTTTATACACCTGTAGCTCTAGAAAAGTACTCACTGCTTTTTCTGTTTCAAGATAGAGCATATTTTGAAGCAGCTGATTAAGTAAAACCTCAACTTTCACTTCACTTTCTTCCACATCGTGCAGGTCAATTTCTAGACGATCGAGCACCAGTCTGATGGTCTCAACATTAGCTTCCTTGCTATTGTTTTCTATCTTACTCAGATGTGGCACCGAGCATATTCCTTCAGCAAGTTCACTTTGTGTCATCTTTTGCTTTGTCCGATGATATTTAATTAATGAGCCTATTTGCATGTCTTCACCTACTCACAAAGTTTGTAGACTCATTATACGTAGAGATGTCTATTTTCTCAATTTTTAATAAATTAGCAGAAATTCACAATTCAGCTATTCTCTTAAGTTTTCATTTGATTTCGAATTAATTTTCCCAATAATCAAAATATAGTTTGTGTGCTAGATTTGGTTTAGCAAGAAAAATACACAAGAAAAAGGAGCACACAAATGAACAAGTCGAAAAAAATCTTGATGAGCGTTTTACTTACAGCAAGTCTAGCAATGCCAACTGTTGGTGCAAATGCAGCAACGACAACGAGCAATGGTGACGAGAAATTCCGAGTTTATGTGGAAGCTTCCGATTCATCTACTAAATCTTCACTTAAAAGTAAATACAAAGCACGCTGGGAATTAACCGAAAATGGTTTCTCAACAGAAATGAACGAAAAACAATTTGCCGCACTACAAAAGAACAAAAATATTACGGTGACAAAAGTTCAACAAGTTTCACTTGATACGGATATTCGAGCGAACCAGTTCGAAGCTACTGCTGGTGAATACCCTTCTCATCAAACACCTTGGGGAATTAAAGCAATCTATAACAATAGCAGTCAAACAACAACATCTGGTGGACAAGGTATTAACATTGCAGTCCTTGATACCGGCGTTAACGTAAATCATTATGATTTAGAAAATACAGTTGAACAATGTAAAGACTTCACGCAAGCCACTTCCCTAGTCAACGGGGTATGTAATGATGCACACGGTCATGGTACGCATGTTGCTGGATCTGCTTTAGCTGACGGCGGTAGTGATGGTGCTGGAATTTATGGTGTAGCTCCAGATTCGGATTTATGGGCTTATAAAGTTCTTGCTGATAATGGATCAGGATACTCAGATGATATTGCAGCAGCGATTCGCCATGCAGCAGATCAAGCTACTTCATCCGGAACTAAAACGGTAATCAATATGTCTTTAGGTTCTGCTAGTAATGATAGTTTAATTGCAAGTGCAGTAACGTACGCATACAACAAAGGTGTTTTAGTTGTAGCGGCTGCAGGAAATGAAGGTCCTTATCAAGGATCGATTGGTTACCCTGGGGCTCTAGTAAATGCAGTAGCAGTTGCGGCACTTGAAAATGTTCAACAAAACGGTACATACCGAGTTGCTGACTTCTCTTCTCGTGGGTATGCTTCTACAGATGGAGACTATTACATTAACCAAGGAGATGTAGAAATTTCTGCACCTGGTGCGTCGATTTATTCAACTTGGAATAATGGTGGGTATAACACAATCAGCGGAACTTCTATGGCAACACCTCACGTTGCCGGTTTAGCTTCAAAGCTTTGGTCTCAAAATCCTAGCTGGTCAAATGCAACATTACGTGCCAACTTACAAAATCGTGCGAAGAATTACGATATTAAAGGCGGTTACGGAGCAACAACTGGCGACGACTATGCGTCTGGTTTCGGATTTGCACGTGTTCAATAATTAATAAACACATACTAAAAAGAGTTATCGATTGCCTTTTTAAAGAGGAAATTGATAACTCTTTTTCATAGTGTAATTGGATTTTTAAAAGTGAACGATAAGGTTCTGAATACCCCCTCTATTTCAGGATTTAAAAGGATTAATTGATGGAACATGACTTTTGCCCAAAATGGTTCTAGGTCCATTCAACCCAATTTTTCGATTACGAATATTTCGTGCCACAAAGGACTTGTATTCTTTTTGAACAGGTATATAATTCAAAGCGTAACATCAAATTTATGAAATTATGCGGAGATTAATATGCGTCCATATAACGAAAAAATAAGTATATATAATGGCATGGCATCGACTGTGGCGATGAATTTTTCAAATAACTTTTTCCCAATATTTGCGATCACCATTTTAAGCGCAACGAATTATCAAGTCGGGTTAATCAGTTCGCTTCCCCCTCTGATGGCATTACTTATGACGATACCGGCTGCTATCTTACTTAATCGGGCTCACGAACATAAGAAGCTTGTTGCCCTCTCCATTCTGTTAGCGAGAATCATGTTTTTGTTTATCGTTGTTGTCGTTTATATCCCTTCCGAATCGATGCAAGCCTGGGCATTTCTGATTATTGTCGCCTTAATGAGCGTGCCGAATACTGTCGCCAATATTGGGTGGCAAACATTAATTAGTGGCATGATTAGTGAATCGAGACGCGGGGAATTCTTTAGTGATCGAAATCGTTTATTAACAATGGTTGGATTAGTTTCAACCTTAGTTATTGGGATTGTGATGAAAGATCAATCAAATAATGTAACGGCATACCAGATTTTATTTGCCATCGCATTTGGTTTTGGATTACTAGAAGCTTTCATTTTGATGAAGCATGATGAGCCCCATACTCCTGGAAGCGGTCCATTGGTTAAAAAGAAATTAATGGAGTGGTCCATTTTTAAACACTCAAGTTTTGTTTGGTTTTTAGCGGCTGCGTTATTCTTTAATTTTGCGTGGCAAATGGCGTGGGGAATTTTCAACATTTACCATGTTCGGGTTGTAGGTGCGACTATCTTTTGGATAAGTATGTTTTCGGTGGGAAATATGCTTATGCAAATTTTGACTTTCCCTTTGTGGAAAAAATGGGCTGAGCGGAAATCAAACGTTCGTGTATTTGTTTATGCAGCTATCGGCATGGCGAGCACTCCATTTTTGACCGTGTTATCGACCAATTTGTATTACTTAACA
>Ga0180008_1001347_pt1 | contig 15768 bp, 14 predicted proteins | sample MM_PW_MetaG_FD_121121 | JGI IMG/M metagenome (GOLD analysis project Ga0180008, IMG submission 121121) | Groundwater microbial communities from the Aspo Hard Rock Laboratory (HRL) deep subsurface site, Sweden - MM_PW_MetaG | ecosystem: Environmental > Aquatic > Deep subsurface > Groundwater...
CCCGGAGATACATGGACATGAGCAGGCTCAACGGCATGGTCACCGTCGAGATCCTGGACGCGTAGCCCGCGATAACCGGATGGGGGCGCCGCCGCAAATGTGCGAAAGTATGTTGACGTTATCGTTGGTGCCACGTTCCCAAGAGTGGTATGGATTAGCAAAATAGCACGTGATAGGGAAGCGTTCTTCAAGCTACTTATAGCCATGAAACTCAGTGCCATTATCAAATGTAATGGATATGAATTTCCTTCCATGCTCATTAATTGCAGCGATACAAGCCTTGTTTACTTCTTCGATAGTCCTGGCTCGGATCTTCTTTATGATAACGAATCCGGTCTTTCGCTCAACCAGCGTAACGATGCAATGATGGCGATCACCTCCGATTACGGTATCACCTTCCCAATGACCGACCGTGGATCTTGAGTCGATTTCTGTAGGACGGTCTTGAATCATGCGTTTTCCGGCTAATCTACGCGGGAATCATGAGAATTGTATCGTTTGCGCCGTCTTTTAGGCACAACGCGGAGATGCTTGTATAGTGATCCGCCTTTTTTCTTGTTATAGAGAAGATACTGGTACATGGTTTCATGGCTCATTGAAAAGCCGAAGAAGGTCTTAATTGTATCCGCTACTTGTTCAGGGCAAAAATCCAGCCTGATCAAGTAAAGAACAATACGCCATTGCTCTTTGGTAAAATTAGATCCTCTTCTGGTTCTTCTGCGTCTGGCTGTAGCGTAACTATGGGCGACCGATGCTGCATAGTGGCCGGTAGGGCGCAAGTTGCGTCGTAATTCACGACTTATAGTAGACTTGTGTCTGCCCATTGCACGAGCGACTGCGCTCAGTGAAAGACCAGTTTTCAAAAGGGCTGTCATAGTGTATCGTTCTTGTTGGGAGAGTTGCTGATAGCTCATCGATGTATACCTTTTCTTGGTAGGAGCAGGTTGCATTGATTATCGCAACTCTCCCGCTTTTTGGCTACATCGTTGCACTTACTAGTTGAATGCAGGCTGACTAACAACTGCTTCAACCGGATAACGCTATTGTCACGAAACTTGCTAGTCGCTGCGCTCGGCAAGTTTCGCGCCAATGTACGCGTTACCGGTTAAGCGTATGATATCAGGTTCTGACGTAAGCGCCTCTCCGCGTGTCGTACCATCAAGAGCTGGTAGTATCGCGTTAATTCCATCTAATCGAGTGCCAAGAATACGACTATTTTCCACTTCAATGGATAATAGTCGTTATGAATCGAAGCGTCAGGCAGTTGATTGAGCATGATCTGGAACTCAAGATGGTGTTCCTAACGGGGCCGCGGCAGGTGGGTAAGACGTGGCTGGCGCGCGCTATCGCGTCTTCTGTTCCCGGTTCGCTGTACCTCGACTACGACAGGATCGCCGACAGGCGCATGCTACTAGAGGCGTCATGGCCCGCGAGGACTCCGTTCCTGGTCTTCGACGAGATCCATAAGATGCCGGAATGGAAGAACTGGCTCAAGGGCATCTATGACACGAGGCCGGCGAGGCAGAAAATACTAGTGACCGGTAGCGCCAGGCTCGAGACGTTCCGTCAGTCGGGCGATTCGATGGCGGGACGCTACTTCCAGCACCGGTTACCGCCGCTGACCTCGGCGGAGATTCGCGCGGTCGACGCGGACTTCGACGCGCGCTCCTGCCTGGATCGATCGCTTGTCAGGGGCGGTTTCCCCGAGCCGTACTTGGCGCTATCGGATACCCTCGCCTCTCGTTGGCGTTCGCAGTACGCGGATTCCCTGATACAGAACGACATACTCGATTTCGCGCGCATCCATGACCTGCGGACGATGAAGACGCTCTTCGCGATGCTACGAACCCGGGTAGGCTCGCCGCTGTCGTTCTCCTCCCTGGCCGGGGACCTGCAGGTTTCTCCCACGACCGTTCTCAAGTACGTGGAGATCCTCGAAGCCTTGTACATCGTGTTCCGCGTCCTGCCCTGGTCCGAGAACATCGGCCGGAGCCTGCTAAAGGAACCTAAGCTATATTTTTTCGATACAGGCCTGGTCGATTCAGGCGCTCCGGCCCGGCTGGAGAACCAGGTGGCAGTCTCGTTGCTGGCCCGGGCCTGGTCCGAGACGGACAGCACCGGCATATCCAGCGAGGTGCGCTATTTACGCACCAAGGACGGTCGCGAGGTGGACTTCTGCACGGTACGCGATAACCGGGTCGAGCGACTCGTCGAAGTGAAACTGGGTCATGACGAAATCGACCCTAACCTGTGGTACTTCTGCGAGAAATACGGCCATGCCGGGGTGCAACTGGTCCGCGACCTGCGCCTGCCTCGCGACAAGGGGCGGGTACAGGTACGCGACGCGGCGCGCTGGCTGGCCGATATAGGGGCAGGCCCGTAGCTCGTCTTTTCGCCCGCGCTTATCCTCCGATCGCATGCCGGATCGTAGCCGCCATCTCCCGCGCGCGCTTCGGCGCCGTGCCCGAGTAATCCGCGCCGGTCATCAGCCCGTCCAGGGCCTCGCGGCCGAGCGTCCCGGTAAAGAAGGGGTCGGACGCTATGCGCCCGGCGAGCGTATTGGCGGCGCCCGCGCCGGCGGAACGAAGCTCGGCCCAGGCCGCGAGGGCGTGCTCGCGCAGGCGCTCGTGGGTCTCCTGCCTGTCGGCGCCGGCCTTGCCCATCGCCATGAGGACGCGCTCGGTATTGGCGAAGGGGCCGTACGCGGCCATCGTCCGCGCTATGGCCTGCTCGTTGACGACGAGGCCGCTCACGATCTTGGAAGCCGTCGCAAGGATCTCGTCGCATATCAGGAACGCCTCGGGCAGCATGGAGCGGCGATTGGCCGAGTCGTCGAGCGTGCGCTCCAGGATCGACTGCGCGGCGTTCTGCCACGCTACCTGCGGCATCACCGACAGCGACCTGGCCAGGGAGTCGATCTTCTCGGCGTTGATGGGGTTGCGCTTGAAGGGCATGGCCGACGAGCCTACCTGCTTTGCGCCGAAGGGCTCGGACAGCTCGCCTATCGGCGGAGACTGGAGTATGCGCATGTCCAGGGCGAATTTATGCAGTGACGCGCCGAGGCCGGCGAGCGTCGACACGACCGAGTAGTCCTGCTTGCGCGTATAGGTCTGGGTCGCGATAGGGTAGAACGCTATGCCCAGCTCCGATGAGAGCCTGGCCTCGAAGCGCTCGACGTTGCCCTCGCCCACGAGTTCCGCGTAGGAAGCCGCGGTGCCGACCGCGCCCTTGAAGCCCTTGCCGCGTACGGCGTCGCGCTCGCGGACGAGCCGCTCCCGGTCCTCGAGCAGGTCCTGCGCCCACATCGCGAGCCGGTAGCCGAGGGTCGTGGGCTCCGCTGGCTGGACGTGCGTGAAGGCCATCACCGGCAGGTTCGCGTACGCGTCTATCTTGTCGGCCAGGGCGGATAGGAGCCCGTCCAGGGACGCGATGACCAGGTCCAGGGCGCGGCGAAGCCTGAGCGCGTCGGCGTTGTCCTCGACGTCCATGCTGGTCGCGCCGAGGTGTATAACGCCGCCCGCCGTCGGGCATAGCTCGGCGAAGGCCTTCACCTCGGCCATCAGGTCGTGCCTGATCTCCGCCTCTATCTCGAGGGCGCGCTCGATGTCGATCTCGCTCGCGCGGGCCGCGAGCTCGTCGACCTGGGCTGAGGATACGAGGCCGAATTCCGACTGGACCCTCGCCAGGCTTACCCAGATGGAGCGCCAGAGCCTCCGCTTCGACACGTCGCTCCACGCCTCGCGCATCGCAGCGCTCCCGTACCGCCAGCTGAACGGCGACTGGTATACCGTATGATCGATCATGGGCGGATAGTAGCAGAGGACGGGGAGAGGGGGAAGCGGTCCGCCGAGCAGGCCTCGCGGAGGGCCCGCAGCGCGGCGCCCTGTATCTTGTCGGCGTGCGTTACGAGCCGGAATTCCCGCCTTAGGTCGAGGAAGGGGGTCTCGAGGACGGCCCACCCGGCGTCCGGCGACCCCGCCCCTCCGGCGAGCCTCGCTGCTCGACGGGGGACGGCGGCGAGGCCGAGGCCCGCGGCGACGGCGCCCAGGATGGCATCCGAGCCCGAGCAGACCCAGGCCGCCTCCCACGGGATGCCGGCCGCCTTCATCGCCGCCTCGAAGAGCGTCCGCGTGCCGCTGCCCGGCTCCCTTACGATGAAGTCCAGCCCGGCGAGGTCGGCCGGCGCTATGCTCCCCTTCTCCGCGAGCGCGTGCCCCGGAGGCGCGATGACGACCAGCTCGTCCGTCTCGATGAACTCGGAGACGAGGCCGGGGGAGAGGATCGGGCCCTCGACTATGCCCGCGTCCAGGCCGTCGTTGAGGAGGAGACGCTCCACCGCCCTCGTGTTGTCCACCCTGGCCGTGATCCGTATCTCCGGCCGCGCCTCGCGGAGGCGGGCGACTATCTCCGGTAGCCTATAGGCGCCGACCGTCGCGCTTGCGCCTATCCTCAACGTCGGCGATTCCCTCTCGGCCCGCATCCCGCGTTCCAGGTCGCCGCGGAGGGCCAGCAGGCGCCTCGCGTACTCGGCGAGCGAGCGCGCCGCGGACGTCGGCGAGAGCCTTCGGCCGAGCCGCTCGAAGAGGACTATATCATATTCCCGCTCGAGCTCGCGCAAGGTCTGGCTCACCGCCGGCTGGGCTACGCTCAGGGCCCTGGCCGCGGCGCTGACCCCGCCCTCGTCGAGCGCGGCTATGAAGACCTCGAGGTGCCTGAGTGTCATATTATAATCATAGCATTATGATAAAGATAAAAACATAGTATTATACTTATTTTGATGATTCTGGTAGGGTTTCTTCCGCATAGGAGGAATCATGCGCTCTCTTCCCGGTCTGGTACTCGCCGCCCTCGTCGCCGTCCCCGCGTATTTCGCCGGGAGGGCCGCGCCTACGATCGGAGGCCCCGTCTTCGCCATAGCGCTGGGGGCGCTCGTAGGGCTCGTCCCTCGCTCGGCCGCCTTCGGGCCTGGATTGAGGCTCGCGTCGAAGAAGGGCCTGCAGGCCGCGGTCGCCATGCTGGGGTTCGGCATGAATTTCGTCGAGGCGCTACGCATCGGGGGAGGGTCCCTCGCCGTGATGGCCGCGACCGTGAGCGCGGCCTTCCTGTGCGCCTTAGCGGTCTCGCGCGTGCTCCGCGTACGGGGCAAGGCTCCGGCGCTGATCGCGATAGGCACGGCCATATGCGGCGCTTCGGCCATCGCGGCCGCCGCGCCGGCGATGGAGGCCGACGACGAGGATACCGCGTACGCCATCGCGACCATTTTCGTGTTCAATATAGCCGCCGTCATCGTCTTCCCCGCCGCGGGGCGTCTGCTGGGCATGAGCGATTACGGCTTCGGCGTATGGGCCGGCACGGCCGTCAACGATACCTCGTCGGTCGTCGCGGCGGGCCTGGCCTTCAGCCGCGCCGCCCTGGAGACCGCGACCGTCGTCAAGCTGACGAGGACCCTGCTCATAATCCCCATCGTGCTGATACTCGTCGCGAGGACCGCGAGGCTGCGCGCGGCGGGCTCGGCTTCTGCGGGCTCGGTATCGCAAGGCTCGGCTTCAGGAGGCTCGGCCGACTCGGGCGGGGCCGGCGCATCCGGGGCGACCGGGGCCGTCCGCTCCGCCTTCCCGTGGTTCGTGCTCTGGTTCGTCGCGGCATCGGCCTCCTCGAGCCTCGGGCTCGTCCCCGCTCCCGTCGCCACGGGCCTGGCCGGAGGCGGCCGCGCCCTCATACTGGTCGCGATGGCCGGGATAGGCCTGGGGGTCAAGCCGTCGGCCTTCGCGGCCGCCGGTTGGCGTCCGCTCGTCCTGGGCCTCGCGTGCTGGGTCTCGGTGGCGGTTAGCTCGCTCCTGGCGCAGGCCGCGCTCGAGCGCTGGTAGGCGGAGTCGGCCCGCGGGGAGCGCGGTCCGGGCCCCTACCAGTCGCCGTCCAGGCTCGCGGCCTTTATGAGGCCGAAGCCGTAGCCCGTCTCGTACCAGGCCCACCACGAGCCGCCCCGGAAGAGGACAGAGGGATTATAGGGCCCGTCGGGTTGGAAGCCCGTCTGGGCCCGGTCGAACAGGGGCGCGTCGCCGTAGCGGGCGAAGGACGACCCGTCGGAGGACGTGGCCAGGCCAATCTTGGGCTTGCGTTGCTTGGACCAGGTCTCGAAGAGGCTCTGGGACGCGTAGAAGAGGTGCCACGAGCCCTCGTGCCTGAAGGCCGACGCGACTCCCGCGCCGACTCCGTCCCAGGCGTCCCAGTCCGACCGGTCGGGGTTACGCTCGCGTAGTACCGGGTTCGACGGGTCCTTGGTCCAGGTTATCCCGTCGGGGGAGGTCGCGTGGCCGGTGCGCACGACCCAGGCCGCGTCGACGCCCGTATACCACATATGGAAGGTCGCGGTAGGCTCGTCGTAGCGGACGCTCGGCGACTCGACCCAGTTTTCGTCCCACGATCCGATCGGCCCCGGCGACAGGACCGGTCCCGCCCGGGCCCGGGACCAAGTCGCGAGGTCCGCGGACGTCGCCAGCCCTATGGCCGCGCCCGGGGCGCTATTGTCGTCGTCGCCGAAATAATACAGATACCAGGTCCCGTCGACGCGCTCTACGCACGGCGTGTCGAGGAACCAGCAGTCCCAGGCGCCCTCGGGGGCCGGCGATAGGGCGCTCCCGCGCTTCGTCCACGAGACGCCGTCGCTCGAGACCGCGAGGCCGACTCTGCCCCGGTTGCTCCTCCCGGCGGCGGCTCCCGGTACGGGGCGGCCGCCCTGGGCGTAGACCATAAGGAAGCCGTCGCCGTGCTCGACGACGTCGGGCGAGCCTATGGCCGAGGCCTCCTCGTCAGAGTCGTCCTTGATCATGACGAGGGGATAGTCCTCTCCGTCGCCCGCCCCCAGGACGGGGACGCACGATACGGCCGCCGCGACGATTATAGCGGCCGCGAGGGCCTGGAAAAGAGCGCCGCGCCGGGGACCGGCCCCGGCGCGGCTGATCGTGGTCCCGTTCATGCCGCTACTATAAAGCGCCGACGCGGGCGATGATACCGGCTCGGCTCAGCTTCCGGGGGAGGGATCTCCCCGTCCGGCGCCTTCGCCTCCTCCCGCGCCCTCGCCCTCGCCCGAGCGGCAGTCGCGCTCGAAGCGCGCCTTGGCCTCGGTCTTCCAGCCGTCCTTGTTCTTGCCCTTGGAGCCTCCGCCGTCGTGGCCGCCGGGAAGGCCGGGCTTGATGAGGATATGGGACAGGAGCACGAGGCCCCAGCCCTGCCAGTAGCCGATGCGGGGCAGCCCGAATATCTCCGGCATGAGCCAGTTCCACAGCAGCATCACGACCCAGCCGAACAGGAAGGCGAAGCCCACGGCGAGGGCGGCCCCGCCTACGACCATGCCGGCGATGGCGAGCGGGGAGAACCTCGGCTTGCCGTCCTTGCGATTCCAATCGAACATATGCGTTTCCTCCTTAATAGGGTTCTAAGTGAATACGGTTAACGGCGCCTTCAATTCCCGTAATCCGCGAGCGCCGCGCGGAGCTTGGCGGTCGCGTACCTCTTGCGCGCGGCGAGCGTCTCGACGGGCGTTCCGGTCCTCGCTGAGACGGAGGCGAAGGTCTCGCCCCGTATGGCCTGCGCGACGACGATATACCGCTGCTCCGCCGGCAGCGCGTCTATCGCCGCGTACAGCGCCTCGAGGGTCTCGGCCCTCTCGGCCTCGTCGTGGGCGCTCCGTAGCGCGCCTTCGATGAGGCCGTCGAATCCGTCCGCGCCGCCTAGGCCCGCGGCTCCGGGGTCCGTTTCCCCGGCGGCCCTGCGCCTCGCCCGGGAGCGCCACGCGTCTATGGCCGCGTTTCGCGCCGCCCGCCAAAGCCAGGCTCCGACGTCCCTCAGGGGCTCCATCGAGTCGAGGTTGGCGAGGGCCCGCGCCACGACGTCGTGGAGCGCGTCCTCCGCCACCTCACGCCCGACGCGCTCGCCGAGCCAAGCGAGTATGGAGCGCCGCTCGCGCCTATAGCCTTCTTCTAGCCGTTCTTTGGTTTCCATATCCTCTACCACCATAGACGCGCCGGATCGGCGTTTTATATACGAGAAGCCCGGAATTCGGTAGCGGGCCCGCCTTGCGCGCGCGATCCCCCCGGCTTAGAGTATAGGGGTCGTATTGCCGACTAGACAGGAGCTCCCATGAAACTCCGGACCGCATTCACCCTTATCAACGTAGGCGTCCTCGTGGTCGGGGTCGCGGTATCCATGACCCTCGGAATCAGCCCGGCCAGGGCCTACATCTCCGATAATTTCCTGGATAGCGTAGACGAGATAGTCGTCTCGGCCAAGGCCGATATCCAGACGGAGATAGCCCGGGGCTGGGAGGTCTCCCTGGTCCTGGCCAGGAACCCCTTCGTCATTCAATGGATACTGGACGGAGAGCCGACGGGCGCGACTGGCCGCGGCGTGCTCGCCATGGCCTCCGAGTACGCGGACCGGGGCGGCTTCGCCTCCTCGACCATAGCGAGCGCCGTTACGAGCAAGTATTACAACAAGGGAGAGCTGCTCAAGCTCTTGTCGCCCGCCAGCCCCGACGATACCTGGTTCTACGCCTCCCTGGGCTTCACGGGGGACGTCAGCCTGAACCTCGACTACGAGGAGACGCTCAAGAAGACCAACCTGTTCTTCAACGCGCCCATCAGGTCCGGCGGCAAGGCCATCGGCGTGACCGGCGTGGGCCTCTCCATCGACAAGCTCGTCGGCGACTTCCTGGCCGCTACCCCCAGCGCCAATAGCAGGCTGTTCCTCGTGGACAAGTCGGACTCGATCGTGGTGGCCACCGACGAGGCGGCCCTGGGCCAGAAGATAGCCGAGCTCGCCGCCGGCGCGACCCCGGTACAGGGGCGAAAGGGCCTCGAGACCTACGTCGACCCCGATCTAGGGCCTTCGATCCTGGCCAGGTCCGCTATCCGCGATTCCGGCTACTCTATCGCGCTCACCGCCCCTGTCTCCGACTTCGTGCCCTCGTTCTGGGCCCTGAGCGGCTTCTCCATCCTGTTCACGGCGCTCTTCACCCTGGTGGCCGCGGCGGGCTCCGTATTCTTCATCAGCAAGTACTACGCCTCGCCTATAATCGCGATGAATTCCACCGCGCTAGCCCTCGCGTCAGGCGTGCTCGCGGCCGACGAGCTCGCGGGCATGTCGCATCGGACCGACGAGATAGGAACGCTGTACTCGTCGCTCCACGGCACTATCTCCAAGCTGCGATCCGTCGTCGCGGAGGTCCAGGAGGCGAGCATGGAGGTCGCGGCCAATTCCGGAGACCTCTCGAGCGCGTCCAAGCAGATGTCGGTAGGGATAGACGGGATCTCGTCCTCGAGCCAGCAGCTGTCGCAGGGCGCCACCGAGCAGGCCGCGAGCGCCGAGGAGGTGTCGGCGAGCGTCGAGCAGATGAGCGCCAATATCAGGCAGAGCGCCGATAACGCGGCCCAGACTGAGCAGATAGCGCGCAAGGCCGCTATAGACGCGAAGTCCGGGGCCTCCACGGTGCTCGAGACCATGGCGGCGATGCGTCAGATAGCCGAGAAGATAGACATCATCGAGGAGATAGCCAGGCAGACTAACATGCTATCGCTTAACGCCAGCATAGAGGCCGCGCGGGCGGGAGAGCACGGCAAGGGCTTCGCGGTCGTAGCGAGCGAGGTCGGGAAGCTGGCCGAGCGCAGCAAGGTCGCGGCGGGCGAGATATCCGACCTGTCGTCCCGTAGCGTCGAGATCGCGGAGAAGGCCGGGGCCATGCTGGAGAGCATGGTACCCAATATCCAGAACACGGCCGAGCTGATACAGGAGATAAGCGTCGCCAGCAAGGAGCAGGATTCCGGGGCCCAGCAGATATCCAAGGCGATAACCCAGCTGGACTCGGTCATCCAGCACAACGCCGCGCTGTCCGAGGAGTTCAGCGCGACGAGCGAGCAGATATCGTCGCAGGCGACGATGGTAGCGGATACGGCCGAGACCCTGGCCGGCCAGGCCGAGCGGCTCAGGGACGCGATATCGTTCTTCAAGCTGGGAGGCGAATAGAGTCCGGGGCGCGGAGCCTAGGCCTCCGCGCCCCCGCGTCCGGGCTTCCCTTGACCTTCTCGTTGTCTCTATGCGAAGATACGCCATGGAACGAGAAGAATTACAGGTGACCGCTCGCCTGGCCCGACTCGGCTTAAGCGAGGACGAGGCCGCCGCGGCGCTTCCGGCGTTCGAGCGCATGCTCGGATATTTCGCCGCCATGAAGGCGGCGGACGAGGACCCCGACGCCTTCGGCGGCTCGGTCTTGGATCTCCAGCCCTCCGCGACGGCCTTCTTCGCCGCCGACGGCATGCGCCCCGACATCGATAATTTTAATAATAATACTAACGCTAATCCGCTTCCTAATCTCGCTAACGAGCTCCTTAACCGGGCCCCCGAGAGCGAGAGCCGTTTCATCGTCATACCTAACGTTCTCTAAGCCCCCTCGGAGGAATCCGCCATGTCTCGAACCGTCTTACAGGACGGCTTCTCCGCGTATGCAGGCGCGTGGGAAGCCAGGATAAGCGCCTTTCTGCAACGCGACGCCGACGCCCTAGCCTCGGCCGCCGCTCTCGTCGCCGAGCGGGCCGCCGGCCGCGATCAGTCCGCGGCCTCGCCTCTCGCGGGCCTGCCCTTCGCGGTCAAGGACAACATCGCCGTCGCGGGCATGAGGCTATCGTGCGGCTCCAGGCTGCTCGACGGGCTCGTCTCCCCGTATTCCGCGACGAGCGTCGCCAGGCTCGTGGCGGCGGGAGCCGTTCCCGCCGGCAAGACCAACATGGACGAGTTCGGCATGGGCTCGTCCACTGACTGCTCGGCGTTCGGGCGGACCAATAACCCCTGGGACGAGACGCGCGTGGCTGGCGGCTCCTCGGGCGGGTCCGCGGCCGCGGTCGCCGCGGGGCTCGTGCCGTTCGCGCTAGGCTCCGATACCGGCGGGTCCGTGCGCCAGCCGGCCTGCTTCTGCGGCGTCGTCGGCCTCAAGCCGACCTACGGGGCGGTCTCGCGCTACGGCCTCGTGGCGTACGCCTCGAGCCTGGAGACCGTGGGCGTGGTGGCCGACGGCGCCGCGCGCGCCCGCTCCGTCCTCGCCGCAATGCGCGGCGCCGACCCCCTGGACCAGACGAGCGTCGAGGCGCCCGCCGGCGCGCCGACGCTATCGCCGCTCTCGGGCCGCGAGGCCGAGAGCCTGACCATAGGAGTCCTGTCGGCGGCCTCGGTCGCGAAGGCGCTGGCGGCGTCCGCCGACGGCGAGGCGTCAGCGGCAGGCATGCTGGAGCCGGAGGTGGAGCGGGCCTTCGAGGACGCCAAGGACGTCCTGCGCTCGCTCGGGCATAGGCTCGTAGAGACCGAGCTGCCGAGCCTCAAGTACGGGGTGCCCGCGTACTACACCATAGCGACCGCCGAGGCGAGCGCGAACCTGGCGCGCTTCGACGGCATACGCTACGGCAACCGCCCCGCGTACTCGGAGAACCACGACGAGCTCGTGGACGGGACCCGAGACGCGGGCTTCGGCGACGAGGTCAAGCTCAGGATACTGCTGGGGACCTTCGTCCTGCGCTCTGGCTTCCAGGACCGCTACTACCTGCGCGCCCAGAGGATACGCGCCGGTATCCGCCGCGACTTCGAGCGGGCCCTGTCCTCCTGCGACGCGATCCTCATGCCGGTATTTCCGACTCGCGCCTTCGGGCGGGGCGACGCCGGCCTGTCCCCGTTCGCGCAGAAGGCCGCCGACCTGTTCACCTGCTGCGCCAACCTCGCGGGCCTGCCGGCCCTGGCCTTCCCGACCGGCGTCTCCGGCGGCCTGCCCGTCGGCGTCCAGCTCGTCGGGAGGGCCTTCGGGGAAGGCTTGCTCCTCGACGCCGCGGAGGGCTACGAGGCCGCCGTTCCTATCGCCAGGCCCGAGGGCTACCGGGCCTATTGGGGGAAAGCATGAAGTACCAATCGTTCATAGGGCTCGAGGTGCATATACACCTCCTAACCAGGACCAAGGCGTTCTGCGGATGCAAGGCCGCGTTCGGCGACGAGCCCAATACCAACGTCTGCCCGGTTTGCATGGGCTATCCGGGCGTCCTCCCGGCCCTGAACGCCGAGGCCGTGAGGATGGCCGCCCTCGTGGCCAGGGCCCTCAACTGCGAGCTGTCGGCGCGCACCTGGTTCGAGCGCAAGCAGTACTTCTACCCGGACATGCCCAAGAACTACCAGATATCCCAGTTCGCCTCGCCGGTGGGCGTCGGCGGCTACGTCGACATCCCGGTCGCAGCCGAGGGAGATGGGCTCGCCGGCGACGGGTCGGGTCCGGCCGGTTCGGGTCCGGCCGTCTCGGGCGGGAGGACGAAGAGGATACGCATCAAGGAATGCCACCTGGAGGAGGACGCCGGCAAGATGATCCACGCGGGCAACGTGTCGCTCGTGGACTATAACCGCGCCGGCACCTCCCTCCTTGAGATAGTCACCGAGCCCGACTTCGAGACGGGCGCGGAGGCGGAGACCTATATCCAGCAGCTCAGGCGCACCGTGCGCTACCTGGGCGTCTGCGACGGCAACATGGAGGAGGGCTCCCTGCGCTGCGACGCCAACGTGTCTATCAACCTCCGCGGGGCCGGCCTCGGCCCTAAGGTGGAGATAAAGAACCTCAACTCGTCCCGCTTCGTCAGGCTCGGCCTGGAGTACGAGATAGCGCGCCAGATAGCGCTCGCGGAGAAGGGCGGCGTCGTCAGGCAGGAGACGCGGCTATGGAACGAGAACCGCGACCAGACCGAGACGATGCGCTCCAAGGAGGACTCCCACGACTACCGATTCTTCCCCGAGCCCGACCTGCCCGCCTTCGAGCCCGACGCGGCCTTCATTTCCGGCGTAGAGGCCGGGCTCGTGGAGCTGCCCTTCGATAGGGAGCGCCGGCTCGCCCTCGAGTACGGCCTCGGCGAGGAGCAGGCCTCCGCGCTCTGCGAGGAGCGGGCCTTCGCCGACTACTACGAGTCGGCCGTATCGGCGGCCCGGGCGCTAGGGGTAGACGGCGCCGTCGCGGCCGAGCGGGTCGCGATATGGATGGCCGGCGACCTGAGGCGCGTGCTTAACCGCGACGGCCTGGGCACGGCCGACGTAGGCTCTCTTAGGGTCACGAGCGTGCGCCTGGCCGCCATCGTGGCGCTGGTCGCGGCGGGCAGGATATCGGCGAAGATAGCCAGGCAGGTCTTCGACGCGGTGCTGGCGGAGGGCTCGGAGCCGGCCGACGTCGTGGCCGCCAGGGGCTGGGAGATGGTCGTCGACCCGGCGGCCATCGCGGCCGCCGTCGAGGCGGCGCTCGCGGCCGAGCCGGCGGCGTTCTCCGAGGCGGCGGCCGCCCTCGCCAGGGGCGACGCGGCTCGCGTCAAGCCGCTGTCCGCCTACCTCGTCGGGAAGTCCATCGCGGCGTCCGGCGGCAAGGCCGAGCCGGGCCTCGTCAAGGCCGCCTTGGAGGCGCGCCTGGCCGCGGTCTCCAGGGCCCTATAGTCGATTTTCTTAAGGAGTCACCGATGCGAGTCTTAGCCAAGGAACTGATATCCAAGATAGGAAGCCCCGAGGAAATAGAGCTTATGGGCTGGGTGCACCGCGTGCGCGAGCTAGGCGGCGTCTCGTTCGTCATGGTGCGCGACCGCTCGGGGCTCGCCCAGGCGGTTGTCGAGGGCAAGGCGGACCTGAGCCTGGAATCCGTGGTCCGCGTAACGGGGCTCGCCGCGGCCAACGACAAGGCTCCGGGCGGGGCCGAGCTTCGCGCCTCCGGCGTCGAGCTCATCGCCGGGGCCGAGCCGGACCTGCCGTTCCCGGTCAACGGCGACTGCTCGAAGATAGGCCTCGACGTCATCCTGGACAATAGGCCTCTGTCGCTGCGCAACCCGAGGATACGCTCCATCTTCTCGGTGCAGTCCACGATCATAGACGCGTTCTCCGCTTTCCTCCGCTCGCGCGACTTCACCGAGATGAAGACGAGCAAGCTCATAGGCTCGGGGACCGAGGGGGGCACCGGCCTCTTCGAGGTGGACTACTTCGACACGAAGGTGTACCTGGCCCAGTCGCCGCAGTTCTACAAGCAGACCATGGTCGCCTCGGGCATGGAGCGGGTCTTCGAGGTGGCGCCGGCCTACCGCGCCGAGAAGCACGACACGCCGCGCCACCTGAACGAGTACGTGTCCATGGACGTGGAGATGGCCTTCATAGACTCGGAGCGCGACCTCATAGCCCTGGAGAAGGAGCTCCTGGCGTCCATCTTCGAGGCCGTGGCTAGCCGCAACGCCGGCGACCTGGCCGCGTGGGGCGCGACCGTCCCGAGCCCCGAGTCGGTCGCCGCCGCGCCTGTCATAGCCCACGACGAGGCCATAGCGATCGCCGCGTCCGAGCTGGAGCGCTCCGGCTCGTCGTCGAAGAAGGCGTACGAGATCAGCCCCGAGGTCGAGCGCCTCGTATGCGCCTGGTCCGCCCGCGAGCGCGGCGGCGAGCTGGTATTCATTAACGAGTTCCCCCGCAGGCACCGGCCGTTCTACACGTACCCGCTGAACGCCACCCACACGATGAGCTTCGACGCCGTCTTCAGGGGCCTCGAGATAACGACCGGCGGCAGGAGGCATAACGAGTACCGGGCGCTGCTCGACGCGCTGCCCAAGTTCGGCCTCAAGGCCGAGGACCTGGCCGACTACCTCGCCGTCTTCAAGTACGGCTGCCCTCCCCACGGCGGCTTCGCCATAGGCTGCGAGCGCCTGACCCAGAAGATCCTGGGGCTAGCGAACGTCAAGGAGGCGTCGTTATTCCCCCGTGACCGTAAGCGGGTACGGCCTTGATTTATTGAATATTCAGTCGTAGCGCCGTGCGGGGGGATACCCCCCGCGCCCCCCTGCGACGCTGCGCACTGCTCGCGTCGCATCCCCGTGACCGTAAGCGGGTACGGCCGTAGCTTGACCCGCAGGGAGTAACGGGCGATGATCGGGGCTGCGCTCGGCGCCGTGCCGCGGGCGCGAGGGGGCGCTGGTATGGATAGCGATCGACTACGAAAGCAGCTCGACTTCATCTACGAGGTGGACAAGGTCAAGCATATCGTCAGGAAGTCCAAGGTTTTCGACGGGTCGAAGTACGAGAACGACGCCGAGCATTCCTGGACCGTCTGCCTGATGGCCTGCCTGCTCAGGGAATACGCCAACTTCGAGGTGGACATCGCGAGGGTGCTCCTCATGCTGCTCATCCACGATATCGTGGAGGTCGACGCCGGCGATACGTTCCTGTACGCCGAGGACCGAGATTCCGCGCCCGATAGGGAAGCGGCGGCGGCGCGGCGGATCTTCGGCCTCCTGCCCGATGACCAGGCGGGACCGTTCCTCGCGGCCTGGGAGGAGTTCGAGGCGAGGGAGACGAACGAGGCTAAATTCGCCTCGGTCTTCGATCGCATGGAGCCGGTCCTGCAGAACTATAAGACCGAGGGCAGTACCTGGAAGAAGCACGGCATCACCAGGCGGATGGTGCTGGAGAAGAACCGCCATATCGAGAACGGCTCGGCGGAGCTATGGCGGTTCTTCCAGGCTCTCCTGGAAGAGTGCGTGGAGAAGGGATACCTGGAGGATAGCTGAGCCCGCGCCGAGGCTCGGGCCCGACCGTGGCTCGGGTCCCGCCTAGACCCTGAATAGTTCCTCGAACCTTGCATCTCTACTGCAAGCAATAGAGCCTCTCCCTGCGTCCTCATGGCGGAGGTACAGCCATGATTCCCATATTTTGTCCCAATCCCCATTGTTCGCATCATTATGA
>Ga0180008_1001348_pt1 | contig 15763 bp, 9 predicted proteins | sample MM_PW_MetaG_FD_121121 | JGI IMG/M metagenome (GOLD analysis project Ga0180008, IMG submission 121121) | Groundwater microbial communities from the Aspo Hard Rock Laboratory (HRL) deep subsurface site, Sweden - MM_PW_MetaG | ecosystem: Environmental > Aquatic > Deep subsurface > Groundwater...
AAGTGGGAGTATTGCCACTTTCAGGAAGGCTACTGCGTGATCACCCCGGACGGCCTGGCGCCGATCCATCTGCGGGCTGGGGATATCTTTGTGGTGGAGCCCGGCATGAAGGGCACGTGGGAAGTGGTCGAGACGGTGCGTAAGTACTTTGTATTCGCCTGATTGCGAAAAAACCGGGAACCCGCCCGACGCGGGCTCCCGGAAAATCCTCTATTGAGGCTTGCGATAGCTGTTGATGATCGCCGAGAAGTCCTTGCCCCCCTCCCCGCGCTGGCTCATCGATTGGTACAACTGCTGCGCCACGGCGCCGAGAATCACCGGCTGGTGCGCCTGGCGTGCGGCCTCGGTCGCCAGGCCCAGGTCCTTGAGCATCAGGTCAGCCCCAAACCCACCGGTATAGCCGCGCGATGACGGCGCGGTTTCGATCACCCCAGGCCACGGGTTGTAGGTATCGGAACTCCAGCAACGCCCGGTCGAGCTGTTGATGATCCCCGCCAGCACCTGAGTATCGATGCCCAGTGCATCGCCCAGGGCCATGGCCTCGCTGACGCCGACCATGCTGATGCCCAGCAGCAGGTTATTGCAGATCTTGGCGATCTGCCCGGTGCCCACTTCACCGCAATGCACGATGTTGCGGCCCATGTGCGCCAGCACCGGTTGCAGGGTGGCGAACAGTTGCGCGGTGGCGCCGACCATAAAGGTCAAGGTCCCCGCCTGCGCCCCACCGGTGCCTCCGGAAACAGGCGCATCGGCCATCGCCACGCCGTGCTTGGCCGCCGCAGCCGCCACGTCACGCGCGGTCTGCGGGTCGATGGTGCTGCAATCCACTGCGGGCACGCCTTTGCCGATACCGGCGAGCACACCGTCTTCATTCAGCCAGACGCTACGCACATGGGCGGCAGCGGGCAGCATGGTCAATACCAGCTCCGCGCCCTGGGCTGCATCCCGCGGCGAGGCGCTGATGGTGCCGCCCAGCGCGGCGAGTTCGTTGAGTACGGTCTGGTTCAGGTCGAACAGGTTCAGTGCATGGCCAGCCTTGATCAGGTTGCGGGCCATGGGTGCGCCCATGTTGCCCAGGCCGATAAATGCAATCTTCATGGTCGTCTCCTTGATCAACGCAGGTTGATGGTGGTGTTGACGCCATCATTGACGCTGTCGTCGTCGAACCAGCGGCTGGTGACGGTTTTGGTCTGGGTGTAGAACTGCACCACTTGCTTGCCGTACGGGCCGAGGTCGCCGAGCTTTGAACCACGGGAACCGGTGAAGCTGAAGATCGGCACCGGCACCGGGATCGGGATGTTGATGCCCACCTGACCCACGTCGATTTCGCTCTGGAACTTGCGTGCCGCCGCACCGCTCTGGGTGAACAGGCCGGTGCCGTTGCCGAACGGGTTGGCGTTGACCAGGGCAATGGCTTGGTCGAGGGTATCGACTTCCAGCACCACCAGCACCGGGCCGAAGATTTCCTGGGTGTAGATCTGCATGTCAGTGGTCACGCCCGAGAACAGGGTCGGGCCGACAAAGTTGCCTTGCTCGAAGCCCGGCACCTGGATGTCGCGGCCGTCCAGTTCCAGCTTGGCGCCTTCTTTCACGCCGCTTTCGATCAGGTCGAGGATACGTGCCTTGGCGCGCTTGGAAATCACCGGGCCCACATCGGTGCCGGCTTCGCTGCCAGCGTTGACCTTAAGCTTCTGCGCCAGGGCCTTGAGGTCCGGCAGCCACTGCTTGGCCGCGCCCACCAGCACCACCACCGAGGTGGCCATGCAGCGCTGGCCAGCGGCACCGAAACCGGCGCCGACCAGGGCATTGAGGGTTTGTTCGCGGTTGGCGTCCGGCAGTACCACGGCATGGTTCTTCGCGCCCATCATCGACTGCACGCGCTTGCCGTGCTTGCCCGCCAGGTCGTAGACGTGAGTGCCGACAGCGGTCGAGCCGACGAAGGACACGGCCTTGATATCCTTGTGGGTGCACAGGGCGTCCACCACATCCTTGCCACCGTGGACCACGTTCAACACACCGGCCGGCACCCCGGCTTCCAGCGCCAGTTCCACCAGCATCAGGGTCGACAGCGGATCCTGCTCCGAAGGCTTGAGTACGAAGGTATTACCGCAGGCGATGGCCATGGGGAACATCCACAGCGGGATCATCGCCGGGAAGTTGAATGGGGTGATGCCGGCGCACACGCCGATGGGTTGGCGCAGGGTGTAGGTGTCGACGCCACCGGCGACGTTCTCGGCAAACTCACCCATTTGCAGGGTGCCGATGGAGCAGGCGTGCTCGACCACTTCCAGGCCACGGAAAATATCGCCTTCGGCATCGGCAATGGTCTTGCCCTGCTCGGCGCTGAGGACGGCGGCAATACGTTTGGAGTGTTCGCGGATCAGTGCTTGCAGCTTGAGCATGATGCGCATGCGCGCGCCGATCGGCGCCAGCTTCCAGGTCTGGAAGGCGCGATGGGCGGCATCGATGGCTGCGTTGACTTCATCGGCCGTGGCAAAGGGCACACGGGCCAGGACTTGTTGGGTCGCCGGGTTGACGATGTCTTGCCACTCGGTAGTCTTGGACTCGACCCATTGGCCGTTGATCAACAGTTTGGCCTGTTTCACGGTGGTATCGGCAGACGTAAGCGATGCGTTCATTGTGGTCTCCAGGTCTTGTAGTTATGCAGAGAGCCAAGGCGTGAAGCGCCTTGAGGATGAGGCGTTCGGGCGATTTTTGGAGTATAGATGTGCAAACTTCCAATAAGAACCCACATAAAAGCCGGTCCAACATGCAAAAAAACATCACTTCCTTAGGGTCGCTGAACTGGGATGACCTGAAGTTTTTCCTCGAAGTGGCGCGCACCCGCAAGGCCAGCGTCGCCGCCAAGCGTCTGGCGGTGGACTACACCACCGTGTCGCGGCGCATCAGTTCGCTGGAAGGATCTTTGGGCACCCTGCTGTTCGAAAAATCCCGGACCAGCGGCTTCGTCCTGACCAACGAGGGCCAGCGTCTGTTGGGTTACGCCGAGTCCATCGAAAGCACCCTGCACATGGCCTGCGAGCAAGTCTCCGGCTCCGGCGTGGCGCTGTCGGGGCATGTGCGCATGGGATGCACCGAAGGGTTCGGCAGTTTTTTCGTTACCCCGCAATTGAGCCACTTCGTCGACACTTACCCGGCGATCTCGGTCGACATCCTGCCCCTGCCCCACTTCATCAGCCTGTCCAAGCGCGAAGCCGATATCGTCATCGCCCTGGAGCGCCCGGAACACGGGCCCTACGTGTGCTGCAAACTGTGTGACTACAAATTGCAGTTGTACGCGACCCAGGAATACCTCGACCAGCATCCGCCCATCCGCCGCCCGGCCGACCTGGCCGACCATCCGTTTATCAGCTACGTGGATGACCTGGCGTTCAGCTCAGAGCTGTTGTACCTGGCCAATGTGGTCCCGGGCGCCAGCGCCAGCCTGCGCAGCACCAGCGTGATTGCGCAGTACGTGGCGGCGCAACAGGGGCGGTCACTGGCGATCTTGCCGTGTTTCCTGGCCGCGCAGGATTCGCGGTTGCTGCCGGTGCTGGGGGAGGAGGTCACCATTACCCGGCAGTTCTGGATGTATTGCCGGGAGGATCTGAGGAAGTTGAAGCGGATTACGTTGTTGTGGGATTACATCCGCGAGGTCACGGAGCAGAATCAGGGGCTTTTGATGGGCGAGACGCGGGAGATCGTGTTTGCCGACTGAGCCGGCTCCCACAGGTGAGTAGTGGCGGGCATGGAGTTTTGGGGCGACACCAATAACTGTAGGAGCGGGCTTGCCCGCGATAGCGGTGGGTCAGTCGATACATACCTGGCTGAACCACCGCCTTCGCGGGCAAGCCCGCTCCCACCGTTGAACGTATTTCAAATTTAGACCGGCCTGTCGGCTCAGTCGGCGATCACCACAATCGATACTCGGCGGTTCTCGGTACGGCCCGCAACGGTGCTGTTGGAGGCCACCGGTTCGCTGCTGCCCAGGCCGCGCAGTTGCACATTTTCTTCCTTCATACCCACGCTCACCAGGACCTTGCCGACGCTTTTCGCCCGGCGCAGGGACAGTTGCCGGTTGTAGGTTTCCTTGCCCGAGGCGTCGGTGTGGCCGTCTACGCGCACGTGCTCGATGCCCACGCCTGTGAGGGCCTTACCGATACGCTCGACGATTTCAGTACTGGGCTTGTTGAGTTTTTCGACGTCGCTGCCAAACAGCACTTTGCCCGACAGGCCAAACGCCCAGCCTTCGTCGGTCAGTTCGAAGCCTTGTTGCTTGAGCACCGCCACTTGCGCAGGTGTCAGGCCCTTGGGCGGGGCGGTCTGGCAGCCGCTCAGCGCCAGCAGCGCAACAAACAAGGTAATAAAGAGAACGCGTGTGTTAGCAAACAAGGGATCAACTCCTGTGTTGAACATTGGCGGCAGAGTACTCCGACTCCGCCGTGTGCTGGCCACCCTGGGAAAGGCGTTTGGCCTGGTACATCGCCGCATCGGCGGCGTTGAGCAAGGCGCCGGGAGTGACGCCATGATCGGGATAAACCGCAATGCCGATACTGAGTGAGGTCAACACTTCGGTATCGCCCGGCAGTGGGATGGGCTGGTCCATGCTGGCGATGATTTTGTCGGCGATGCGCTGGGCATCTTCGAGCTTGTGCAGGGGCGAAAGCAGGATCGCAAACTCATCGCCGCCCAGGCGCGCCACCAGGTCGCTCTCGCGCAGTTGCGCCCGCACGCGCGCGGCGACGGCGACCAGTACGGCGTCACCGGCGGCATGCCCGAAGTTGTCGTTGATATCCTTGAAGCGGTCGCTGTCGAGGAACAGTACCGCCACCCGTTCGTTGAGCTTGGCCGCACTGCGCAGCGCGCGGATCAGTCGGCCCTCGAAGAAGGCCCGGTTGGGCAGCCCGGTGAGGCTGTCATGGCTGGCCTGGTGGGCAAGGGTTTCGTTTTCGCTCTGCAGGTGGGTTTGCCAGGCTTCCAATTCGTCGAGCAAGGCATTGAAGTCATTGCCCAGGCTGTCGAGTTCGGCAATCTGCGCCGGCGGCACGCGCCGGTCGAACGCCCGCTCGCTGCGCGCGGCGTGGGCGACGTCAGCCAGGCGGTGCAATGGGCCGGTGATGCCGCGCAGCATGCGGCGCGCCAGGTAAATCGCGACCCAACCGCTTAAGGCGGTGCAGATAATGATCCCCGCCAGGCCACTGAGCAAAAAGCGCAACAGGCTACCGCCGTGGCCACTCAATTCGACAGCACCGATCTTTTTACCTTGATGCAGGATCGGCTGGCTGATGGGTTCTTCCAGCAGCGTGTGGGCCAGCTCCAGTTCCACCCTGGACAGCACCCCCGTTTCCGGGCGCACCCAGTGAGCCAGGGTGCTGCCATTGAGGTCCAGCACCCGTGCTTCGGCCACCTCTTCAGTGGAAGCAATCAACGCCAGGGCTTCGGTGGCCACGACGCGGTCGTTGAACACCACCGCAGCCTCTACGGTGTAGTTGATCGAACGGGCGATCAGGTGCAGGTTGTGGTCGGCATACACTCGCAGGGCCAGCACCCCCAGCAAGGTCAGGGAGATACTGGCCATGGCCACCGCCACCAGCGCCACACTCAAGTGCCCGCGGCCAAGGACCGAACGTAATGTGGGGCGGGTTGTGGCGTTGCGCAGCCTCATGGCTCCGGCGCTCGACGACGGGACAGCTGCAAGACGCTGGGATGAATGCGCACGCCGCTACGGGCCACAGAGTCGAGGTTGACCTCGAACGACACCTGCGCATCGCTCACCCGCAGGCAGAACAGGCTGCCCACGGTGCATTGGTCGCCGCCTTCACTGATGCTCAGCACCGGGCGGCCGATCAACGCCGTGAACAAGTGGTTGCGTTCTTCAGTGGAGAGTTTGCCGATATACAACGCGTCGCACGCATTGACGATATCAGGGTTGTCCGCCAGCAGACGCTGGACCACCACCGGTCGGCCAGTGGCCTGGGTAGTGCCCTTGACCAGGTCATCGGTGTATTGGGTCGGGCCAACGATGCATAAGCGCAGTTGGGCGGGCTCCACCGGCCAACGGGCGTAGCTGAGAATCCCCAGTACCACTTGGGTGACTGCCTGGGCTCGCTGGTCGGCCGCACTGGCGGTGGGCGCCTGGGCAAAAGCCAGAGGCGTGACGAGGCACAGAACGGCCGATAGCAGCAATCGTCTCCAGCTCCAACTACGCTCTGTGGGCGAGACAGCCACGTTCATGCAGCGATTCTCTATGATCTTCTCAGGATGATGCCGCAACGATAGCATATTGGCGGAAACCCCAGCGAGGTGGGGCCTAGGTAGATTCTGTCATTTATCACGAAAAACCCGACATATTTACCAGTATTTTCCTACTGTTCATGCACCTAGCTCCAGCATCAGCCCGCTCAACCGTTTCACCTTGCGCCGCACTGCTTCCTCGAAAACACCACTGCGGGTTTCGATCAAACTGAAGTGCTCCTTGGCGCGGGTGATGCCCGTGTAGATCAGCTCCTTGGTCAGTACCGGGTTCAGCGCATCCGGCAGGATCAGGGCGGTGTGGGCGAACTCCGAGCCCTGGGACTTGTGCACGGTCATGGCGTAGACGGTTTCCACATCATTGAGCCGACTGGGCAAGACAAAGCGCACACCGCCCTGCCCATCGTTGCGCGGGAACGCGACGCGCAGTACCTGCGCCCCGCCGTCACTTTCGGGCAGTTTCAAGGCGATACCGATGTCACCGTTCATCAAGCCCAGGCCATAGTCATTGCGGGTCATCAGCACCGGGCGGCCTTCGTACCATTGCTGGTCGCTGTCAATCAGCCGGGCCTTGAGCAGCGCGGCGGTGATGCGCAGGTTGAGGCCTTCCACGCCCCAGGGGCCCTTGCGCACCGCGCACAACAACTGGAACGCATCGAAGGCTTGCAGCAACTGGCGCGCCCAGTCGGTCCAGCGCGGATCGTCGCGGGGTATCCCGGCTGCCGGGCGTGTGCTGCGCAATAGGTTCAGGTAGTAGCGATAGCCCAGGGCATCGGTGCCCTGGCCGTCCAGCACCAGGTGCTCGAAGTTACGGTCATGCTCGCCCTTGAGCCGCAGGCAGAACAGGTCGTGACTGCTGGCGTCCAGCAGTTTCCGGGCCTGTTCGGGGTTTTGCTGGTTGACCCAACGCGCCAGTTGGCCGATGCCACTGCCTTCGCCGAAACGCCGGGAATAACGCAGCATCACCACTTGTTGCGCCAGGGGATGGCTGGCGTCGAGGTCTTCCTGCAGGCCACTGCCCGCCAGGGTCTCGCCGCTGACATTTTCCAGCCATTGGCGGGTGCCGGGGCTGTACCAGCCTGCCTCGGCATCCCGGCACAAATCGCCGAGCACCGCGCCGGCCTCCACCGAGGCCAATTGATCCTTGTCTCCCAACAGCACCAGTCGCGCATGGGGGGGCAAGGCATCCAACAGGTTGGCCATCATTTCCAGGTCGATCATCGACGCTTCATCGACCACCAGCACATCCAGCGGCAACAGGTTGCCCGCGTGGTGCCGGAAATGCCGGGTACCGGGGCGGCTGCCCAGCAGGCGGTGCACGGTGGTGACCTCGGTGGGGATTTTTTCGCGCACCACCTCGGGCACTTGCAGCGAGCGCACTTGCTGGCTGATGGACTCGGTCAAGCGCGCCGCCGCCTTGCCGGTAGGCGCCGCCAGGCGAATGCGCAATGCCGTGCCCTGCTCCACCGCCGGTGCTTGCAGCAATGCCAACAGGCGCACCACGGTGGTGGTCTTGCCAGTGCCGGGGCCGCCGGTGACGATGCTGAACGCCCCACGCGTGGCCAGGGCGCAGGCGAGTTTCTGCCAATCGACCACGCCATCCGGCGGTGGCTGGTGAAACAGGCCATTCAAGCGCTGGGACAGGTCCGCCGAGACCGCGTCCTGCACCGCCAGACGCTGACGCAAGGCGCTGTCGATGCGTCGCTCATAGGTCCAATATCGGCGCAGATACAAGCGCTTGCCTGACAACACCAAAGGCCGGCTTTGCGCCGCCGCGCTGCCATCGACGGCCTGCGCCACCAATGGGCTCGCGGCCAGGGCATGGCACCAATGGGCGCCGGCCAGGCCATCGAGCAGTTGCGAAGGCAGCAGCATCACGCCACTTGAAAGATCACCTTCAGGGGGCAGCGACAGGGCGAAATCCGGGGCATTCAGGGTCTCGAACAGGTCCAGGCACACATGGCCGTGGCCCAGTTGGTGGCTGGTCAGGGCTGCGGCCAGGAGCACCAGGGGATCGGCCTGAGGGTCGAGTTCGTGGAGAAAGCCGACAAACGCCTTGTCCAGCGCCCGCAGCCAGCCGCGCTCGACCCAGCGCTCCAGCAGGTGCATCAAGTCGTCAGCACGGTCCAGCGGTGCCAGTGCCTCCAGCGGCATAGTCGAGAGGCTCATAGCAGGGTTCCTTGTTCCCAGGCCGGTTCGACCTTGGGCGGTTGTGGCTTGCCTTGGAACAACAGGTCCAGGCGTTCGATCAGTACACGTGGCGGCCGGGTGAAATACGTACCCTGGCTCACGGCCTGGCTGCCGCGCAGGAACAGGTAGAGCGCGCCGCCCACATGCCGGTCGTAATCGTAGTCGAGCAGGCGCGCCTTGAGTTGGCGATGCAGGGCCAGTAGGTAGAGGACATATTGCAGGTCATAGCGATGGTCGAGCATCGACTGCTCCATGGCTTCGCGGGTGTAGGCCGCATCGTCGGCGCCGAGCCAGTTGGATTTGTAGTCGGCCACATAGTAGCGGCCGTCATGTTCGAAGGTCAGGTCGATAAAGCCTTTGAACATGCCGTTGAGCAATACCGGCTCGGCAGCCACCCGCGACACGCCGGCGTGGGTGTATTGGCAGACCAGTTGGTCGAGGGCGAGTACATCGACTTTGTGACTGGCGAACCAGAACTCCATTTCGATCTGATAGTGTCGCAAGCCCGCCAGGGTCACCGCTGCCTGGCCATGGCCCAGCGCCAGCGGCGCTTGCAACAGGTGCCCGAGCCAACCGCTGAGAGTGCCGATCCAGCCTTCCCAGCCACGCCGGTTGCAGCGCCTTGCGACCGCATCTTCGATGGCTTGCGGCGTTACGTTGAAGCCTTCGTTGCCGGCCCACTCCAGCAGGCCGTGGAGAAAGGTCCCGGGGTTGGGGCCCCGTGGGAAACGATGGATGTCGCCGCCGGATACGGCGACTTCCCGTGGTGCATCCGGGTCCAGGCGTTCGTCGTCGAAGAGCTTCTGCGCTTGCGGGCTTTCCGGGGCCTCCAGGCTGGCAGCGCTCATACTTTCGCCGATGCGCAGGGCGCTGTAGGAGGCAATCCACCAGTTTTCCGCCGCCTTGCGCTTAGGCAGCAGCGGCGCGAGCAAGGTCGCGTCATTGCGCGGTGGCTGGTAGGTGCGGGTGTCGGCTTGCGGCATTTGCCCGCAGGCGATCGCCGCGCAGCCGTCCTGCAGATCCATCAGCCAGCGGGCCAGCCCGGCGGATTCGCCCAGGGCCGCGCCGCCCCCCAACAGATAGCCCAGCGCCGACAGGTGCAGCACCGAACTGTTGGTAGTGCCGCGCTTGAGGTCGGCCACGCCAAGCCAGCAGGCATGCCTGGCCCGGGTCAGGGCCACATAGAACAAGCGCAGGTCTTCGGCCAGGCGTTCGTCATCAGCCTGGGCGATCAGTTCGACGGTGGGTTTCAGGCTGACCTGGGACTTGCCATTGGCATCGTGGTAATGCAGGGGCAGGCGGCTGCCGTCGACCGGCTTGGCCGAACAGATGAACGGCAGGAACACCAGGTCGTACTCCAGGCCCTTGGACTTGTGGATGGTCACCACCTTGACCAGTTGCTCATCGCTTTCCAGGCGCAGGATCTGCTCTTCACCGGCCTGGCCCGAGAGTGCCAGGTGTTCGGCCAGATGACGGATCAAGGCTTGCTCACCGTCCAGTTCTGCGGCGGCCTGTTGCAGTAGCTCGCACAGATGCAACAGGTTGGTCAGCACCCGTTCGCCATCGCTGCGGGCAATCAGGGTTTGCGGCAACTTAAAGTCATGCAGCAGGCGCCGCAGCATCGGCAACACGCCCTGGGTACGCCAGATCACGCGGTAATCGCGAAACTGCATGACGCGCTGCTCCCAGGTCAGTTCGTCCTGGTTCAATTGCTCCAGTTCCGCCAGCGACAGGTTGAGGGTGACGCAGGCCAGGGCCGCACGCAGCGGGCGCTCCACATCCGGTTCGGCACAGGCCTTGAGCCAGGCGAGCAGGTCGTGGGCTTCCTGGGAAGCAAACACCGAATCCTTATCGGACAGGTACACACTGCGTACACCGCGCGCGGCCAGTTCGCTGCGTACCGACTGGGCTTCCTTGCCATCACGCACCAGGATGGCGATGTTCGACGGTTTCACTGCGGCGAAGTGCGCCTTCTGGATAAACCCGGCAGTGCCCTGCTGGCCGCCATTGAGCAACGCGACGATCTGGCTGGCACACGCACCGGCCAGTTGTTGGCGATAGAGCACATTGGAAATCGGCTGGTCGGTGGGCAGGTGCCAGATGTTCAGGGCTGGCAGTGTGTGGCCATCGACCTGCAATTGCTCCTTGCGGCCCTGGGATGACACCGGTTGGAATGGCACCGGGTTCTTGCCGTCTGGCTCGCGAAACAGAAACGCCCCACGCCCGGTTTCCGCACGCTCGAACACATGGTTGACCGCCTCGACCATGGCATGGCTGGAGCGAAAGTTGGTGCCCAGGGTGTGCAAGCGTCCGGTCGTCGCCTGGCGAGCGCGCAGGTAGGTGTAGATATCGGCGCCGCGAAAGGCGTAGATCGCCTGTTTGGGGTCACCGATCAGGAACAGACCGCTGTGCAGGTTGTTCTCTTCGATGCGGTAGATACTTTCGAAAATCCGGTACTGCACCGGGTCGGTGTCCTGGAATTCGTCGATCAGGGCTACCGGGAATTGCTCGCGGATCACGCTGGCCAGGCGCTCGCCACCCTCGGTTTGCAGGGCGGCGTCCAGGCGGATGAGCATGTCGTCAAACCCCATCTCGGCACGCCGGCGCTTCTCCTCTTCAAAACGTTTACCGACCCAGGCGGCCGCGTGCTGTAACACCGCAGCGTCGGGCGTGGGCAAGGCGTCGAGGCTGGCCTTGAGGCCCGCCATGGCCTCCAGGCCCGGATGATGGGGCGCATCGCCTTTCCAGGCTTCGGCCATGCCATCGGGCGTCAGGCGGGTGAAGCCGGTGCCGATATCCAATTGTTCCAGGGTTTCGTCGGCGGCCCAGGCGCTGATTTTTTCGAACCAGGGCTCGAAATAGCGGGCCTGCATCTTGCGCCCATCGACAGCCTTGGCGGCGACGGCTTGCAGGCAGATTTCGCGCAACTCGGCGGCCCAGTGCAGCCAAGGAGCCTTGAGCGCCACCAGGGCCTCACGGCGTTCATGCAGGCAGGCTTCAATCAGTTCGGCGGGCTCGCGAGGTTCGCCACTGGGGCGCTCACTGCCGAACAGCGCGCGCACCCTGGGCATCAACGCCGCAGGGCCGCCCCAATGGCTGCGGACCCAGTTCAGGGCATCACCGTGCATCGGGTAGCAGAACAGCCGCCAGTAGTCGCGCAGCACTTCGCCGAGCAGGTCGCTGTGGTCGGTTTCCAGGGTCTGGGTAAACAGGCTGCCACTGTCGAAGGCATGTTCGCGCAGCATGCGCTGGCACCAACTGTGGATGGTCGAGACGGCGGCCTCGTCCATCCATTGCGCAGCGATATCGAGGCGGTTGGCACAACCTTGCCACTGCTCGGCACCGTATTGATCACGCAACTCGGCGATCAAGGCATCGGGCTGTTCGATTTCATCACGAAAGAAGCGCGCCGCTTGTGCCAGCCGGGTGCGGATGCGTTCGCGCAGCTCTTTGGTGGCCGCATCGGTAAAGGTCACCACCAGGATTTGCGGCGGCAGCAATTCGCGGCCAAAACCCGCCTCGTCGCCGCCGTGGCCTAGCACCAGGCGCAGGTACAGCGCAGAAATGGTGAAGGTCTTGCCGGTGCCGGCGCTGGCTTCGATCAGTTGGCTGCCGCGCAAGGGGAAAGCCAGGGCCAGTGGTTTGATGGCGCTCATGGGCGGGCCTCCTCGCTGGTCAGTGATCGCCAGGGGGCGGTTATCAAGGGGCGATACAGGGTTTCGCACCAGCCTTCGAACTCTTCGCTGGCAACCAGGGCCGCGTAGTCGGGGAACTGTCGGGTGAGGGCCGGGCTTTCGCGGCGCTCGCCGTCGCTGTTGATGCCATCGCCTTCGTAGGCTTTAAGGGCGGCGGCCTGGGCTTTGTCCGGATCGGTTTGGCCGAGCCAGGCGAAGGCGGTCTTGACTGCAATCGGCAGCGGTTCGCCCATACCTGCTTTCCAAGCCAGCAGCAGATTGCCAAGCACATTCTGGGCAAGGTTTTGCTCCAGCGGCGCCAGCAAGAGTGTGTCATCGCTCGCGACCAAACCGGTACTCAGGGGCAAGCCGCAGGCGCAAGCCACCAGATGATTGACCCATGGGCGGATCAGGCGATGCCATTTGCGGGTCTTGATCGACCCGATGCTGTTGGGGATGGTGCTCACGCTGAGCAAGCCGCCATCACTGCGGCGGTGCAAGCCGCTGATCCAGCCGTCGAGCTGGATACCCTGGTGCGCAAAGCTGACAGGTTCTGCGGTGTTGTGTGGCGTCGGCCAGAGTGCCAGGAGTTGCTGGTAGCGTTGCAGCAAGTCAGGCAAGGGTTCGATCAGTTCGTTGCGCAGGCACTCGCCGAAACCGACCATGGGCAGCAGGCCACTGCCTTGAAGACGTTGTGCCTGAGCCTCCAGGGCTTGCTCCAGATGATCCGGGTCGGCCAGCGCGGCGCTGAGCAGGCTGTCGCTCAAGGTGTAGCGCTGCAAGGCGTCGAGGACGAAGGGCTCTTCATCGGCCAGAGGCACTTCGGCGGCTTCGAAAAATACCTTCAGGCGTTGGCTGAAGAAATGCCTGACGGGATTGCGCAGGAAGTCCTGCAACTGCCCCAGGCTCAGAGGCTCTTCCTGGACGTAAGGCGCCAGGCACGTTGCTTCGCGAGGCGGGTCTTGGGCTTCGTGTAACAGCTGCCATTCGCGGGCGTAGCTGAACAACGGATCGCCCTCGTGGAAATAGCGCGCACTGAAGGGCTGCAATGGGTGTTCCTGGGTCATTGCCTCCAGCAGTGGTGGTTCCTGGGCATACTGCCAGCCGCTGGCGAGGTGGTCGCGCAACTGGCCGATCAACACGGATGCCGGGCGCTCGCTGTTATCGCGGATGCTGCGGCCAACCCAACTGATATAGAGCTGGTCGCGTGCCGAGAGCAGCGCTTCAAGCAACAGGTAGCGGTCGTCTTCGCGGCGGGAGCGGTCGCCGGGGCGGTAGTCGCTGCCCATAAGGTCGAAATCCAGTGGCGGCTGGGCGCGAGGGTAGTCGCCATCATTCATGCCCAGCAGGCATACCAGCTTGAACGGAATGGCGCGCATCGGCATCAGGGTGCAGAAATTCACAGCGCCGGCGAGGAAGCGCTGAGACAGGCGGCCCTGGTCGAGGCCGGCAAGCCAGGCCTCACGAACTACAGTCAGCGGTAATTCGTCGTACAGGCCAACAGACTCGCAGGTTTCCAGCCAGTCTTCCCGCAGTTGCTCAAGCTGGCCCAGCAGATAGTCATCGTGTTCATTACTGGGCAGGAAGAAGCGCTGCATCAGCTCTTGCAGGCGTGCGCCCCAGGCGTGCGGGGGCGCGGGTTGTGACAGGGTTTGGTGTGCAGCATGCAGTGCGTCAAGCAAGGCGACCAATGGACCGATCAGCGCAGCGTCGAGCCCGCCAATTTCGTCATAGGGTTCAATGCCTGCGCAGGCGGCACCGCTGCCAACGGCATAGCCCAGCAGCATGCGACGCAGGCCAAAACGCCAGCTGTTCTGTTCCAGCGCACTGGGCAGGCCAAGGCCGGCACGCTGCTCGGCGTCGAGGCCCCAGCGGATGCCGGCGCCTTCTATCCAACGGTGCAGGGTGGGCAGGTCGCGCTCCTGGATGGCGAAGCGTTCGCGCAGCGCGGGAACGTCCAGCAAGTCGAGGATTTCGCTGACCGGGAAACGGCTGTCTGGGAGTTTCAGCAGATGTTCGACGGCGATCAGCAATGGATCGCGTCCCCGTTGGCCCTGGTCAGTCAGGGTGAAGGGGATGAAGCGCGGGTCCTTTTTATCCAGCTGCCCGAAGACCGCGCGGATATGCGGTGCATAGCTGTCGACGTCCGGGACCATGACGATAACGTCGCGAGGCCGCAATGCGGGGTTTTCGCTGAAGCGTTGGAGCAATTGGTCGTGGAGGATTTCCACTTCGCGCTGGGCACTGTGGGCAATGTGGAAACGGATCGAGGTGTCGTGCTGCAGATCGACCGCAGGCCAACGCTCGCGGGTTTCAGGAAGCGGCCGCAGTTCGAGGATATCGTCCTGTAGCTGGTTGAGGATTGTGGTGGGCTCACTGTCGCTGAACAGGTCGATGCGCCCGTCGCGAAATGCTGAACGATAGCTGTTGGGATCGTCGTAGCTGTCCAGCAGGTTGATGTAGTCGCGACCTTGCTTGCCCCAGGCGGCGAGCAAGGGGTGGGCGTGCTGATGCAAGGTTTGCGGGTCGATGGTGACAGGCATCCCGGTCTTGCGCGCCTGGCGCTTGTATTCGTTTCTGAGTAGGTCTTTGTCGGCAACGATGTCAGACCAATGGTGACGGCAAGGGTTATGCACGCAGAGCAATACCTGGCTGAAACGAGCCAGGCCGGCCAGTGCTTCAAGAGCCTGGGCGGGCAAGGAAGAAATGCCAAACACGATGACTCGGGACGGCAGGCCCTGCGGGGCCGTATCCAGGTTATTGATGCGCTCGATAAAGCGTTGGTGGACTCCGGCACGGCTCTGCGCCATGCCCTCCTCGCCGACATCCAGCAGCAATGCACGCCACAACTCGGCCTGCCAGCAGTTGGCCGGACTCAGGGGCTTGGCTTCGCCTCGGCCGTTGCGCAGTTGGTGGCGGCCAGCGGCCCAGTCTTCCAGCCAATCCGCACGGTAGACCTGATATTGGTCGAACAAGTCGGCCAGGCGCTCCGCCAGTTGGTAGCGTTTACGCAGGTCGGTGTCATCGGTGAGGAAGCGTTGCAGGGGCTCGAAGTGTGGCTGGTCGATCAGCTCAGGCAACAGGCGCATTAGGCGCCAGGTCAGTGGGGCCTTGTCCAACAGGGATTTGACTGGGATTTCGTCGCGGCCCAGCACCATGCGATAGAGCTGCCACATGAAGCTACCGGGCAGTTGCACGTCGATTGCAGCGGCAATGCCGCAACCACCCATGTCGTCGTCCTCCGGATCTTCAGCAAGCGCCAGTTTGAGCCATTGCGCGATGCCGTTGCTTTGCACCAGGGCGATTTCGTTTTCCAGGGGAGCCAGTGGATAACGACGCATCCAACTGACGACCAGGCTGCGCAGTTCATCCAGGCGATTGCCATGGACGACCATAAATCCAGCGCTGAGAGACGTTGCATCCGGCATAACGGCTTCCTTGGGAAAAGCGAAATCGAGGGAGGGACTTTAGCATTGAAGGAGGTTATGGACGGAGTTGGACTCTAGGCCAAATCGCATCAGCCTCTTTTCGAGCGCCCAAAACAAAACCCCAACTGCTCTCGCAATTGGGGTTTCGGAATTTAATCTTGACGATGACCTACTCTCACATGGGGAAACCCCACACTACCATCGGCGATGCATCGTTTC
>Ga0180008_1001349_pt1 | contig 15756 bp, 13 predicted proteins | sample MM_PW_MetaG_FD_121121 | JGI IMG/M metagenome (GOLD analysis project Ga0180008, IMG submission 121121) | Groundwater microbial communities from the Aspo Hard Rock Laboratory (HRL) deep subsurface site, Sweden - MM_PW_MetaG | ecosystem: Environmental > Aquatic > Deep subsurface > Groundwater...
ATAGGGGTAATAATAACTGGCAACGAAAAAGGCCAGTATCCAGATAATCAGAGAAACCGCTTCTTTGGCAAATCCCCTGACCAGACTGATCACAGTCGACAGGGAGATAATTGCCAGAATGGCATAATCAATCCAAACCATTTGCTACCAAAGGACGCTTAAGGACGGCGCGCATTCTACCAAAACACGCGCCCGAACACCTAATTATTTTCGATAGGCTTAAAAGCAGTCAGCTTCAGACCCGCAGTTCCGGTCAATTGCTGCAGTTGAGGAAGTTTTTGTTCCAGACGCTCTTTTTTCAGTTCAGGCCCAACCACGACACTGACCATGGACTGGCCCTGTGCATTGGTGGTTGAACGGGTAAAAGTGGTAAAACCAGCATCTTTCAATTTAGCCACCAAAGCCGTCGCGTTTTCCGTGACACCAAAACTACCCACCCGAACCACCCATGCTGTTTCGTTTAATGCTGGATTACCTTTGGGTTCAACCGGTTTTTCAACAGCAGGTGTCGCAGTAGTTTGATTTATGCTGTCATTAAGCGGAGCTAAAGGGTTCTCCGTTGGCACAGCTATAGGATCGGTAGTTTCAGCCAGCATAGCAGCAGTATCAGTCACAGCTTCACTGCCAGGGGCACCTGCAGTAACCTCTGCAAAGCTATTGTCAGGTAAAGCTGCATCAGCAGCAGGTTCATTGACAGGCGTTGCCAGTAACTCCTGCTGTTTTTCCGCTAATTGTTGTTTGGTAAATACCTGTTCCTGTTGCACAGTGGCAAATTCAGGACGCTCTGGAATAGCTTTAAATTCATCTTTTACCACCTGTTTTTGCCCATCCAGCAAATCAGGTAAAAAAACGATGGCAGCAATAATTAAAATGCTACTGCCAATTAAGCGATTTTTAAAGGCGCTGGTCATACATATATCTCCTTTTGCAGCGCTAGAACTGCCGACACTGTAACAAAAGAGCCGAAAATCACCAATAAATCATTAGCCTGCATGGATAACAGCGCTTGTCGGTAACCGGACTCTAAATCTGAATAACATGAATAACTGCTTTGTGCTGGCAACTGCTCAAGTAACATATTGGCCTGTGCCCCACGAGCGCCCGGTAAATCCACCAAATGCCAGTGGTCTGCTAACGGATGAAAGGGCGCCAGACTTTGCCGGATATCTTTATCCTTTAACATCCCTACCAGCAGATGTACCCGAGCATAACGCTCTTTGATGAACTTAAGCTGAGCCGCTAAATAACCGGCAGACTGTGGATTATGCGCTACATCCAATAAAATGCCCGGAGTTTTACTCAACCATTGCATACGTCCGGGCAGACTTAATTCAGTCAGAACCTGGGCTGCCTGTTGCTTCGAAGGTAACAAAGCTAAAACTTCAAGTGCGGTAAGAGCTGTGGCTATATTCTGCAGCGGCACTGCAGTCAAAGGTAAAGCCTCTAAACGGCTTTGTACACCTTGCCAATCAAACCTCAGATCTGTGACGCTATAGTGATAATCCGTATTGATGCAAAGCAGCTTAGCTTTGATATCCTGACTGTATTTCATTACCGACTGCGGAATATCAGCCTCACCAATCACAGCTGGCTTGCCTGCGCGAAACACCCCAGCTTTTTCGCGGCCAATACTTTCGCGGTCTGGACCTAAATAATCCTGATGGTCTAAATCGACAGTCGTCAGAATACTTAAATCCGGCTCGATGATATTAGTGGCGTCCAGTCGACCACCTAAACCCACTTCAATCAGGCATAAGTCTGGTTGCTTTTGTTTTAAAAGATAAAAAGACGCTAGGGTGGTGAACTCAAAATAAGTCAGTTCAATGTCGCCACGCAATTGCTCAATAAAAGCAAAAGCTTCACACCAAAGAGTGTCGGCTACATCTTCGCCATTGATACGTAAGCGCTCGTTAAACTGCAGCAAATGAGGAGAGCTATACACGCCGACAGACAAGCCCTGCACAGCGCAGAGCTGTTCCAGCGTGCGGGCTGTGGTGCCTTTGCCATTGGTACCGGCGATCAGAACTTTTTTACCAGGCAGCAGATGCAAGTCGGCACGCTGTGCAATCTTCAGTACACGAGCGAGCCCCAATTCAATCTGATGTTGCGGATGTTTTTGTTCTATATAACAAAGCCAATCCGTCAGGGTCTGACAGGATTGGCTTGCAGGCGATAAAAGATTGGTCATAACACCTTATTAGGCGACGCGGTGTTCCTTGGCAGGAGCTGGCCATCGCATGAATTTAGCCACAAGTCGCGCAATTGTATCGCGCATTTGGCGGCGGTCAACAATCATGTCGATAGCACCGTGTTCCAGTAGGAATTCGCTGCGCTGGAAACCTTCAGGTAATTTTTCACGTACTGTCTGTTCAATAACACGAGGACCGGCAAAACCGATCAGAGCTTTTGGCTCACCAATGTTTAAATCGCCCAGCATCGCCAGACTGGCGGATACACCACCCATAGTCGGGTCAGTCAGTACAGAGATATAAGGTAAACCTGCTTCACTCAATTTGGCTAAGGCTGCACTGGTTTTGGCCATTTGCATCAAAGACATCAAAGCCTCTTGCATACGGGCGCCACCACTGGCAGAGAAACAGATAAAAGGCACTTTGTTTTCAATGGCATATTCAACACCTTTGACAAACTTGGCACCTACTACAGACGCCATAGAGCCGCCCATAAATGCGAATTCAAACGAAGCAACAACTACTGGCATGCCCAATAAAGTACCGCGCATCACCACCATGGCGTCTTTTTCATTGGTTTCTTTTTGTGCAGCAACAATACGGTCTTTGTATTTTTTGCTGTCTTTAAATTTCAGCAGATCCTGAGGCTCTAACTCAGCAGCCAATTCCACCATACCACCGGTATCAAGGAAATTATTTAAACGGTCTCTGGCACTGATACGCATATGGTTGTCGCATTTAGGACAAACACCTAAGTTCCGATCCAGTTCTGCCTTGTACAATACAGCGTCACAAGAGGTACATTTAGTCCAGACCCCTTCAGGAATATTACGACGGGATGAAGACGAAGTTCTGGGCAGAATTTTTTCTAACCAACTCATAGTTGTTCCTTGGTATCGCAGCAGGGCCTGAGCCCAAACTTAGTTTATTGTGTAAAAAAGCGCCGATCATGCGGCTAACGGCGCTTATTAAAGCACAAAGCCATGATAGAACCTATAGCTAACTGGTCGTAGTAGTTAGCAAAAACTGTCTGGCAGGAACAAGGGCCCCAGTGGCATTTTCGGAATGCCAAAGTGTTCAGGGTAGTCCACATCCACCAGATATAAGCCTTCAGCTTTCGCTGTTGCAGCAGCTAAAGTTCTATCTTTAGCTGCCAGCAACTCTGCAATCCATTCAGGCTCTTTTAAGCCCATGCCCACCTGCAACAAGCTGCCGGTGATATTGCGTACCATATGGTGCAAAAAGGCATTGGCCTTGATATCCAGCACAATAAACTGCCCTACCCGACTTAAATGCAGATGCATCAAATTGCGGAAGGGGCTATGCGACTGGCACTGGATAGCACGAAACGAGGTGAAATCATTTTCACCCAGCAAATGGACAGCGGCTTGCTGCATCAGTTCAATATTCAAATTCTGATGATAATGACTTAAGCCTGCGCCCAGAATGGCGGGTCTGAATTTATTGTTATAAATGACATAACGGTAACGACGCGCTGTGGCAGAAAAACGGGCATGAAAATCATCTGAAACTTGTTTTGCCCAGCGCACGGCTATGCCATCTGGCAGATTGGAGTTGGCCCCCATAATCCAGGCGCGCATATCGCGGTTGGCATCGGTATCAAAATGCACCACCTGACCGGTCGCATGGACTCCGGCATCAGTGCGGCCAGCACAGGTAAGTTCGATAGTTGCATTGGCAACTTTGGATAACGCAGCTTCCAGATGGCCTTGTACACTTGGCACTTCACGTTGCCTTTGCCAGCCAAATAAACCTACACCGTTGTATTCGATACCTAACGCAATTCGCATTCTGACTCCCATCACTTAAGGGCGGAAGTATAACTCAGCCATGAGAGGAAACTCACCAATTTTAACCACAACAAAGCCGGAGCTATAAAAATGGGGTCAGATCACATTGTTAACAGTTAACAATGTGATCTGACCCCATTTTGAGATTTAAAGCTGATTTTTTAAGCTTTGGGCTTCTTGTTTAATATGCTCTGGTGCAGCTGAACTTAATACTTTGTCAATCAGATGTTCTGCACCGTCCTGCTCGCCAATTTCAATATAGGCGCGTATTAAATCCAGATCGGCAGCAAAGCCCTGTTCCGTCGGATCCATTTCTGGTTCATGCTGTGCGGCGATGAAATCCTGATAATCTTCCAACCCAACATCGATATTGCGCACTGAATTTTGATTGTGCTGCGGCTCATCTTCAGAATCATCCAGCAGTTTATCCAACGCCAGCAGCGAAAACTCCAAATCATCGGACTGAGCCTGCGGTTCGGCAGGCTCTTCCTGCTCTGCTGCCTCAGTTATCATATCGACAGTCTCTGGCTTTAAGTCGGTTGGATTTAAGTCAACCGGATTTAACTCGGATAATACAGCGTCGGCGATTTGTTCATCTGCCAGTCTGGTTTCAGTGTCCGCCTGAGCGTAGTCGGCCAATAATGTATCAAAATCAGTTTCATCCAAAGCTTCAAGTTCAGCTGTAATGTCCTCGTTTGCCTGCTTTGTATCTGCGGCATTTACAGTTGAGACATCAGGACTTTGGATCAGGTCGTCATCCAACTCGTCATCCGTATCTTCAACAGATACAGCTTCATCTGAAAACTCCAGATCCGGGTATTCTTCTAATACTTTGCTTGGGTTCTCCACTGACAAAGAGGCAGCAGATACGCGGCTGACAGTTAAATCCTCCTGCAAATCAAGATCAGGAACTGGTTCACTTAATGCAGGTTCAACGGCCTGATCGGCAAGCTCCTGCCAGGCTTCGTTTGCTTCAATCTCATAGGACTCTTCATCATTCATCACTGAGCTATTTTCTGCTGACAACTCTGGTTGCTGGCCGACTTCGTTCAGCAATTCTGCCAAATCGCCATGATCTGCGTGGAAATGAGTTGGCATCTCCATCGGTTGTTCAAGTTCCGGCTTAGGTTCATCCGACAATAATAAAGCCACATCATCAGGACTAAGAGGATAATCGTCTTCGTCAAATTCGAGGTTAGTTTCGGCCGATGGTGCAGAATCAACAGCAACATCCAGATCTTCAGGCAAGTTAAATTCGTCCTGTTCCAGCTCACTGACAGCCTCAGATTTTGTGGTGTCAGGCCAGTTCGCCGTTCCATCCAACAAGGCATCAATGTCGATATCGCTTTCGTCTTCAACAGCCATGGAGTCCGGATCAGATAATTCTTCATCAGCCAGCGACTCGGCAAATTCGTCCAGCTCAGAGCTGTCAAAATGAGACTGTTCTGGTTTCAAATCCACCAAATCTGGCTCTTCTTCTGATGGACTAACGACACTGTCTGGTACTAACTCTGCTTCAGGCGCGTCTTCTGTCACTACCAGCTCATCGAGCAGTGAATCAAAGTCGACTTCTTCCACCTCTTCTATTTCATCCAGACTGAACTCATCGTCTTCTGGATCCACCGGGTTGCCCACTTCAAAAGTGTCGCTATCCGGTTCATCCAGCTCAATTTCTTCAATCAGCTCCTCCTGTTCATCGTCAGTCTGTTGTGCTTGTTTTTGTTCTTCCGCTAGCTGCTCAGCTACCGCCTGAGCGAATATATCGTCAGGGTCATCCAGCTCAGGTTCTTCGTCAAACAAAGCCGATAAATCAGCGCCGGACAAAATATTATTTGGATCAAAATCCTTGTCTTCAGCTTTTACTGACTGATCTAACAGATCATCCAGTAACTCATCGTCCATTGAACTTGCATCGAGTAAATCTTTACTGTCGAGTAAGTCATCGTCATTCATCAGAATGTCGTCAAACTCATCAGCTCTGGTATCCAACAACATATCATCATGCAAATCAATAGGTTCGTCGTCCAGACGTATGCCTTTACTGCCGGTATCCAACAAGGATTCATCCAGCGTCATCAAACTGCTTTCGTCAAAATCCAGGCTCTCGTCCAAAGGAGGTAAGGGTGAGCGATAACCAGGTTCTTGCTGCGGTACAGCTGTAGCGGCATTGATAATTTGCTCAGATTTTCTGGTACGGCGTTTAATCCAACTCAATACCGCAAACAACACAAACAAGGTGGGTAAGGAAGCTAACAACACCCAGGTCAGGCTGCTGGAGGAAATATTTTGCCATAGCTCGGCAAAATTTGTCCCTTGTTGCTCGCGTTCAATCTGAGCCTTTTGTTGCGCCAGCATCTCGGCTTGCTGTGCGACCAATAATTGCAATTGCTGCTGAATTTCACTGTCTTTGTCCACCTGAGACTTCATCAGTAACATCTGATCAGCCAGTTGATCCAGCTTATCTTTCAGCGCTGTGTTATCCGCTAACACAGCTTCAACCGTCACTTTTGATTCAGCCAGTTTTTCTTGCAGGTCAAGAAGCTGCCCTTGTTGTTGTCCTTCAACACGGATCAGCTCCTTTTTAATTTCCTGTTTGGCTTTGTCCACATCCTTTTGTTGTGCTGCATTTACACCTTGTTTTACTTTGGCAGCAGCGGCGGCGCGCACCCGGTCAGCCCAGATACGGTCATCTTCTTCTGATTTGCGCTGTGCATCCACAGCATCGACCAACAGAATTTCATCGACGTTGGGAATAGCTAAAAAGGAACCTACATTCAGATGGTTAAAATTATCATCAAGGAAAGACTGTGGGTTTTTAAGATAGATGGCATACATCACCTGATAGATATTTAAACCCGGATGAGGCCGCACTTCTTCGGCAATACGCCATAAGGTGTCGTTAGGAGTTAAAGGGCCGACCCTACTGCGATCCGGATTTTCGGTGCTTTTAGGGCCTTTAAGACGCACAGTGGTTTCCGCGGTGGCGTTAACACTGCAGATCTGCAACAAAATACTGAAAATAAGAAGCCCAACTAAACGCATTGATGATCCTTTAAGGCCGGAGATTATTTTTCAAACACAAAAACACTGCAAGCATCGTTCCATACTGGGATAGTAAACCAGATGAATGCCACTGGCTACGCTTAAACAAAATCTGCACATCTCTGCATATCGGCTGCAGAATCAATTGCTTTAGAAACAACAAAGGCTCCACCAGGAGCCTTTGTTTAGTTTTTAATCTTGCTTTACAGATAGTCGCGGATTAAATGCTCAGCAATCTGAATACTGTTGGTGGCAGCGCCTTTACGGATGTTGTCAGCAACAAGCCATAAATTAATGCCATTTTCGTGTGAAAAATCCTGACGAATACGGCCAACAAAGACATCATCCTGACCCGCAGCATTGCCTACCTGAGTCGGGTAATCTGCGTTGTCTTCCATCAGTGTCACACCTGGTGCGTTGGCTAACAGTGCTTTTACCTGCTCAACACTGATTGGCATACGGGTTTCCAGATGCACAGCTTCGGCATGACCATAAAACACTGGCACACGAACCGCAGTAGCGTTTACTGAAATGCTGGTATCACCCATAATTTTTTGGGTTTCCCAGTGCATTTTCATTTCTTCTTTGGTGTAACCGTTATCCAAAAATACGTCAATTTGTGGGATACAGTTAAAAGCGATCTGACGGGCAAACTTGCCGCCCTCTTCTAAAGGGCGACCATTGAGTAACTGCGCAGTCTCTTTGGCTAAAGCTTCAACACCTTGTTGACCAGCACCAGCAACCGACTGATAAGTGGCCACATTAATACGGCTGATGCCTACGGCATCATGAATGGGCTTTAATGCTACCAGCATCTGAATGGTGGAGCAGTTTGGGTTGGCAATGATGTTGCGGTTACGAAACTCAGCGATAGCGTGCGCATTCACTTCCGGCACCACCAATGGAATATCGGCTTCGTAGCGGAAATGCGAGGTATTGTCGATCACCACACAGCCTGCATCGGCAGCACGGGGTGCATAAGTTGCAGACACGCTGCCACCCGCAGAGAACAAACCAATCTGTACCTTAGTCCAGTCAAAGGTCTCAGCATCCAGTACTTCGATTTGTTTACCCTTAAAGGTGATAAAGCCACCGGCAGAGCGGCTGCTGGCTAAAGGATAAAGTTTATTTACCGGAAAATCGCGCTGTTCTAAAATTTCAATTAAATGCTGGCCTACTAAACCTGTAGCACCTAACACAGCGACGTCGTATTGCTGAGCCATGGTTATTCCCCTATTCTGTTACTGGCCGTTAAAACCTAATATTGTTAAAAACTCAGGCACTTCTTGTCCTGTCAGCCGCACCGAGCTGTATTCACGCCGCGGTGGGTATGACTTTCTAAGCCAGTCAAAACCTTGTGTTTTATTGTCTTGCATCATATAGAAACGAAACAAAGCATCGTCCCGGCGCACATCATATAACAGCCGGCTTAAATTTTGGACATCTAAAAGTCCAAAATTTGAATTTATTTTCACCTCTGAAACTTGAGGCTCTGGCAGCACTTGCGCCAGGGTCTTAGTCGGGCTTAACCTCAACTGCCGGCAAAATGCCTGATACAACATTTCTGTACCACGTGCTTTGCCTTCAATGCTGTGCCCTGCAATATGTGCACTGGCTATATCTGTATAAGGAATCAGCCGTACATCAGGTTCTGGTTCATTAGCCCAGACATCCAGCACCAGCGGTCTGTTGCGGCCAGACTGTGTTTCTGTCCATTGGGCCTCCGTCAATAAAGCGTCATTATTGGTTACTTCGCCACGGCAGGCATTGATCACAGCACAATCAGGCTTAAGTAACTTTAAGGTCCGGCTATTGAGTAAATCTACTGTGGCATCGGGCCCAGTTTTCACCAAAGGCACATGAAAACTGACGATATCCAGCTGGGGTAATAATTCTTCAAATGGAATATGCGGAAAATCATCCTCTGTGGCGGCACGCTGTGGATCGCAGCATAAAACTTTGATGGACAACGCCTCTAACGCGCTCACCAATACCTTGCCTATATTACCAACGCCTACCACACCAACAGTTTTTTGCTGCAAATTCCATTGGTACTTTTCAGCCAGCACAAAGATGCTACTCACTACATACTCAACTACAGACTGAGCATTACAACCAGGCGCACTGCTAAAACCAATACCCCGTTGTTGCAGATAGCTCTGATCGATATGATCGGTGCCAATTGTGGCAGTACCAACAAATTTCAGCTTCGGGCTTTTTGATAACAACTGCTGATTGACCTTGGTGACAGAACGCACCAGCAGCACATCGGCGTCAACAATCTGATCTGCAGTTAAAGTGCGGCCATTGACCAGTGTTACTTCGCCTAAATCAGCAAAGAAGTCTTTGACGTACGGCATATTTTCGTCGGCGTATATCTTCATCTGTATCAGTCCACAGCCAGAATGCCAATATTGTATCAATAAAAAAGGGGTCAGATCACATTGTTAACAGTTAACAATGTGATCTGACCCCTTTTTAAACAGGAAAAATTAGCCCTGGTATTTTTGCATCACTAAGGTGGCGTTGGTACCACCAAAACCGAAGCTGTTTGACATCACTGTCGTCAGTTGAGCTTCTGTCGCTTTAGTCACAATATTTAAACCTGCAGCCGCATCGTCTAGTGTATTGATATTAATAGATGGAGCAATAAAGTTATGTTCCATCATCAACAGCGAATAAATAGCTTCATGCACACCGGCAGCACCTAAGGCATGACCTGTCATAGCTTTGGTTGCGCTGATGGCCGGAGATTTGCCGCCAAAGACTTGCTGAATAGCGCCTAATTCTTTGACATCACCGACAGGTGTACTGGTGCCGTGAGTATTGACGTAGTCGATTGGACCTTTGACGTCTTTCATCGCCATTTCCATACAACGTACTGCGCCTTCACCACTTGGCGCTACCATGTCGTAGCCATCTGAAGTTGCGCCGTAGCCGACGATTTCAGCATAAATTTTAGCGCCACGTGCCAGTGCGTGTTCCAGCTCTTCAACCACTAAAATGCCGCCACCACCGCTGATCACAAAACCATCACGGTCAGCGTCATAAGTACGGGACGCCAGTTCAGGCGTTTCGTTGTATTTAGTCGATAAAGCGCCCATAGCGTCGAACTCCATCGCTAAGGTCCAGTGCACTTCCTCACCACCACCGGCAAAAATAATATCCTGTTTGCCTAACTGAATCAGCTCAACAGCATGACCAATACAATGGGCGCTGGTCGCGCAGGCAGAACTAATGGAGTAGTTCACACCTTTGATTTCAAAAGGAGTAGCTAAACAAGCTGAACAGGTGCTCGACATGGTTTTTGGCACGGCGTAAGGGCCAACACGTTTCACGCCTTTTTCACGTAAGGTATCTGCAGCTTCAATCTGAGTTTTAGACGAAGCACCACCAGAACCCACCACTAAGCCAGTGCGGAAGTTCGACACCTGCTCTGGAGTTAATCCCGAATCATCAATGGCTTGTTGCATAGAAATATAAGCATAAGCCGCTGCATCGCCCATAAAACGTAAGGCTTTGCGGTCGATTAACGCCGCAGTATCAATTTCAATCTGGCCCCAGACCTGTGATCTCAGGCCCATGTCGGCAAATTCCTGTGACGCTTTAATACCTGAGCGTCCGCTTTTTAACGATTCCAGCACTTGCTGTTTATCGTTACCAATGCTGGATACTATGCCTAACCCTGTGATCACTGCTCTTTTCATGCTTGCTCCAAACAAAAAATCGGATGTCTTTTAGTAATTGCGCCACATTGTACGGAGTTTCTTTTCGAAACTGGTCCGCTTTCAGCGCACAGTTGTACACTATTATCTATTTATATTGCGGCTAAGTTACAATACCTCAATCTTTTTCGATAGGGTTTGACTTACTTGCAACAGGCTCAAGTTCACTACAACGACGCTGGCACACCGGTTTCCGACCTGTTTGGCGATATTTATTTTTCCGACAATGGCGGCCTGGACGAAACCGATTATGTATTTTTACATAAAAATCAGTTACCTGAACGTTGGTTTACTCATCCGCGCCCATTTTTCCATATCGCAGAAACTGGTTTTGGCACGGGTTTAAACTTTCTGCTGACCTGGTTGCGGTTTCGTCAGTACAAAGCGCAATCCACCACTTGTCAGCGTCTATACTTCAGCAGCTTTGAAAAATATCCCTTTAGTAAAGCAGACTTAACCAAAGCCTTAGCCGCCTGGCCCCAACTGGCAGAACTGACTACTTTATTAGCACAGAGCTACCCTGTTGCTTTACCAGGCCCACATCGAATGACTTTTGACGACGGTTCTGTGGTGCTGGATTTATGGCTGGGTGATGTCAATGAATTACTGCCTCAAGTACCAGAACAGAACAAAGTCGACGCCTGGTTTTTAGATGGTTTTGCTCCCAGTAAAAACCCGGATATGTGGCAACAAAATTTATTCAACCAAATGTTCAGGTTGAGTCACAGCGGCACTACGGCTTCTACCTTTACCTGTGCTGGTTTTGTTCGTCGTGGCTTAAATGACGCAGGTTTTTCTGCAAAAAAAACCAAAGGCCATGGCCAGAAACGCGAAATGTTAATTGCAAGTGCTGAGCAGGCCGCCGAATTAACTGCAGATCAGCCCGATCAAATCACAGTGATAGGGGCTGGTGTCGCAGGTATCAATGCTGCTTTTGCGTTATGGCAAAAAGGATTAAAAATCCATCTGCTCTGTGCTGATGCACAAGCCGGTATGGGTGCATCTCACAACCGTCAGGGGGCCGTGTACCCTAACCTGCACGCGACTTACGATCTAATGTCATCTTTAAGTTGCCAGAGCTTTTTATATGCCAGACAGTTTTATGCAAGCTGGCTAGAAAAGTTAGCCGTAGCGGCAGACTGGTGCGGCGTATTAACCCTTGCCTGCAACGACAATCTGGCTAAACGCCAATATAAAATCCTGCAGCAAGCTTTTGCCTTAAGTGGCTTGTTTAGTCCTGTCGCTAAAGAACAAGCCAGTGAGATCGCAGGTCTGGCTTTACCTTATGATGGCTTATTTTTTCCAACCGCAGGCTGGTTATGCCCTCAGGACTATTGTCAGCAAATGGCGAATTGGCTTAGCAGCCAGGGCGTAGAGATTATCTACAATACAGAGGTGCATCAAATCACAGAGCGCGAGCACTATTGTGAACTGGAAACATCTGCCGGAACTTTGCATGCGACAACAGTGGTGCTGGCCACAGGTGCACAATTAAATGCCCTTGCGCAGCAGGAGTCCTTTCCACTTCGACAAATTCGTGGCCAGGTCAGTCATCTGCAAAGCCAGACCATGACGCCACTAAAAACTGTGGTTTGCCATCAGGGTTATATCACCCCAGCCCACCACCAACTGCATTGTGTAGGTGCCACCTTTGATCGCAACAGTGGACACAGTGAAGTTCTGGCAGAAGACAATCAACAAAATCTCGATTTAGTCAATCAAACATTGGGGCAACCTGATTGGTTTGAGGATGTTGAAGTGATGTCTGCCAAAGCAGGCTTGCGTGCGACTGTACCTGATCATATGCCTGTGCTTGGTCAGCAAAAACAGCTTTGGCGTTTTGGCGCGTTGGGCGCACGAGGTTTAACCTGGGCGCCTTTACTGGCTGAAGTATTGGCTTGTGCCATCATAAAAGAGCCACTACCTTTAACGGTACAACAGCTGGATAGCATTGATATACAACGTTATCTTAGCAACAACACAGTGGAATCGCCCCTTTGAACTTACTTTTTGCTGAAGATGATGCACTACTGGCTCAGCTGTTTCAGTTACAGGCTGAAAGTGCGGGCTATCAGGTAGTTTGGGCAGAAAATGGCGATGTTGCTGTGCAGCAGGCTTTAAGTTACCAGTTTGATCTGATTTTTATGGATATTCAGATGCCAATACTGGATGGCGCCAGCGCAATGCAGATGCTGCGTCAGTTGGGCTACGACAGGCCTATTATCGCCATGTCGGCCGAGGAGGTGACAGCTGTTGGCTTTGATTTAGTACTGAAAAAACCACTGCAGTGGCCAGAGGTTCAACAGCAACTGACAAAGTTTAAGGCTATTCCTTCGATAGCATTAGAACTACCACCAGAGCTGAAAGAGGCTTATCTGGTCCACGCTAAACAATCGTTGCAGCAACTGGTTATACTCGCAGAACAACAGAATTGGATTGATTTTATGGCGATTGTGCATCAACTTAAAGGCAGTGCAGCCAGCTTTGATTTAGCCTCTTTGAGTCAACTGGCAGATCAATTACAAAGTGAATGGAAAACTATCCCGGCAGGACAAAAAACAAAGCGCGCCACCTATTTTCTGGAGCAGTGCAAGGCATGCAAACTAAAGTAAAAGTACGGGAACAAAAAATATTGCTGGTTGACGATCTGGATTACAACAGGCAGTTATTACGCAACAATCTGACAGCGTTGTTTTCCCAACAAAAGTTAAAATACAAAGCTTTCAGTTATTTTCAGGCCCACAACGCATCTTCTGCTCTACTAACGTTCAGCCAGCAGAATCCAGATTTAGTATTTCTGGATATAGAATTGCCCGATGGCTCAGGCCTTGAGTTACTCAAGCGTTTTAAAGAACAAAAACCAGATTGTTTTGTCGTGATGGTCAGCGGAGTCAGCACTTTGGATAACGTAAAAGCCAGCATAGCTTCGGGTGCAGCGTCTTTTATCGTCAAACCTTTTACCGCAGATAAAATCCTGGCGGTATTAAAACAATTTGACCGCTATTACGACAAACTACTAAAAACAGCAGGTTAAATCAGTTGAAAAGGAGCCCTGAAAAATCAGGGCTTTTCCATTTGAATCACAACCCGACGGTTTTTGGCGCGGCCTAATGAGCTTTCATTCGAAGCCACGTGACGTTTTTCACCTAAACCTTCAGTGCGTATTCTGCTTTCTTCCAGACCAAAACTCACCAGCTTAGTTTTGATAGCTTCAGCGCGTTTTATCGACAACTGTTCATTCATCCAGCGGCCACCGTACGAATCACTGTAGGCCTGAATATCAATACTCTCGATGCTCTGATCATGCTTTAAATACAAGGCTATTTGCTCCAGTCGCTTTTTAGAGGCTTTGGTCAGCTCATCGCCACCCGACTCATAAGTCAGCACAGTAAAAGCTATATCATCAAAGGTGTAAGGCAATAAGGCGCTGACGCACTGGCTAAACTGATCCATAGCTTCGATAAAATGCACAGGGTTCAGTGATACGCTGACCTTGTCATAAGGGCTATACCAATCGGAGAAATAAAAGGTTGGGCTATAACCCTGCTCCAGCTCCGTCAGCATAATCCAGCTTTCCGCTTTGCCTAAATCACCATCAAACTGTTTTAGCATTTTCATGCTGCTGATGGCTTTAGCCTGCTCGCCCGGACGCCAGACTGGTGGCACAGACAGCACTTCGGCCAGAGCATAATGATCCGGCAAACGCAGCATATTCAGTTCAAACTGCATATTCAGTTCTTTCCCGGCCATACTTCTGAAAAAAGCTTCACCAAAATGAGGAACAGGATGACTCAATTCGCACAATAAAGGCGAATTTTGCTTTAAAGCCCAGGTGGACTGGTCCAATGTCGCCGAATACTGACGCAATCCTGCTTCCGCTTGCGTAGCAGAAAGCAAAAACAGCACCAGCCAAAGCTTATATCGCATAGGTTTCCCTTTTTTCATCTCAACACCCGTTGTTTTTCAACTTCAACCAGGACAAACAAGGTACTCAAACAAGACGCTTCGCAATTTATTTGGCATAATACCTGCCAATCTTATCAGGACACAGGTCTTATGACTCAAGCTTTACATCCGTTAGCACAACGTTTTCGTGGCTACTTCCCTGTTGTTATCGACGTAGAAACCGCAGGCTTTAATGCAAAAACAGATGCATTGTTAGAAATCGCTGCAACTTTGTTGACTATAGACGAAAAAGGCATGCTTGTTCCAAGCCAGACTTTGCATTTTCATATTGAACCTTTTGAGGGTGCCAACATGGAAGCAAGCTCCTTGGCTTTTAATGGTATAGACCCCTACAACCCGCTTCGTGGCGCGGTTTCAGAGCGGGAAGCCCTGACTGAAATTTGCCGTGCTGTACGTAAAGCTCAGAAGGATGCCGACTGTCAGCGTGCTGTTGTAGTAGCTCATAATGCTGCTTTTGATCAAGGCTTTTTAAATGCAGCTATTGATCGAATTAAATTAAAACGCTCACCTTTTCACGCTTTTGTGTCTTTTGATACTACGACTTTGTCGGCCCTGGCTTTAGGTCAGACCGTTCTGGCGAAAGCTTGCAAACAAGCTGGTATTGATTTTGATAACAAAGAAGCACACAGCGCTTTGTATGACACAGAACGCACAGCTGAACTGTTTTGCTACATAGTCAATCGTTGGCATCAACTCGGGGGCTGGCCGCCACCTATGCTGATGGATGATTGTGAACCGGAAGAAAGTACGGAATCCGATCCTGCATAAAAATGGGGTCAGATCACATTATTTGCCAGGCAAATAATGTGATCTGACCCCATTTTTAGAAGTTACTCTGCGCTTTCGCTGTTGTGCTTAGCGGCAGTCTCATTAATTAACGGCTGCAATTCACCACGCTGGAACATTTCCAGAATAATTTCACAACCACCAATCAGCTCACCTTCAACCCATAACTGCGGGAAAGTTGGCCAGTTGGCATATTTTGGTAATTCAGCACGGATATCCGGGTTTTGCAGAATGTCG
>Ga0180008_1001350_pt1 | contig 15739 bp, 9 predicted proteins | sample MM_PW_MetaG_FD_121121 | JGI IMG/M metagenome (GOLD analysis project Ga0180008, IMG submission 121121) | Groundwater microbial communities from the Aspo Hard Rock Laboratory (HRL) deep subsurface site, Sweden - MM_PW_MetaG | ecosystem: Environmental > Aquatic > Deep subsurface > Groundwater...
ACGGATGGAATTTTTTAATAAAAACCGCCACCCGCTCAATACGAACCGGCTTACCGTCCACGATAATGCTTAGAAGACCGATCTGCTTATTCTGGTCGGAAGGGTCCCGATAAATACGGGACTCGTAATAATGGGTTTTCGACAACCCTAAATAGTCAGCGCCGTGTAACCGGCCCGGGTTTGGATTGTCCGGAAACGATTCCTGCAAGTCCCAAGATTCCACCTCGGCGGCGGACACGCCAAGAAATTCTTTTAGTGATTTCGCCGCCTGGCCCTCTATCTCTGGCAGGTCGAGACGCAACCCCCCGACTTGAAGCCCGACACAGCCAACAAGAATTAAAAGAATGAAAATGAATAAGTTTTTCATGATTCTGCTCCTTAGTTGGTGAAACTGTTAATAAAAACCCACCTGCTGCGATCTTCCAAAATCGTATTGGGCACCCTATTCAAAACGCCCCAAAAGCCTTAGCGTAGCCAGCCGCGCCGATGATTAAAAGAATAATCGTAATTGCCTTTTCGTTTGCCGCCACTCTTGGGGCGATGTTTTTTTGGATAAAACCAAGTGTTTCTTTTATCTCCGCATGGTCCCGGTCGTTTTGCTCTTTTATCAGGTTGAGTAGTTTTTCCATTTCCTGCGCCCGCTTTCGTAAACCGTTAGATGATTAGAGCTTTTTCAGCATCGACGCGCTCTTGTAGTAGTTGTTGAAAAGTTAATGTTTTAATTACCGCCAAACCATCAAACTCTTGTTGGCCTATTGAAACATAATCCCTGTACTGCGTTGACCATTGCCATTTTCCATCAAAGAAAACCTGACACTGAATATGGTCAACACCGTTAGATATATTTTGCACTATAAATCTGACAGGAAACTTCTTTTGGTATGTCCATGCAGCGCCTTGATATAAGGCCCTCGGAACACAATCACCCTTAAATTCAGGTCTGTTAAATAGTTGTGTAAACCAATTCATTTTTCTATCTTTGCGATTGCTATTAAAAAATTCGGCAGCTCGCTTTTAATCGCTTGGGCTTCCTTATCTATCAAAGATATGATTTCAAAATCCTTGTTATCCGCAGTATCCAGTTCTTTAACTGTTTCCTCGGGGCACCAGAGATAAACTTCCGCATAATCCAGCTTGTTCTTTTCCACTTCGGGAAGATTCACCCATCCTTCGAATCCACCTTTGCGGACTCCGGCTTCTTCGTAGTCAAGACCATGCGCGGTAATCCTAACTTCGGTTATAGGCGAAAGATAGGTTGTTTCTTTTTCTTTGGGTGTAATCGGAGAAACTACAACATCTTCATAACCGATGATTTCCGTTACTTCGGTTTGGACAGGAAGCACCGCTCTCGCCCCGGTCCAGTAAGTAGAGCCATCGGGATTGGTTATCAGTTTTTCGTTACTCCAATCGACTTTTACTTTGCATATTACTTTTGGCATTTTTGTTTCCTTATTGGACTTGTTTTAGTACTAAATTATCCAGCCAAATGATTTCTCCAGCTCCCATAGTGCCGCCCTGGTAAATAATCATACCAGTTGCGCTCTGTGCTATAAAATATCCAACAGAAGCTGTTAAATCAGTTTCTGTAAAAATCTTGAATGTGAGCCAGCTACCAATACCATTATAGTATGTTAGACCAACATTACTACCAGAATTTACACGCCCCGCAAAATCGAAACGATATAATTCTCCAACTGTTAAATCACTATTTAAATCTCGGGTATCCCTGAATGTTAATTGAGCCCCATCTGCATGATTAACATATGTTATTTTTAATTGTCCTGCATCATTCTCGATTGTGTTACCAGCAGACGGAACCCAAGAATAGGTCCCACTCTCAAACGTCCCTGCCCCAGGGTCGAAGAGATCTGCCCCATACCCCAACGACGCAAAAGCCAGCGCGTCAACACTCGCATCCCCGGTTGACATAATCCCGTGCCAGGTATTATTGATTATGCTGGCGTCTGTCAGGGCCTGCGCAGTCCCGACAATAGCGTTATTGTAGAATGCCCATATTTTTCCTGCTGATTTATCGTAGACCAGGCAGCCCTGTTTCCCCGCGACATATGTGATAGCCGTGGAGAGCAACGGGGTATCAACTCCCGCGACTCTTTTAAACACCTGTAATTTCCCGGCGGTGTCGTCGTAATAGCACCATAACCCATCGGTCGACGCCACAGAATCATTAGTCATTACGACTACCCCGCCGAGCGCCCCGGCAGTGGTGATTTTCGGCGTGAACCAGTATCGGCCTTCGGAAAAGCCGAGGTCGGAGAGGGTTAGGATGGAGGAGAGGGTGATTGCCTGAACCTTGTTATTTGCGTCAAGCCCAGTCGTGGCGGTAGCTTTGAAGTAATCACCAATAGCTGATCCAGTATAAAAATGATTAACTTCTGATGCCGTGATTATATAGAAAACACCTACCGTTAAGGTTCCCGTCGCCTGTTCCGCCCCCAGCGTCTCCGTATGAATCGCCGCGTTGCCGGAGATCGTGCCGGTGGCGGAGGTCCAAGCCCTGCCCATCTCCGTCGGACTATGAGCGTCAAGCCTACCCGTACCGGTAAAAGTGTCTTCCTGGCGCGTATGCCGCTTGCCAACAGCGTCAGGCATAAAACCATAATCTTTCATTACGCCCTCCGGTAGATAAAGACCGTCCCGGAATCCATATCGTCTATGGTGATTCCTTTGTATGGCCAACCAATAGGCAGCCTGATAGATTCATTGGAGATTTCGCACTCTAAAAGCGCGATTCGATTCCCCACACCATCTTTAACAGACAGTAAATGTCCAACGGTAGTGGGTTTATACCAATAGACAGCCTCAATATCTATCTCATTTTTATAAACGGATACAGAGGTTGCGGTGGTTCCAGTTACCACCAGAGGATTTAATGCGGTGATTGCTAGTGCCATTTTTGGCTCCTTTATAAGTGGCCCCCTTCAGGGGCCACCCATTTTTAGCTGTTAGACATCGATTTCTTCCCATACAAAATGGAAAGACATGGAAGCGCCTGGGGCTACAGTCGAATCCGTAACGATCGCATACCCAGGAGAGAGTATGATGCTCCCCTTGAGATCAAGGATATTTGGTCCCTGAGAACCATACTGAACACTATCAGCCCCCTGGCGGAGTTCAGTAACCGTTTTGCATATAACCGGCGCAACAATCGTCGCAGCTTCATCGGCAACGGCGGCTGAGCCCATTGCGCCCCCGGCCTTAGCCGTCTTAACTGTTAGCTGTGCGGCTAATCCGCTTACCGTGGTGATTGCCAAAGAAAGAATTGACTCACCGGCAATGGCGTCCTTGGTAGCCCACCCGAATTCGTGGAGTATGTAATATTTTCCACTCGTAGCAGGATTGCCGAGCGCCAAGCCGGTGAAGGTTGTGTTAAGAGTCGTGCTACAATCGACCACGGTTGCTGTATTAACGTAAAACAACCGATCGCCCAAAGCGGCATCGGCCAACCCCGCGGCGAGTTGCCCGGACGCTTCCACCAGCACCGCTTTTCCAACACCTTCTCTGTCTTTTCCAAACATAATTCTCACCTCTCTTTTTCTGCTTGCAGTTTGACCCGTCATTTCAGACGGAGTTAAGAAACCCTATACCGCTCCTTCGGCCGGAACTGGATACCGCATATCCCGAGTCCAATTCTCATTGAGAGATATATATCTATCGCCGGTGTCCACGAAATGGCATGTAGACCCGTCCGGAATCCTTCTCCCTTCCGGTAAGCCGCTACTCGAATGCTCGACAAAGTCAAGCCTGTTTTTTTCAGATGTCACAGACATTGGATCCCCCCATTTTTAGATACCATTAAGGTTTAATTCTTTCAATTAGTTTGTTTCGTGCCTCTGTAGGCCTGTCAATTTCCTATATTAACCTGCATTTTTATACCTCATATTGGTTTTAAATTTTGCATAACGATCATTGAATTGTTTCGCAAGATCCGAGATTCTGCCATTCATTTCATCTATTTTTTCCTTTTTCCTCTCGGGTGCCATACTTTTATTATTAATAACAAATCCGATCGCCTTCCGAATATCTGAAAGTCTTGTTGCGTATTTTCTTGCCAGCTTTGCAAACCCGATTTCTACGATATGTTCTCTACGGTATTTCCCCGCCTCTTCTCTGTCCTGATTTCTCAATACCTTAAATCCGGCATCGGCCTGAAGAATGTCTTCCATGTTGTTATAAAATTTATCCGTATATTTAGATCCTGAGCCGAGCGGTTCCCTTGCTATAAATCCCTTAATTGCAGGCGTCGTTTCGTACCAACTCCTGCTGACCTCCGGGATATTCTGATCTCTCAAAAGCGGATTTAAGTATCTCATGGATTCCCGGCCCAATGTCCCGGACCAACCATTAACCCAATTCTCGATTTTGACAGGCGATACATTAATGAGCGCCCCTAATTTTTTAGCGGCCTCTGTTGTATATGGCCGATAGCGCATGGCCGGTGGAAGTCTTTCAAGGCCCTCCGACTCCAGCCTTTGCCCTCTAAAGAAACTATAATTTGTTATATGTTCAATAACAGGAAGGGCGCCGGTCGGAATAAGTCCGGGAGACAAACCCTCCAATGCCGAAACCCCTATTTGCTTGATAGCATCCGGGTCGTTATAATAAATATAATCTAAAATCCGTTCGGGCAATGAGCCAAAAATCAATCCAATTTCAAACGGCTTGGGGATTCTTATAATCGGGCCGTCTTTCCCGATCGGAATAACCCAGAAGAAATTCTTCTGCCATTCCGGCAGCGCCTTGTATCGATCATCATCCTTGTTTATAAACCATAATGCTATTGAAGGGAGGGTAATACCCATAAATGCTTTCAGGATTGTTTGTCCCGGTCTTTCCCTTAACGATCTTACCAGCTTATCGGTACCCTGGACGTTTGCGTTCCAGAAAGCTATTATTTGATTAAACGATTTCTCGCTTCCGATCCTTCCAAAATCAAGCGTTCCCTCCCTGGCCTCGGTCATTGCCTCAAGTGGGGTGGCCCCCGATCTTCTGGCACTCTCGTAAAGACCAAGTCTTGTTCCTTTTTCGGTCCATTCAGAAAACATTCTCAAGGCTTCGATTGGGTTTTTTAAAATTGCTTTTAATTTTCCGCCTTCATATCCGACAAGATTAGCCGCCGTGACATTGGCAGACTGCCTGTCTAGGCTTGCAAAGTAGGTTTGCTCTCCGCCCGCCGCTTTATATTCATTGTAAAGGGCGTCTTTTTTGAGCTGGTGAAACATTCCCTTGGCGAAGTCTTTAAATGGATTATATCCGTATTTGCTGTAAATATAGGCGGAAAATTGATCTCGGACCGGGTTTCTTGATATGAATTCTGCGGAAAGAGTAGCGCCCGCGCGAAGCAATCTTGCGGGGTAGCTTAAAACCTTAACCACCGTGCTGATTTCCTGTGGGCTATAATAATCCAATGCTTGTCGAACATCTTCGGGAACAGTAAAATATTTCTTGTTTCCATTTTCAGAAACGGTGACGGTTCCTTTGGGCTGCATCGGAAGCCTGACGCTTTGGTCCGGACGTTTCACTATTATTAAATCATCTCTGGATCCGACAAATTGTTGAGCTTCTCTTTCCGTATCAAATACCCTTGTTGCAAACTTTACTTTCTTACCGCTTTTTTTATTATATACACCATAATCGCCTTGAACGATTCTATAAACCGGGTTTCTCTCTTTTATGATTTCAGCCAGGTCAGCGCTTAAATCCTTGAGGGATACAACCTGCTTGTTCAGGCGAAGTGTTTCAATTAATTTAACGGTCCTTTGAACATTGGCGATGGTTCCCTCGACCGATGGGATTTTCTTCTTTTCAGATCCATATATTCGTTTAACCGGGTCCTTCCCGCCCCCGACCACCTCGCGCTCAACGTCCTCCATCTCTCTCAGAAACGAGGCGTAGTATTCTGATTCCGGACGATTAATTATTGCTTCATATTGCTCTTTGGACATCCATCCGGATTTTACCAGCGGTTCAAGCACCGCCTTTCGTTCGAATTCACGATGCCTTTTAGAAACGCTTTCAAGGAAAGTTAAATTCTCTCCATATTTATCTTTAAGTAGAGATAGCACTTTTGATGCCTTGGCCGCATCCACTCCCTTAATGTCGGGTCGATATTCTGCAAAGGAAAGATCCCTTTGAGCAACGCGATATCTTTCATAATCCTGATACACTATTTTATTATTGCCGAGATTTCCCAAAATTTCCTTTAATGAAATATCAATACCGCCATATTCGGTTATATCGTTTTCCTTAAGCGATTCAAGGGCTTTTGGCGAAGTAAGAATCGCTTCTACAATACCACCCTTTCCCCTTATTCTTCTGATCTGATTTTCTATCTGACCGGTTATCTTGGGTCCGGTCTTTTTTGCGAGACGGATTACCGGATATTCCGACATTACGAATTTGGCATACATTTTTGCCGAAAAATCCTTAAAACCCTTGGTTGACCAATCATGCCCTTTTTTGTCCCAGGAAATGTCATCATCGAAGTCTTTGAATGCGTCGATATCGGCTTTTCTCCCCATCTTATCGGAAAGAGAGCCAGGGGAATTCTCTATGCGGTTTTGGGCGGCTTGGGTCTGGTACTGCGGGCCACTACCAAACCTTACAATCACATCTTCTTTTGGTATCCCATCGAGATATAGGGGTATTAGCTTTCTTTGTTCGGGCGTGAGGTTCATCCTCATGGAAACTTCTCTTGATTCGATTTCTCCGGCAAGACGGCGGTATATCTCATAAGGCTCTAAAACCCCTGGGTCACGTTCAAGTTCCTTTATTGTCTTTTCAAGGATACGGTACTCCCCCTTCATTGCTTCGTATTCGGCCTGATTCTCAGCGTTGTTAATTCTTCGGTTTGCCTCTTTCAAACCATCAGTTTTCAATTCTTTTAATTTTAGCTTCTTTGTGAGGTCTGAAAAATAAAATTCCGGTGTAGGACTCCCCCCTCTGCCAAAGCCTTCGATCTCTTGGACGGCGTGTTGGATTTCGTGAAGCAGGGTTGACTTGGCCTCATTTATTGTTGGAGCAGTAACAATTATACTTGTTTTGGTAAATTGACCGTGAAGTTGGCCTTTAGTTCTTGGTCCATATTCAAGAAATATTTTAATGTCCTTTAATTGAGGATACGCTTTAAACAATTCAGGATGTTCTAATACGTCAGATAGGGTTTTGCCCTCTCCCGTATAAAATCCGTCCCCAATGCTTTCGCCGTCTATCATCCTATCTGGTGCAAATTTCAGATTCTCGGTTTTTAAAGCCGCCTTGCTATCATCAATCTCAAATTTCCATAAATTCCTAAGTGGTTTCTCCTTGACGGTTTTGATATTTTGTGCAAGAATGCCACTATCAAATATGTTTTTGGAGGTATCTTCATGCCGACTGTCCAATGCCATATATGTGGCACCAAGATCCATCGTTCGCCCCGCTCTATCAAACGGAACAAAACCGGTCTGTTTTTTTGCGGTCATGCCTGTTCTGGGAAGCACAAAAAAGCGCCCCTTCTCATCTGTGACCACTGTGGGGGAGAATTTGAACTCAAACCAAGTATGCGGCTTGGAACCAAAGTGTTTTGTAGTCGCGCGTGCTACTTCAATCGTGATCTTGTCGGCGGAATCGACAGAGAGGGCTATCGAATTATCAGCGTCAACGGCAAGCAGGTCAGAGAGCATCGGCATATCATGGAGCAGGTTCTTGGTAGAAAACTTCTCGCCGGTGAGCTTGTTCATCATGTTGACGGGAACCCGTCCAATAACAGCATTTCTAATCTTAGGATTATGAAGCATAGAGATCACAGCAGCAAACACCATCCGGTTGGTTGGGACGTCGAGGCCGTTATGACCCTTAGAATGAAAGGACTTACTTACAAGCAAATCGGAGAGCAGCTTGGGGTAAACGGACATGCCATTTATTGCACCCTCAGACATAGAGGAGCCCTTGAATATTTTAGGCCATAATCCGACCATATTTGATTCTGCGATACTTTCAAGCCCCAAAAACCAACCCGTCTCTTTCCGGATGGTCTCCATATCGGTCCCGGCCGCTTCCATCTCGCTTGCCTTAGCTAAAGCGCCCTTGTCCGCAGTTCTTGCTCGCGGGCCGCCTATCATTCCCCTTTCGTTCATAAGGGGCTGTTTAGCAGCTCTGTATAATTTGCGGATGAGGTGCTTGATCTTCTCCCATACCTCTGAGAACATTCTCCGTAATTCGGCCCGGAAGTCGCCGAACCTGGTGTTACCCTGAAGATAAATATCCCTTGAGATCTGAACCAGGTCTTGGCCTATGGGGGATTCAAGGGAGATCGACCCTTTTTCGTTCTTGATGGTGTCGATTAAAGCCGACAAAGAACCTTTTATGGTTTCACGACTCCTGAAGTCTTTAGAAAGTTTCGCCATTCCTTCAACGAATTCTTTCGGGGGGGTTCCTTCACCATTCCACTTTAGTCCAGACTGGGAATACCGATAGGCTAATTCTCTTGCCTCTTTAGCGGTCAACCCGTCGAGTGTTCGCATATTTGAGGGAATATGTGTTACCGTATATGTGTCTTTATTTAGTTCTTTGTGGTATGCGAAATCGCCGGTTATCAGTTCGCCCTCTTTCCGCATCCGACCATAATTGATCTCGAATGCCGCATTATCCTCATCGATCTGCTTCACAATCTCGATTCTGAGGCCATTTCCGCCATTGGTCCTTACCCATATAGTCCCATCAGGAGAAAGCCCCACGTTTTGGCCCTTAAAGAGCTTCTGAACGTCTTTTGCGGTTATACCGGCTTCGCCCGGGGTAGTGGAATATTGAGGGCCTTTCTCAGCGGGGGGTTGCTTGGACTCGCTCAAAATGTCAATCTTGGTGTCTTTAGGTCCGAATTTCTTTTCGTATTTGGCTTTTAGTGTCTCAATATAATCAGCATCGAGCCTAAGTGGCATCACAATTCCGACTACTTCTTTTCCCCTTTTAAAAACCACAGGGGCTTCCTCAGGGGCTTTGCTCGTATCCGCAAAGGCTTTTGCTTCGGGGTGAAGGGTAAGAATCGAATCAACGTATTTGGCGTTTAATATTGTCTGGAATTCACCATCTTCTGAAACAACATGGGCAGTGGGGAAATGGCCGGGCAATCCTTCAAAAGTTTCTGCCGCTATATTTACAGGAGATAGGTTTTTATTAGCGTCCTTTGCAAAGGCTTTCATGTCTGGCGATTCTTCAGCAACCTTGCCCTTAATTGCAGACCTGGGGGCTTTGATAATGTATCCACCCTCGGACATGTAGCCTGAATCAAAAAAAGTCCCGTTAGGATCGTTTTTCGAGCGTTCAATAAGCCCCTGTTTTCTTGGTCTGAACTCATTGTAATATGAAACATCTTCTTGGGCAATTCTGCCAGTGATCGGTTTGTGGGTCGGGATGGCAGGCACCTTCTGTTTTGGAACTGCAACCGGAAACCCCTTGGCTTTTTCCTTAAATTCTTTTAACGCTACTTTTGAATTGAGAATGGTAAATTCACCATCGCCCGGAACCTCGATTGTGATAGTGCCAAAATTCTCTATATTCTCTGTACGAATCCGATTTGCTTCTCCTATGTCGGATTTATCCAAAGGACGATTCTTTTCCCATGACTGTCGGGTGAATCTCTCAGGATGGCCTTCCTTGGCTGTCTCAATCGCCTTATCAATCTCAGCCATGAGATACTTTTTTTGTTCCTTCGGACTCAAAGCCTCTGCTTGAGCTTCAGGCATATCAACCGAGACGGTCTTATCTTTTTTACCGGTTATTTCTATGGGGGGCTTTTCGGCCTTTTCAACCTTTTTGTCGGGGGGGATTATTCTTCTATCGTCGGGTAGTTCCGCGGGTTCTTCGAGTGCCCTAACTTCGGCTTTAGGGACTTCAGCAAGCACCGTGCCTCCGGGTATGGCTGAGGGAATGGAATGACGTTCGACCGCCTCAAGGAGGGAGTCAATGTATTTTTCGAGGTCTTTTCCTTCTTCGTAACTTTCATATCTGTACGTCTCTTGAAGGTTGCCAAGACTTCCAGCGATGGCAGATTTGATCTTGCCGATTGATTCTTTCCTGATATCATCCTTCAGAGGTTTTTGCAAATATTTTGCGATATCTTCCGGGGCAGCGGTTTCATCTTCAATCTTTTCGATCAGGCTTCCGAAATCACCTTCAATGGGTTCGTATTCAAGTTCCGGCTCCGAAAGTATGGCGGCGTATTTTTTATCAATTCTATCTTGAGTGATTTTATTGGGGTCGCCTTCTGCTACCGGTTCTAACCTATCGTCAAAAATAGTCGGCTTTTCGGATTCGGCCTCGACAGGTTCTTTAGTCTTTTCCATTACGGGCTTTTCAACTTTCTTCCCCAATTTTGGGTAGTCGGGGTGAGAAGTGATCTTGCCCGAAGCTATGGCTTGCTTGACTGCATATTCGTGGGCATGGGGATTAATGTCCTCAAAAGCATGTTCTTCTTTCCATTCCTCCCGGCTCATCTCATAAGGCTCTTTCCCCTCAGCCTTCGGAGCTTCCTCGGTAGGCCTCACCCTATTTTCTCGCTTTGCCCTTTCAGCCCAATCGTCAAACTGTTTTTGGGTAACGTCTCCTTTTGCGAGTAAGTAAGCCATCTGACCGGCTTCTTCGGAGTCCTGAAGCCTGATTCCAGGAACAGCCTTTTGTCCTTCATCAACAAGGATATTAGATCTCTCGCGCTGATTTATGGCGTCGTCAACTCGTTTTATAATTGCGTTTTCAACTTTTTCAACTTTTTCAACCTTAACTTCCGGTTGCTTTTCGGAAACTCTCCTAAGAATATCAATTTCATTTTCCCCACGTTGTATTGCTTCAAACAATCGGTTGTTTCCGTCAAGCACCACGCCATTATCAACAATTAAAGGTTCTTTTGTTTTTGATCCTCGTGGCGTAAACTTGTCAGACCATATTGATTCATTTTTATCCTTTAAAGATTCAATACTTACCGTTTCCAGCGTCCATTCAGATTCTGTAAATTCAGCTGATAATTGTTTTTTAACCCTTGCATCTGAAGCTATAGCGCCCTTAGCCCTGTCGGGAAGATCATTAAATTTAATTATTTTAACAGGTTTAACAGATTCAACTGGTTTAACTTCCTTCCCAATCAACCCTGCCGCAGTTTTATCACCAATACCATCTAGAAACCTCCCAGTTGATGTTACCATCCCGATTTGCGCATTAGCCGCGTCCTCTGCGGAATAATCTTCTATATCCTTTAATGCATGAACTCCATCCTTAATTACGACTTCAGCAACCTGGCCTTTATGCGGGCCGGTGGTAAATTTCACCGCTGGATTTTTATATGTTTCAGGAGTTTTGATTTTTTCTACTTTCTCCTGGTAATCAGAAACTTTCCTACCGATTAATTCCGTTGCATCAATTTCTGTACCATCTTTATCGACTGGTCTTTCAACAACTCGACCTTTCGAAGTCAACATTCCATCTTTTGCGGTTTGTTGTTGGTCATATGTTAATTTATCCAATGCTGCACGATGGCCGCCTTCTTCAAAGTAAGCAGTTGCGATGGTTCCGTCTTTTGCGATAACTGCAACGCCGGTATAGGTTTCGGATTCAGGTATTGGTGTTATTGGTTTTAGAGCTTCCGGTTTCGGGCCTTTAGGTTCTGGGCCGGTTGGGACTATCCCGCCGCCTGCCCCTTCGCGTTCTGGAAGATCGTTTTCCGGAGAAGTCGCCGCCGCCGCCGCAGCGTCAACATCTTCCACGATCGGCTGCTTCGTGCTTAATATCCCGCGCGTCCAATCAAGTCCGGTTCCGTCTGCTATCGGAAGAACATCGGGCCGCCTTGGCGGGATGCTGGTTCCAATTCCCGGTCCACCTTCTGGCGCAGGAGTTACAGGCAACCCCTGGCGACTGACCTGGCCGGTGGTGATTCTCGCAGCTTCTTGCAACTGCCTCATTTTGTCGATGCCGAAATCGGTCCTATTTCTGATTCTGGCGGCTTCCACTCGTTCATCGTCAAGAGCTTCGAGCATTCCGGAGACATCTTTATTGGAGAGGTCTGGGAATGGCATGCCCAGACTTGCAAACGTTTCCCGGGTCAATGCCTGGGTTTCCTCATCGTTCATAAAAGCGAAGGCTGAATCTTCTGCGGACGGAGTTTCGTCTGCTTCGCGCATAAAGACATGAATAGCTTCATCGACTGTCGTGGTCGATATTATGTTCTTTACAATCGATTCGCTTGCTTCTTCCGGTTTTTCGGTTTCTGCCGCGTCAACATCCTCGGCCATCTTGACTTGAGCGAAATCGACTAATTTCTGATCGAATTCAAATGGTTGACCATTATTTATAGTGTCGAGCGCGGTCCGATGCCAATCTTTAGCCAAGTCGGCGTCTTTTGTGTTGCCGGCTATCCTGTGGGCCATTTGAAGCGCCGCCACTTTCCGGACGTCCTGATCTGCAGCATTCAATCGCCCCATCATGTTGCCAGACTGTATCTTGCTCATTCCGGAGGCGCCCGAGCCGAATATCACCGACATAGTGAAAGCGGGAATAATTGAGCTTGTGACACCCTCTCCGATCGTTGGGCCTTCTAATCCTTCTTTTGTCCGTACCCAGGCTTGACCCCCACCGGCAACCATTTCACTAACAACCTGTCCGGAAGCCTGCAAGGCGAATTTCTTTAAATGAGTTCTGGCCGGAGCTTTTAAAAGGTTCTTGATCGTAGCTTTTAAGGGCTGAGTTAAAGCCTTCGATGATCCATAGGTGAACAGAAGCAACAAATTTTCGGGCAGTTCGGTACCAACCTCAAACAGCGTGGATCCGAACGCCACCCTGTGGGCTATTTCCTGTCGTTGCTGTTTCGATAGGTCCGGTCGTGTCCTGGCAAGTTCCTCTTGGGCTGATGAATATTCCTTCCCATATTGCCCCATCCCGAACATTGTGACAAGGCCGGTAAGGCCACCGATCGCGCCACCGACAATCGTGCCCACTGGTCCTAGCGGAGATCCCGCCAGGGCGCCCGCGCCTGCAAATCCCCAAATTGACAGTGATAACGGAGTTGATTCCAAGCCCTCGAGCACGCCTTTTTGAACAAATCCAGGCTCGCCAGCGACCTGGCCCTTATCCGGTCTTAGAAAAGGGGTAGTCTCGATAGTCTCTTGAGCCCAACCGGACACTTTCCGGCCCATCGTATCAAAAAGGCCGGTTTCGGTATCGGCTTCTTCAGGAGTTAAATCGGCCATTTCCATGGCCTGACCAGCGGTACCGATTGCACCGACAACACCGCGTCCAACGGCTGATGCCGCCCGACCAAAAAAACCGCGCCTCTCAGGGGTTGTTAGATTATATTCGAAGTCTTTGGCTTGCTGGAAATATTCGCTTCTGACTTTTTGTTGTGTTTCGGGGTCGATGGTTGGCCATCGTTCATCTGAGGCAATGTCGCGATCAAACGCCGCAGCGGTTAAAGCCTGCTTGGTAACATCGTCCTGTTTCTCCCACCGGGGATCTTCCATAAAAGAGAAATTCAATTTACCCTGCCTCTTAATCTGTATGTAAAATCACAGATAAGTTACCTGGCTAATATTGGTTTGACTTGACCAGCATCGGGAACGATCTTGACTCCTTTTTTAATTTTACTCATTACCGATTCCTGTCCTGGTTGATATGAACCCGTTGCCCCGGCCATCAGCGCTTCGATGGAGTTGAGCTCATCTTGAGTCGCCATCCTCCATTTTTTAGTGCCCGGATCCAGAATGACATATGTTTTCCCATCGGCCAAAACACCGACGGTCGGACCATTGGGTATATTGATCGACCTCTTAACCTCGGAAGCATCGACTATCCGAGGAGGTGCCGTGGTACCGACAGGCGAGACTTCGGTTTGTGGCATGGTTTGCGGGGCAACAAGGCCGGGCTTCGATGCTGGTTTCGGGGCACCCCCCCCTGTGTCTTCGTGAGATTTTTGAAGGGTCGTTCCTGTTCCAGCACCAATCTTGCCAAGCAATGAATCCAAATCGCTGCCTGCCACAACAGCCTTCACGCTTGGCGTTGGGTCCAGCCCCGATACTTGACCGGCAAAGGTCGTCGACTGTTCTTTAATTTGTGAGGCTGTCAACTTCTCAGAAGGATCAAGGATATCTTTGTTGGCTTCTGTAAGCATTTTGGAGAAGTCCGAGAAGGAATCCCCAAAGAGCTTACGTCTCTCCAGGTCGGATTTGGCGGAGGCAGCTTTCTGCGCAAACTTGTCGCCTATCTTCAACAACTCTATTTTTTTGGCTTGGGCAATATTTAGAATGTCTATTTGCTGCTGCCACCCTGCGGCCATATCGGATATGGTTTGTTGTCGCTTGGTTGCCTCGTCGGTTATTTCTTGTCCCCGCTTAATACCGGCCTGCCCCTCGGCGTATCCCCGGCCCTCTGTCAACCGCTCTTTAAAGAGAACATCCTCACGCCCCTCGGCGCCAATCACTCGCTTCTCAGCACGCCCCTCCGCCGCCTGGGTGTACTTGTCGGCAAGCCTGAGATAGTTTTCTTGGCGACTCCTAAGCGCGTTTTCCTTCATCTGCATTACGGCGTTTTCACTATAAGCCTTTCCAACGCCGGACAGTAAACCGCCAAGTGCTCTTACAGCTCGACCCATTATACACCGCCTTCCATCATTGCAGGGGTCTGTCCCACTCCGGCCTGCCCCCCTACCTGTTGCAGGATCTTCTGGCCTTGTGGAGTTTGGGCCGCCCGCCCGCCCATTTGTTGCAATTCTTCCGGACTCATCTTTCCGGATTTAACAGACTTATCAATATATTTGCCTAAGGCAAGGGAGACAGCCTGGAGTTTTTGTTCGTCATTGAATTTCGGCATACCGACCGATTCTCCAATGGTCATAATTTCATCCATAAAAATATTGGCGGCCTTCGCCTTTATCTCGATCGGCAAAGCAACTCCTCGGCTTTCGCCGCTGGAATCAAGTCGCTCAACCACCGAAATCGTGGCGTCTGCAACGTCGACAATCGGGTTTTGTGATGCTTTCATTCTCTCCACCAGCTGATCGGAGACTTCAGGCGAATGAATAATCTTGATCCCGTTTGCAACGTAGATATCGAGCTTCTCCTGGTCTTGAGGATTAAGACCGGAAGTTCCCATATTGGGAACGTTCTCGGCCGGTGGTGCTTCCTGGCCCCCCATTTCAGCCGGAGGGGTTCCTGTATTTAAGAGTCCATTTGCCATTATGCTGCCCCCCTTGTATTTAAGATGCCTGATCCAACGGGCTTGAGTTTATACGCAGACAGGGGATCAATCGTGGCGGTCCAGCTGTCGGGTAGTTTAATATTTTCTATTTTTGCTGCGAAGGCTCCCAGCTTATTGGCGCCTTGCCGGGCTTCGATCACTTTTCGTTCTTTTAGCCCCGCGGCTTCCGCCTTTTCTTCTTCGGACGGTTCCAGGAATGCGCCTGCTGCACCAGCCACCCCTTGCCCTATAATGTTTTGCGCAGCGAGTGACATGCCGGTCTGTGGAGCAACGATTCCACCCCCCGAAGATGTCGGAGCGTTCGCGGTTACACCACCAGGCAGGCCGCCGCCGGCCCGCGGAGAATATGTAACAGTCTCGGGTCCGGGGGCCGGAGTGGTTCCCGAAACGTCTGTCAGGGCTTCTGCCGGGGCTTCTGCCGGGGCTTCTGCCGGTGCCGCATCACCCGTAAAGGCTCCGAGGCCTGTCGTGACACCCCCGATCGCAGCGCCCACCAAGGCACCCTTCA
>Ga0180008_1001351_pt1 | contig 15735 bp, 16 predicted proteins | sample MM_PW_MetaG_FD_121121 | JGI IMG/M metagenome (GOLD analysis project Ga0180008, IMG submission 121121) | Groundwater microbial communities from the Aspo Hard Rock Laboratory (HRL) deep subsurface site, Sweden - MM_PW_MetaG | ecosystem: Environmental > Aquatic > Deep subsurface > Groundwater...
AAAGCATACTGATAATGGTGGATGGAACGACTCAGGCTCATTCTCCCGATATTTCTCCCTAGATAAATGGTGGGAAGAGAGAGTTAAGCAATTACCAGAGTCAGTACAAAAGACATACCCATTCCTGATAGTTCCTAAAGCCTCTAAGAGTGAGAAGAACAAGGGATGTGAGGGATTACCATTAGGAAGTAAGCATTCTACTTATGGTGATTATCAGGGAACACCTGAACATGCCCCTAATATTGAGAGTAAATCAAAAAACAACCATCCAACTGTAAAGCCAATTCGTTTATTTAGTTATTTAATCACGTTAGGCAGCCGAGAAGGTGATATTGTATTAGATCCATTTTCCGGTAGTGGAACTACAGCACTGGCAGCCAAGATGTTAGGTAGGAAAGCAATAGCGATTGAGTTGTCTGAGGAGTACTGTAAGATAGCATCAGCAAGGTGTAAGGGAATGTCTAATGGATAGTGTAAGTATTAAGATTAGTGCTAAATCGGTGAGACAACTTTTCAAAGGATGTACACAAGAGTATATAACTAAAGTTTGCAAAGGAAAATGCTGTGAGGGGTCGGGAGAATTATCTGTAGCAATTAGCGAACGTGAGAAAAATGGCATAGAGGAGTTAGGTGCAGAAGTCAAAGGTGGTTTAATAGTAGCTGACAAAAGAGGAAAGTGCCCATTTAAGAGACCAGATGGGCTGTGTGGTTTGCATGGGACAGTGAGGAAACCTATAGGCTGCAGGGCATCACCTTTTACACTAAATAAAAACAATACTTTAATTGTGCGGAACAGGTATAGACTAATGAGATGTTATAAAGGTGGTACAGTGCCAGCGTATAAAGCGTATAGCGAATCTTTAGTAGCATTGTTTGGATCAGATATTGCTGCTGAAATTACAACTCATTTAGATGGCGGTGGCGGTGATATAGTTAAAGAAATGCCAATGTATGTATATCAGTCTTTAGCAGAAAATGCTATAGTTAGAAAAGGGATTTAAATGAGTGATAAAAATGTAGTTGATTTTAAAGGGCATCCAGATTATTTAGCATTGACTAAAGAAGAGTTAAAGTTGCATTCGGCTAAAAATAGTGACTATGCAGGGGATGTTAATAATGATCCGCTAGGTAATTTTAAAAGAGTATCTGCAATAAAGTCACTGTACCCAGGTCTTGATTGGACTACTGCTCATGCAACAGCGGTAGACTTCATGTTAAAGCAGTTCGATTGTGCGCTACTTATGCTGGCAGAGGGTAGGGAGGGAGAGGTGGAGGATATAGAATCAAGGTTGCAGGACAGTTATATTTATCTTAAAATTGCTAGGATACTCTACAGGGAGTGGAAGAATAGGAGTTTAGTCGATAAGTTATAAGGGTATAGAATGTCGGAATTATTAGCGAGAAGAGATTTACCAGATAACTATTTAATTAATATAGCTAGATTACGTAAGGCTAAAGAAAAAAGAGTAGCTTTACCTAAGTGGCTAGAGGATGATCATCTTAGAACACGCATTCTGGCGGTTTATAAGATGTATCTAGAAAGAAATTCTCTTCCAAAAATAATGGAAGTGCATAGCATTTCTGTAACACAGATATACAAAGATATTGGCAGAGCCAGGCAGATGCGGTTGCTTTTGTTTCAGGGGGAGCTTGAAAATCTGTTAATGGAGCAGGTATCGGCTAGGCGGCAACTAATAGTAGAAGCCAGGGATTCATTAACTGAGTTAAGGAGAGTATGTAATAACATAACCGATGCCGATGGAAATTCATTAGATATAGATACAGACAAAGCGCAGAAGGCTAAGGCAGAATCTGAGCTTTTAAAATTTATATCGGGTGAAGAGAAGCATGTAGAGGAGTTGCTAGGGCTTAGGGATAAAGATCGTAAAACAGATGCTCCACAGGTAATGGCACAGGCAACAGCAGGAGTAACACTAGTGATTGATGCTAGGACAAATCAGGTAGGTACTAGTTATCAAGAGCCAAAGGTAGAGGTAACTGAAGATACAGATGACTTGCTTGACAACATATATGATGAAGTAGATAAGTGAATGAGTAGGAATGTAGATGAACCATTAGGACAGTTAGTATTCTTAACTGATGCAGGTGAAAGAGTGCCTTATACTAGTCCAAGAGATAAGTGGCAACTGCAGAGGTGGTTGCAATTATTGTTTAATATAACAGTAACTGAAAAGTCGGTATGCTCAGATCACCAAGCTCCATTGGATGCAGTGGCAGCTAGTTATTTCGCTGAAGCTCCAGTAATAGTATGGAAGGGCAGCAGGGGATTTGCAGGAAAGACAACTTTATTGGCAGCACTATCTATGCTAGAGATTTTAGACGGTGCCAATGTAAATTTGTTAGGTGGGTCAGGGCAGCAATCAAGAAGAGTTCATGAGGTGGAGCGGGATAGCTGGAATAATGTAATCACTATAGATGGGCAGTCATTTGAAACACCTTTAAGGCACTTCATTCCACGAGAGCCAACGACATGGAGCACTAATTGCATACTGGGCAATAAGTTAATTGCTCTTACCGCTTCAACAAAGTCGGCTAGAGGGCCACATCCACAACGGCTTAGGATCGATGAAGCGGATGAGATGAAGCAGTTAGTATTTGATGCGGCTATGGGGCAGGCAATGGATAATAGAGGCATCAAGGCACAGACTACTATCTCCAGCACTAAACAGTATCCAGATGGAACTATGGATTATGTTGAAAAATTAGCAAAGGATCGGGGATGGCCTACATACGAGTGGTGCGTTTCAGGTGATACTTTAATATCAACTCCAACAGGAGATTACAAGATAAAAGATATGTTAGTAGGCAGTGAGGTATTAGCTTATGACAACGGAAATATTGTTACAGCAAAAGCCAGTAATATCTGGAGAGTTGATAAAAGAGAAACATACAGAATTATTACAGACAAGACAACAATTATTGCAACAGCAGAGCACAAATTTCTTACTACAAAAGGATGGAGAAGACTTGATTCCATCAGCCAGGACACACGTTTACTACTGCCGAGCATGCTCAAAAAAACTTCTAAATTTGTGGACGTTGCAATTGTTAAGAGAATTGAGTATAACGGTATGATAGATGTTTGGGATATGACAGTTCCAAAGTATTATAATTTTATTGCTAATGGATTAGTGGCTCATAATTGTTATCGGGAGTCCAGGGTAGAGAATGGTGGTTGGCTTACAGATGAGCAAATAGAAGAAAAGAAAGATTCGGTATCTAGTTTGATGTGGAATATTGAATATGAGATGCAGGAGCCGGTAGCGGAGGGAAGGCTGTTTGAGGCGGAGGCTTTGTTAGAATTATTTAGACCAAGAATAGGTACGGTTAATGATAAGTTAGGGGCATACTATGAATTTGAAAAGCCAAGACCAGGAGCATCATATTCAACTGCAGCAGACTGGGCAAGGGATGTTGATAAAACTGTAATTGTTACTTTGAGGTATGATGTTTATCCGGTTAGGTTAGCAGCATATGAGCGAGTAAATAAAGAGCCATACCCATTAATGGTAAAGAGGTTTGATAGACGATTAGAAAGGTATCCAAGTGAAAAGAAAATTCATGATGCAACAGGAGTTGGCTCGGTTATTTCAGATTACATTGACAACACTGATGTAATTAACTATAATACTAAGAAGAGGGCTGACCTGTTTAGTGATTATATTATTGGAGTGGAGGCGGGTAGGATTCAAGCTCCAATGTTAAAGGAGATGCATACAGAGCATAAATTTGCAAGGTATACAGATATTTATGGTACAGGGCATCCACCAGATACAATGGTTGCAATGGCTTTAGCATATCTGGCTATTGTAGGTGAGCCAGAAGGGAAGAAGGATAAAAAGCCAGGTCATATGGGAAGGAGTAGGAATGTCTAATGAATTTAAGATATACAGAACAGGATATGAAGGAAGCATTAGATTTGTTTGGCTTATCAGCTATGGATGAAGCTACACAGGATAGCATAGATAAGACATATAAATTATTGATAAAGAAGTGGCATCCAGATATATGTTTAGATCCACAAGCTTTAGAAATGACCAAGAAAATAAATAAGGCAAGGGATTTATTAGTTGATTTGCTAAAGGGGTATGCTGATATACAGAAAGTTAAATCACAGAGACGGCATACTGTAACACATACTACTATTAATGGAGTAGATTATACTTTTACAGGTACTACAACATATTTTTACTGATAAAGGGGATGAATGATAGAATTAACAGATGCAGCGCAAAAGGTACTTTGTAAGAGGTATCTATTAAAAGATTCAGGAGCAGCGAATACTGAAGTATGTCCTCATTGTGAGGAGCATCATGAGACAGTTGAGCAAATGTTTAGACGAATATCTTTTGGGTCACAAGAGTTTTATGAGCTTATGTCAAGCTTGAGGTTTTTGCCTAATAGTCCAACAATATTTAATGCTGGTACAGGACAGGGAACTTTAAGCGCCTGTTTTAAGTTTGATGTAGATGATTCAATGGTATCAATAATGGATGTGGCTAATAAGGCGGCAATGGTTCAAAAGTGGGGTGGTGGTGTAGGGTATACTTTGAGTAAGTTAAGGGCTGCAGGTACCTCAATAGCATCAACTCATGGTAAAGCTTGTGGGCCAATTGCGGTAATGAAACTATATCAGTCAGTAAGTGAAATGATAACACAGGGTGGTAAGAGGGATGCGGCACAGATAGCGATATTGCAATGTGACCATCCAGATATTAGAGATTTTATTAGCTGTAAAAAGGGAAATGATAAGGTATTAAATACATTCAATCTTTCAGTAGCGGTTACTGATGAGTTTATGAGTAAAGTTGCAAACTCAACTATAAGTGATGAGAATAAATTATTTCGTGAAATATGCAATAGCGCGTGGGAGTCAGGAGAGCCAGGTTTATACTTTATTGATGAAGCCGAGAGACACAATCCAACTCCAGATTTAGGCAAGCTAACAGGGACTAATCCATGTGGGGAAGTGCCTTTATTGGATAATGAGCCATGTAACCTAGGAAGCATAAATTTAGTGAAGCACTATAGTTATTTGTTGGATGGTTTAGATTGGAGTATGCTTGCTGTAACTATTAGATGTGCGGTAAGATACTTAAATACAGTATTAGATAATAATGATTATCCGGTGAAAGAAATTAAAGAAGCGGCAAATTTAACAAGGAAGATTGGTCTTGGTGTGATGGGTTGGGCAGACCTTTTAGCTTTGCAGCATATAGATTATGATTCTATTACTTCAGTAGAGTATGCTGAAGAAGTAATGAAATTTATCAATAATACTGCAAGACAGGAGAGTATATCTTTAGCGGGTGAGTATGGATCATTTCCAGCGTACGAGGAAGAACTTCATGGAGGGGCTAGACGCAATGCAACGGTAACTTGTATTGCTCCATCAGGTAGCATCTCAGTTATTGCTGGCTGCAGTGCAGGTATAGAGCCTCATTTTATAAGGGATGGATCAAGATACTTAGGGGATAGAGAGCAGGTGAGTGAAAAGATTAGGGTTCATACAGGTAACTTTATTCCAAAGATAGTTCATGAGGTACACTGGGAGTGGCAAATTAAGATGCTGGCTGCATTTCAGAAGTATACTAATTTAGCAGTAAGTAAGACTGTAAATCTACCCAGTGATGCAACAATTTCTGATGTCAGTGGTGCCTATTTATTAGCATGGCAGCTCGGTTGTAAAGGTGTAACAGTATACAGGGATAAAAGTAGAGGGGAGCAGGTAATAGACTTTACTGAGCCAAGTACAGCTAGAGAATCTATTCCTATAGTAGTTGAAAATAAAGAGATTAATGGTAGACGTAGGATGACTACAACTAGAAAATCTATAACACATAAATTTGATATAGGTGAGTTTGAGGGGTATCTTACTGTAGGGCTGTTTGAAGATGGTAAACCAGGGGAGGTATTCATTACATCTAGCAAGCAGGGCAGCACAATTGAAGGCTTGTTAGATTCAGTAGCAATAGTGGTTTCAATGTCATTGCAATATGGAGTACCAATAACTACAATTATAAATAAGTTTAGGGGAACTAGATTTGAGCCGGCAGGGCTTACACAAAATAAAGATATACAAATATGCACTAGCGTTTTAGACTATGTAGCACGTTGGTTAGCATTAACATTTAATAATTCATTACAGCCAACAGAGTCGGGTATGCTGTGCCCAGATTGTCAATTGCCAGCGGTACTGCAGGATGGGTGTTTGTCTTGTGGTGCTGGTTGTGGATGGTCAAGGTGTGGGTAGAATATTGAATATAAAGTACAAAATAATTTATGCAGATCCACCGTGGAGTTATCAAAATGGTGGGGTTCCTCAAGGTGGGGTAGATGTTCAATATAAGACAATGAAACTATCAGATATTAAGGCATTACCGATACAGAGCATCTCTGCCGATCCTTCCGTTTGTCTATTGTGGGCCACATTCCCTCAACTGCAAGAAGCGTTGGAAGTTATGAAGGCGTGGGGGTTTCAGTATAAAACACTTGGGTTTTCTTGGGTAAAGACTAATAAGGATGGTAGCCCTTTCTTTGGAATTGGATATTATGCCAAGAGCAACATAGAGGTGTGTCTGTTGGGTGTAAGGGGTAATGGGCATTCATTAGTTAAAAGTAATAGTGTTTCAAGTGTAATACTCCATCCAAAGACAAGGCACTCAGAAAAACCTGCTATAGTAAGGGATAAGATAGTTCAGTTAATGGGTGATATTCCACGCATAGAACTCTTCGCACGACAAAAGGTCGAAGGATGGGACTCAATAGGATTTGATATAGATGGATGTGATATTAGGGAAAGTCTTGACAAACTAATCACCTTATGATCTAATAATGGGGTGATGAATTAAGAAGAATAGCTATGCTGGGCGGACTGTTGGGGTAATGAAATAGATAGCGATATAAAGCTAGGAGAGTAGTAATGTCAGAAGAAAATAGTAATCCAAAAAGGTATACAGTTAAATCATTAATAGTAAATGATGTTACAGGTGAGGCAGAGTATGCTAATCCATCAATGCAGATTACTGATCCATTTGCATCAGTTTCGGCGTATGGCAATCTGCTGATGATGCCACCATACAATTTTCAGCAGTTAGTAGACTTAGCGGATGCTCAGCCAATGCATGCTTCAGCCATTGAGCAGAAGACGGTAGATATAGTGGCGGATGGATTGCAATTCATTCCGGTGGATGGTGAAGAGGAAACTGATGATGAAGAGAGGACTGAAATGATGAAGTGGTGGGAGTCACTATTCGAAGAGTTTTCTAGTGTAGAAGTTTTGCAATCTATGATATCAGATTATATAACTACAGGGTGGGGAGCATTAGAGGTAGCACGAGATATAAATGGAATAGTAAAGAATGTTTACTATATTCCAGCGCATACACTTAGGGCACACAAGTCCAGTGTATTGTATGCTCAGATGCGTTCTGCAAAGATGGTATACTTTAAGCGGTACGGAATAGAAGGAAATTATTATTTAAAGTCAGGATATAAAGCACCAGATAAAACAAACACAAAATTATTAGCAAATGAGTTATTCGTTTTTAGGCGTCCAGATAGACACAGTTATTGGTATGGGATACCACAGTACATTTCAGGAATAGGATATATAACAATGGCGATAAGTGCACGAGATTTTAATATTAAGTTTTTTGATAATTATCGAGAGCCACGTCATTTAATAATTATAAGTGGGTTGGAAGGGGATGTGGATGAAACAGCGGATGAGATAGCTAACATTTGGAAGACACAGTTACAAGGAAATCCACATAGTAATGTATTGCTGCCTATATCAGGTGAAGCTAAAGTAACTATTGAGAAAATGGGTATGCCAATTAATGACTTACATTTTAGTAGACTGATGGAGCAGGTCGATGGTGAGATATTAGTGGCTCACAGAATGCCACCAGATAGATTGGGAATTCAAGTAAGAGGATTTTTAGGTGGGTCAACAGCCAGGTTAGTTAATCAAATATATAAGGATGGAGTGGTGAGTCGTGGTCAAAAGGTAGTGGAAGCAAGGCTAAAGAGGTTTGTGCAGGATGAGTTCAATAGGTATAGGGGCACAGATATAACTACAGAACTTAAGTATAAGCCAGATTTAGAAGAGTTAGATATTAGTGATGCTGAAATGGATATATCTATGACAGTTAATCTCATTAAGTCAGATGCCATAACTATTAATGAGGGAAGGTATCGTTTAGCATACAGTAGATTAGAAGAATTTGATGAAATGACATGGTCAGAATATATAGCTAGTGTAGGTGGAGGCGGAGGAATGTTAGGTGATCAGCTTTCTCAAGCGGTAGACAATATGTCACCAAATCAAAAGGAAATAAATAACAAAGTATTACAGAAGTTAGATGACTTAGATGCAATGGTGGAAGAGGTGCTGACTTCTGAGCATAGTGTGTGAGGTTTACTATTGGTAAGGGTAACTCATGGGCATGGTTTAAGTCCTGACAAGGTCAGAATCTTGGAGAGAGTGTATCCGATACATCAGACTCTTCAATTTTTATTATTGTATACAGGAAAGGATGCTGTAATAAAAGCAAGGCAGAATACTCTAGCTAAAGTGGCTAGGCGGGTAATGGCCAAGCCCATGTTTAAGTATTATAAAGATATATCGAGTACTTTTGGAAGCAATTTAGCATTGCTTAGAAGTGCAAGTAAGATGTATCCACCTGAGGCTTTTAGTAAACAGGAAACACCTAAGCGAATTACAAAAGAAGAACGAGCAAAGGAGAAGGAAATAGCTACAGCCTTAGCAGCAATATTGGCGAATAGGGCAAAGGATGTTTCCGACTCAGGTATACACAAAGCAACAGCGGTTATTGCTAGAACAACACTTCCAACAGCAGCGGCATCAATTGGGTTTAACTCTAACTTACCTGAAGAGTGGGATGAGGATCCAGTAGCAATGTTTGATAAGGTATTTCCTGAGCAGTCAAGTAATTCTCATAGAATGTCGGGGCTAATGCTTCAGACATTCATAGGTGTAGCAGCAGGGACTATTGCAAGGTATGCAAATCCAGCAAGGGATTTCGGTGGTACTTTAGCTCAGCGATCAACTAATATGGGGGGAGTACTAAAATGGGCAGAGGCACAGACAGCTTCTCGCAATGCAGTTAATCAAGCACAGAAAATTCTCAATGGAGTTACTGCAAAAGTATCGACTGATGCTGGGGCTTTCAGACGAAGACTTATTACTCTAGAGGATAACAAAGTATGTGCAATTTGTTTTGGGGATGCAGCTCATGGGTGGGTATTCAGGGATGAAACATATCCTTCGGGAGCAGCACATCCACCAGGTCAACATGCTAACTGTAGATGTTCTGAGATATTCGAAGAGTTACCACCATGCCCAGCAGTAGATGATGGCTGGATAATGAAGTCAGCCCTTAGTAAAGCTGAAGGCGGAGTATGCTTAACACCACCTGACTACTTAGGTGAGACTCCACAACCAGAGGCTAAAGTGCCAAAACCTCTAGTTTCGGGTAAGCCTGTGATAACACCTAAGCCAACAACTTTGAAGGTTCCAAAGACTCCATCAAAGCCAAGTATAGTTAGGCCTAGTGGTACTAAGCCTGTTGGAAATGAGTGGGCTAAGAATCTTACTGAAAGGGAATTAAAGTCTATTAAAAATTGGAATTATGGTTGGGATGATATGAAAGGTATGCCATCTGAGATGAAGATATTTAATCAAGCTTTATCTAAGTCTGGTGAGTTTGAAGGAACCATGTATCGGGGGCTAAGGGATTTGAATAAAACTCAGTTTAATTCTATAGTAAATAGCAGTCAGTTAAAGTTAAAAGGAAAATTAGTATCTGCGTCACGTTCTAGGATGGTAGGTTTGGAGTTCCAGCAATCTACGGAAGAAGGTGGAAGAGGCGTACTTTTTAAGATTAAAGGAAAGGGGGTTGATATTACGCAAGCTAGTGATAAGGTATACAAGTACCAAAGAGAAGTAATTATGTCTGGTGATACATCTTACAAAGTTGTATCCAAAGGATGGGTAGAGTTTAAAGATTATGATTATAAGGTATACCAGATGGTATTGGAGCCGGTATAGATATGATAAGTAGAAAACTAGATGGTAAGTTTGGTGATACAGATTTAAATAATATTATAATAATTGAGTCTGTGCCATTAGAGGATCGAGTACTCCTAACCGATTCTAGTATTAGTAAATTCACAGCTAGGAAACTAGCAATTATGAAACCTCATACCAGAGTAGTTGGTTAGCTAGTGGGTATGACGATAAGTAGATAGAGGTTTAGTACTAATGCCTATTCCGAAGCCACGATCCGGCGAGGGTAAAAGTAAATTTATAGAACGTTGTATGTCAATGGATACAATGGTGACGGAGTATCCAGACAATGCACAGCGCTTTGCTATTTGTAATGGTCAGATATCCAAGTCCATAAGTCCAATGCCATATTGGCGACAGTATTTACCACAAAAAACTTCCACAGTTATTGACTTAGTGCACTATACCAAAGCAGCGACAGGTTGTTTAGCTATTGGTGTTGGTGATGATGTGGTATTACAGTGTAACTTAGATGAGGATTGGCCACTTAAGAATCACTCAGTTGAAGTAATTAGATGCTCTAATATATTTGAAAACTTAGTGGATATAGGCAAGTCAGTTATAGAACTGGGAAGAGTAGTAGCTGAAAACGGTGTAGCTCTAGTAACTGTAAAGTCAAGTTCGGACTGTGTAAGTTATTGGATAGAGGACTATTTCGATGTATTTAAGCATCAGTTTGATGTCGAGAATTTATATGTACGAAATGATGGTGGTGAGAAGTTTATTGATTGTGTCCTCAGACGCAAGGCTTTAACTACTGCTGATTTTCCAGAAGGTTCTTTAACTATAGATCAGAATCATAGAAAGAAACCACGGTATAGTGCAGCAATTATAAAAGCTACTGATGAGAAGCAGTACACATTTGGTGTGGTATATAAAGCAACTAATGAATCTGATGAACCAGAATTAGATGCTCATAGTGAGTTTGCTACGGCTGATGAATTACAGGAGTCACTTTGGGATTATGTTAAAGCTGGCAAGAGAGATATATTTATTCAGCACGGAATGATTGAAGGACTTGGGTTTAAGAAGGCGGGGGAGTTCGTTGAGATAGTAAGTTGGCCAATGGAAGTAGAAGTAGAATTAACTTTACCAGGCGGCAAGGTTAATAAAACAACTATACCAGCTAACTCTATTTTTATGGGAGTATTGTGGCAGGACTGGTCTTGGAAGCTGGTAAAAGAAGGAAAAATAAGAGGATATTCATTTGCGGGGTTAGCAAAACGTGTTAAACATTAGTTATGGTTATGACGATAAGTAAGTATAAGGAAGTAGTGCATGAGTGAAGATACTTTAAAAGCGGACAAGGTACAGGAAATAGTAGATTTAGACTGGAAAGAAACTTCAGGGGTAGCCCATGCAGCAAACTTGACGGAAGGGTGGTTAGTCATGAAATCTGGTGATGTGGAGGCAAAATTGGATCCACAAAATTTAACTGATGAATTGCTTAGTATTCTTAAGGCGGAGGAAGCCATTGTAAAGACACAAGAAAGATTGTATGCATGTCTTCAAAGTGCTTCATTTAGTAAGGCACCAAAAGATGTGCAGGAAGCAGTGGTGGTGATGACTGGCTGGCTTAAGTCAGAAGGCTATGGTAAGACCAAAAAATCAGAAAGCGAGTCCAGCGAAACTGACACTCTTAAGGCAAAGAAACAGGAAGAGGAAGAAGAGGAATCAGAGGGCGAATCCAAAGAAGAACAGGTGCAAAAAATACCTAAGAAAAAATTATTAGCAGCAATACAAGAAGCTATCAAACAGGTATTCGGTAGAATGAAAACAATAAAAGCTGAGGACTATACTACTGAAGCAATGAAAAAATGCTTTATTGATAATGGGGCCTGGGAAGAATTTTGTAAAGCAACGGCAGATATAATTAAGTCAGAGGATACCGCTGGCAATAAGGCAATTGAGGTAGGTAAGCGGGTAGATACTTTAGAAGCAGCGGTTAGTAAAGTTAGTGCAGAAAAAGGATTCTATGAGAAGGCCGAAGAGATTGGCTGTGCATATCGTGATAGTACCGCTCCAATGGGTGATGAGTGGGTAGTTGAGGTATATGATGACCATTTGATTGTAGGTGCAAAAAATAAATATTTAAAAGTAAAGTATAGAAAAACAGATTCAGGCTATGAGTTTGATAGGGATAAAGCTGAAGAGGTTCAGCGAACGTACATAAAAGTATAAATATAGAGAGGTATTAAATCAATGAGTGAGTTAAGCGAGTTTTTTACAGGTTTGCAGAAATCTTTAGCAGAGGCAATTACTCCAGCTATTGTGGAGTCTGCAGAAAAGGTAGAGAAGGCAGTTGAGGTTGATAAGGCTAGTGAGCTTGAGGCAGTTAAGAAAGCTTTAGATATGATAAGCAAGGCGTTTGATCTAACCCCGGTTGAAGGCGAAGAGGCTTCAGCATTGTCTAAGGCAATAACTGGAATATCCGAATCATTAGAAACTCATACGAATGTATTAGAAAAAGCTTTGGCGCGAATTGAGAAACTGGAAGGGCATACATCGGTGTCTAAGGCTTTGACTGATGAAGAGGTAGTGGTTCCCGAAGTTAAGGCCGGTAAGTTCGATAATGTTATGAAGTCATTACTCAGGAATGGTTCTGTTTCACTAACTGGCTAAGAGTCAGATAAATAATCTAATTTAGAGAGGTTGATAAAAATGTTAAGTAACAAGGAACTTTTGCAGAAAGCAAATTTAGTACTATCTGACTTTGGCGGTTCCGGTGAAGCTCCTTTATCTGTAGAGCAGGTAGAGCAGTTTTTGCTGGTAGCAATAACACCGCAAAAGATGCTGCCCGAAGTAAGGATAGTAAAGTCTAGTGCAGCTAAATGGCAGGAATCAGTACTGAACTTTTCAAGTAGGATGATGAAGCCAGGTACTGAGTTTACTCGTTTAACTACTGGCAATAGGGTTGTACCTGATCCAACTATAGTTGAAATTGACACTAGTATTATACGTGGTGAAGTGCCCATTTCTGATGAGGTTATGGAAGACAATGTGGCGCGGGCAGGTTTTGCGGATATCGTTATGGGCATGATCGCAGAGAGAGCGGGATCTGATATTGAGGAACTATTCGTAAAGGGTGATATTGCTGATGCAGTTATTGGGCATGGAGAAACCAGTGACTATCTAAATGTATTAGATGGTTGGCTTGAAACTTCATATACTGATGGTGGGAACACTTATGACGCATCTAGTGATGGCGATGACTATCAGAAAATATTTAAACTATTACTGAGCACTCTTGACGATAAGTATAAATCTGATTTGGCTAACTGGCGGTATTATGTACCTCAGAGACTGGAAGAGAGATATCGTGATCAGATAGCGGCTCGTGGAACTCCACTTGGTGACCTTCAGCTAACCGGCAACAGTATGCTCAAGTACCAAGGTATTGAAATTAAAGGAGTACCTCATTTCCCGATTACTGCTGGTAGTCCTGATACATCATTTATCCTTATGACTCATCGCCTTAATCTCTATGGTGGGTTCCGCAGGGAAATTAAGCTTGAGACATATCGTGATCCGCGTGAGGGTGGAACATCCTTCATTGTAACAGCAAGAGTTGACGCAGAAATAGCATTAACTGATGCCACTACTATTGCGTATACAGTGGATGTTGAGCCAGATTAGTATAAGTAAATAAATAGCTGGGTGAGTAGAGAACTCATCCAGCTTAATTGAGGAAAAGTATGTCATCTAGAATTGAGGCAATGGGAGACGGAGACACTCAGTGGTTAGCAGCGAATCCAAGAGTATTTGTTTCAGACATACTAACAGGAACTGGGAGTGAGCAGACTATAGAGCACGGATTACACTCAACGCCGGTTTTGGTTATGATTGGATTAGTTGATAATAATGGCGGTGCTGATGCAGTAATAACTTTGGGAACTCATACTGGAACTGCATTAAAAGTAACTTGTACAACAACAGCTAAGTATAAGATAATGGCATTTGGGAAGTAAAAAGAATATAGCGGAACCTAAGCTCACTTAGTGCTTTTTAAAGGTATGATGAGCTAGACTCCATAGAGCGCAAGGAAGTTTAGCAAAAAATCTAGTCTTAGGAGTTATTAAAATGGCTAAAACATATCCATTCAATATTGGTAGAGGTGGGGCACATCTCAAAAATATGAAGACGTACCTCGATGAAATTTGGGGTGCGATGTCTGTTATAGGTGGTGGAACAGGCGCTCTAGGAAATGGGCGTGTTTTTTATTGTGATGGCATTGGCGGATCGGATGGAGTTGGGGCAGATGAGGCAACAAATCCTTCTACTCCAATGAAGACACTCAATGCAACAGTAGATTTATGTGAAGATAATAGAAATGATTATATTATTGTGATGGATTGTTGGGCGCAGGATACATTTCCTGTAGCAGTTGACACAGCTCAAATTCATATAATAGGTTTAGGACTTCCAAGTTTTGCATATCCAAAAATGAATCCAGCAACTGATGCAGCTTGTTTTAATCTGACTAGTGCAGGGGCATATAGTGAGATAGCAGGCTTTGATTTGTCTGGTGGTGATTCAACCGGTTGTATAGATATTAATGGAACTGAGGGCAGTTGGATTCATCATAATTGGTTCGGTTCCCCAGGCTCTGGTGGAACTCCACTACATGGTATATACATTAAGCAGAATATTCAATATTCAAGGTTTGAGCAGAATCGTTTCTTTGGGGACTTAGGTTCAAGTGAAGGCGTCATTACTGGTAATGGAATCCAGTGTAACACCTCAATAAATATGGTGCGTGGTGGAGAGTGCGTTGGTAATGTATTTGATGGCTTGGCAATTGGAATAAATTTAGACAATGCTGATTACTGGGTAGTGGATGGCAATACCTTTGTTATACCAAATGCACAGAATGGTGAGGCAATATCAGTGGCAGCGGATTGTTTGAATAGCACTTTCCTAAGTAATATGGCAGTATATGGCATGCTAAGCAGTGGATACTCTTATAATCCATATAGAGATTTAGCAGTTAATACAGTGAATAATTGGGCTTTGAATTATCGTGGCAATTCAATAGTTGAGCCAGTCGGAGTATAAGCTGGAATAATCTAGTAAGTGAGGTAACAATATGTTTAACGGACAATTTATTCCGTCGGTAGAGAGTCTTTTGCACAGGCCGGTAACGGCAGGCAAAGTGTTTTTTGTTGATAGTTATCATGCAAATGTGAGTGATAGTAATGAGGGCACGGATCCGGATCATCCTTTGTTGACGTTAGCGACTGCGCTAGGCAAGTGTACGGCTGAACAGAACGACTATATATTTGTTTTAGATGCTTGGAGCGAGGATACTGAGCCAGTAGCAATAAATAAAGCTAGAACTCATTTAATTGGGTTAAATAATCCACAAGCTGCTTGGGTAGTTTTACAGGCAGGTACGGATGTAGATGTCTTATCAGCTAGTTCCTCGGGTAATCATATGGAAGTGGCAGGATTCAATATTGGTGGTGGATCAACGGCTTCGGGAATCAATCTTTCCAATTGTATTGGTTACTGGATTCATAATTGTGCTTTCGGGCATGCTTATGCTAGTCAAACGCCTAAGTACGGTATTGAGTGTGTGGCAAATGCAGCAATGGGTCTTATTGAGGATAATACTTTTTGGG